>Ga0316191_10000118_pt1 | contig 43473 bp, 39 predicted proteins | sample Eddworburr2cm_MG_FD_204928 | JGI IMG/M metagenome (GOLD analysis project Ga0316191, IMG submission 204928) | Coastal sediment microbial communities from Maine, United States - Eddy worm burrow 2 cm | ecosystem: Environmental > Aquatic > Marine > Coastal > Sediment | place: USA: Maine...
TCAGAATCTCGGAGGGCCCTGCGACGGCCCTCCGAGATTCTGTCGGAGCGACGAGCGCGACACGACGTCGCGGGAGGAGCGCTCGCTGGGAGGGGGGGATGCTCCGGCGGCCACGCGACCTCGGCCCCCGCGCTAGTGTCGACTCAGTGCTTCCGGTGGATCAGGCGGGTCCGGGGGTAAACAGGCTGGGGTCGCCGGCGGCGAGCACCTGGACGTAGGCCTCTTGAAGAAGGGTCATGCCCTCGTCACCGAGGTCGGGGAAGCGTCGCCGGAAGGAATCGCGTCCTCGCTCGAGGTCCTCGCCAAGACGGCGAGCCAGGTCCCGATGCTGACGGCCGAGCATCACGGCCTCCTCGTTGTAGAGCCGGATGTCCGTGGCGACCAGCTTCGCGAAGGTCCGTGCTGCGTTCCGGCGCGCGTCGGCTGCCGGGTCCGCCGGATCGGAGTTCTCGACCGGCTCCAGACTCGTTTCGGAGGTCGCTTTCTCTTCCGGATCCGGGGATCGCGGCGCCTCGACCGCCGGTGTCGCCGCTTGCACCCGGGCGGGCGCGGCTGCCTCCCGGGCCGCGCGGAACTTGCGCCACGCCAGGTCGAGCTCGAGCCGCAGACACGCCACCGACGTCAGCATTTTCAGTATCGCGGGCACGAGCGATGGCTCGTCCGCGGAGCGTTCGACCACGAGCACGGCGAGCGTCTTCGAGCGCACCCGTACCGGGAACCCTCGTGTCTCGACCGATGCGGGCTGCCCGAAGTCCGGGCCGGAATCCGCCGGGCCACGTACGAGCTCGTCGTCGGCCTCCTCGACGAGAGCGGCGCCGAGCCAGTTGTCGCCGCGCTCGATCGAGATCGTTCGCAGTCGTGCTGCCGCGTCGGCGGTGTACCCGCGAGAGCCCCATCCGCGCAGCTGGCCGTGCCGGACCAGAAAGACCGTGGCCCTCGGGGCGCCGACACGGCTCCCATCCAGCAGTAGCCGGAAGACCGCCGAGGGATTGGCCGCCGATGCTATCGCGGTGACCCGTTGCTGGATCGCATCAAGATCTTGGGTGTTGGTGCTCATCGGTGTCAGTTTATGCGAGAGCGATCCGCTTGAAAAGGGTAGGGGCGGGCGAGTCACTCTCGGGTCAGGCGTGGGTCGGTCAATAGCGCGGTGAACTCGTGGAAACTCGACAGGAGCCCTGCGATGTCGGGGGCGCGCTCGATCGCCATGGCCAGGTGCTCTAGGGCAGTTTCCTTGTGGCCTTGCTTGGCCAGCACCGATGCTCGGTTGAAGTGGTAGGTCGCCACCGCGGGGGCCAGGGTTACCGCTCGCTCGTAGGCGCGGGCGGCGGCGGCGAGGTCGCCTCGTTCGTCGAGGACGTTGCCGAGGTTGCTCCACGAAACGTCATAGGACGGGTTCAACTGAAGCGCCTGTTTGTAGGAGACGATCGCCTCGGGACGGCGACCGAGCTGAGCGAGGGCATTGCCCAGGTTGTTCCAGACCTCGTGGTCTTCGCGGTAACCCTCGAGCGAGCGCCGGTAGGCCGCGACCGCCTCGTCGTAACATCCGGCATCGAGACAGGCGTTGCCGAGGTTGTACCACACCTCGTAATCGTCGGGTGCCAGCGCAGCGGCGCGTCGATAGGCGTCCGCGGCCGCCTCGGGATCGCCGCGGGTAGAGAGCGCAAAGCCGAGGTTGTACCACACCTCGACTACCGTCGGGCGAATCTCGATCGCACGTCGATGGGCCTCGACGGCACGATCGAGCTCTCCGAGATCGGCCCAGGCGTTGCCGAGGTTGAACCACGACTCGTAGAGATCGGGTCGAGCCTCGAGCGCTCGGAGATAGGCGCGGATCGCCTCGTCGAGACCGCCGAGGTGGACCCACGCGTTGCCGAGGTTATTCCAAGCCTCGCCCATCTCGGGTCGGATCTCCACGGCGCGGTGGAAGGCGGCGACGGCCGCCCGGAAGTCACCGCGGGCGTCCTCGACGTTGCCGAGATTGAACCACGCCTCGTGCTGCTCGCCGGCAATCGACAGCGAACGTCTCAGGGAGCGGGCCGCATCGTGGTGACGACCGTCGGCCTCCCGCGCCGTGCCGATCCGGTTCCAGGCTTCGGCAAGGTCGGGGTCGATCTCGATCGCGCGCTCCCACGAGGCGATCGCGTCTTCCGTCTTTCCGCGGTCGAAGAGCGAGTGTCCCTCCTCGAGTAACAGCCGGGCGTCGGTGGCGGCCTCGCGATCGCGCCCATCGACGACCGGAAGCGTACCGCTGGCGATCTTCAGAGGACGGGTGGGGCGGCGACGTGCCCGGGTCGGCTCTCCCGCGTTTCGTCGGCTCACTCGCACCTCGTCCTGCTCAGGCTCGCGATCCGATGGCACCGTCATTCTGGCAACGCGTTTCAGCCGCCCGATCGAACAGGAAGCCTCCCGCCTCCACATCCCTCAGGGTACGGCACGGGAACGGCAGATCCTGCAAATTATCTAACCACGGGCGGCCCGCGGGGGTCAACGAAATTCCAATAACGATTTCCTCCTCATCGTTACGATGAGTGTCGGGAATGTAGGCTGGGTGGTGTCGGGATGGAATCCGTCTAATATAGGAGGCCCGTCGGAGGGCTCCAGAGGCGAGGCCGATGTACTACCGTCAGACCCTGGCCTCGGATTGCGAGATTCGAGGAGTCGGCGTTCACAGCGGGGCGGACGTGTGTGTCCGGATGACCCCCGCCGAGGCGGGGGCCGGCGTGGTCTTCGTGCGCACCGATGCCGGCGGTGTGGAGATCCCCGCGACCCTCGACCACGTCGGGCCGAGCTACTACGCCACCGTGCTCGAGCGGGGCGACGTCAAGGTCAGCACCATCGAGCACCTCATGGCGGCGTTGTACGCGCTCCAGGTGGACGATATTCGCATCGAGCTCGACGGTCCGGAGGTGCCGATCCTGGACGGCTCGTCGCGCCCGTTCGTGGCGGCCGTGCTGGATGCAGGGCTCAAGGAGCTCTCCGTTGCCCGGCAGTACATCACCGTCGTACGCCCGATCGTGGTGTCGAAGGACGAGAAGCGGATCTCCGTCTACCCCTGCCGTGAGTACCGCGTGACGTACGCCATCGACTTCGAGCACCCGTTGCTCGACTACCAGGAGCTCACGGCCAGCCTCTGGAACCGTGACTCGTTTGTCGAGAAGCTCGCGCCGGCCCGGACCTTCACCTTCGAGCACGAGATCGAGGCCTTGCGTCGCGCGGGGTTGGCGCGGGGCGGTTCGCTGGACAACGCCGTGGTCGTTGCCGAGAACCGCATCCTCAATCCCGACCTGAGGTTTCCGGACGAGTTCGTCCGACACAAGATGCTCGACCTCACCGGCGACCTGTCGTTGATCGGCTATCCGCTTCGAGGACACGTCGTGGCCTACCGCGCCGGCCACGACATGCACTCACGGCTCGCGCGGTGCATCGTGGACTCCACAGATCGCTGGTACCTCACGACGTGGGCCGATGGTCCCGAGGCGCAGGGTACGACGGCCAGCGAGGCATCCGGTTGAGTCGCCGCCTGGCGGCGGTGATGGCGCTCGCGCTGTCGACGTCGGTCGCGCACGCGACCCCCGAATCGAGCCGACCGGCCATCGACGCCCTGAAGGTCGAGCACGTAGGCGCCGGGATCCAGGTTTCTTACATCGTCACCGGGATCTTCGACGAGGGGGTCCTCGAACGGGTCCATTCGGGCATGCGAATGAGCTTCGAGCACCGGGCCATCCTCTTGGGACCGCGGGTCGCGGTGATCTTCCCGCGTGAGGTGGTCGCCAAGACGATCGTGGTGACGACGGTGAGCTTCGATTCCCTGACTCGTCGCTACGAACTGGAGCGCCGGTTCGTGGGGAAGGCGTGGCCGAAGACCGAAAAGCCTCCGGACCGTGTGGAACAGAGCACCACCACCTCACGCGAGGAGATGGAAGCCTGGATGACGTCGGTGCGGGGAATTCCGTTGCCGAGCCCTTCCGATCCCGAGGGCAAGTTCAAGATCCGCGTTCGGACCGATCTGGGGCTCCGCTTTCTCCTGATGATCCTGCCGTGGCCCAAGACCGTCACGGCCGAGACCTGGTTGGAGCTCTAGACAGCGCCAACGATACGAGGTCACGTGAGTCGTCCCGACCGACATGGGTTTCGCTGGGGCGTGCTGGCGACGATACTGATCGCCACCACGGTGGGGATCTACTTCTTCGTTCGCTACCTCTCCATGGCCGGCCCCGGCTTCGCGGGGAATCGGCCGCTCATGCTGTTCCTCTCGAGCGCGATCGTCATGCTCGTCCTGGGGCTGGCCGCCGTGCTCATCCGGAACCTCGTGCGGCTCATCATGGACCGCAAGCGTGGGGTCCTCGGTGCTAGGCTTCGGACCAAGCTCGTCTTTTTCTTTCTGGTCCTGGTCTTGCCGCCGTCTTTGGTCCTGTTCTACGGCTCGGCCACCATCATCAAGATGACCGTCGAGGCGGTGCTCAAGACCCCGGTGGAGAGTGTTACCCGGTACGCGCAGGAGATCGTGAATGAGTGGACGGACTTCATCGAGCAGCGATGCCGGTCGGAGGCCGAGCAGATCGCCGGGGACGTCGGGCGCCGCGACTATCTCGGCACCGCGCGGCGGGCGCGCCTGAACGATTTCATCGAGAGCTGGCGCGATCGCGAGGACCTCGATCTGGTCGTCGTCACCCGGGCCAGCGCTGCCATCGCTTCGGCCGATGACCCCGATGTGGCCGGAGAGGCCGTGCTCGAGGGGGCCCGTGCGTTGGCCGCGGACCTGGTCGCCGAGGTCGTGGAGCGCGGCGAATCCGCCACCCGGGTTGACTACCTGGGCAACGGCTTGCTGATCCACGCCGCCGCGCCGATCCCGAGCAAGCCGAGTTCGGCCGTCAGTGTCGCGATCTACCTCCCACCCGAGCTCGCGGTGCGGCTGGAAAAGATCTCGTCGGCCAACGCGGACTACGCTCAGTTCCGCGCCCAACGTCGCGAGATGATTGCCCTTTACCTCTCCCTGATCGCCCTCATCTTCCTGGTAACGGTGTTCGGCGCAACCTGGATGGGCTTCTATCTCTCTCGCCGGATCACCGGGCCGGTGCAGGAGGTCGCCGATGCGACGCGGGAGATCTCGGCCGGCAACCTCGACGTGAGGGTCAAGGCCGACAGCGGGGACGAAATCGGGACATTGGTGGAAGCCTTCAACGAGATGGCGGCCCAGTTGCAGGAAAGTCAGCGGGTCATCACCCGTTCCACCGCCGAGCTCCGCGAGTCGAATCGCGCCCTGGACGAAAGACGGCGCTACATCGAGACGCTCGTGGCGAATCTCAGCACCAGCGTGGTCTCACTGGACGACAAGGGCCGGGTCACCACGGCCAATCCCGCGGTCGAGCCGCTCCTGAACGTTCCCCTCGTTTCCGGCGACGACGTCCGGGCAAAGCTCCGGGCGGTCGGGCTCCGGCCTCTTCGCGATCTTCTGGACGAGGTGATCGAGTCCACGGTCGAGGAGGTCCGACGCAACCTCGTGATAGAACCGCGCGGAGAGCCGGTTCCGGTGTCGGTCCAGATCTCGACGCTTCGGGGGCGCGCGGCCGAGAATCTGGGGATCCTGGTCATGGTCGAGGATCTCACCGATCTCCTCCGCGCGCAGCGCGCGGTGGCGTGGCGCGAGGTGGCGCGGCGGATCGCTCACGAGATCAAGAATCCGCTGACGCCGATCCAGCTCGCGGCACAGCGCCTCCGGAAGAAGTTCGAGGAAGGATCGGCGGATCTCGCCGAGATCGTGCCGCAGGCGACGGCCTCGATCGAGAAAGAGGTCGGAGCGCTGAAGACGCTGGTGGACGAGTTCTCGCGATTTGCCCGGATGCCCGAGGTCTCTCCGAAGTCGGTGGACATCGCGCAGGTCGTCGACTCCGCCATCGCGCTCTACAGCGGCTTGCCCGGGGTGCGCTGGGAGGTGGAAACCGATCCTGAGATCGGAAAGGTCAAGGTCGACCCCGAGCAGATGCGACGCGCGCTCATCAACCTGATCGACAACGCCCTGTCCGCCATGGACGAAGAGGGCACCGTGAGGATCGTGACTCGCGCCCACGCCGGTCCGGGCTCGCTTCGCATCGAGGTCTCCGACAGCGGCCCGGGGATCCCGGTGGGAGACCGGGCCAAGATGTTCGTACCGTACTTTTCAACGAAAAAGCGAGGGACCGGGCTGGGCCTCGCGATCGTGCACCGGGTCGTGACCGACCACAAGGGATCGATTCGGGTCGAGGACAACCATCCACGGGGTGCCAGGTTCGTCATAGAGATTCCCGCCTGACGATGAAGCCCTCGAGCCGAGGAGGACCGATGCAGGGAGAGAACATTCTCGTCGTCGATGACGAGCCGGGTGTCAGAGATGCCCTCGAGGACATCCTCCAGGACGAGGGCTTCACCGTCGCCACCGCCGGCTCGGGTGAGGAAGGGCTCCAGGCCCTCCAGGTCAACCGCTTCGATGCGGTGCTTCTCGACGTCTGGCTTCCCGGAATCGATGGTCTCGAGACCCTGATTCAGATCCGCCAACGAAACGTCGACTCCGAGGTCATCATGATCTCCGGACACGGCACCATCGAAACCGCGGTCCGCGCGACGAAGCTCGGCGCCTTCGACTTCGTCGAGAAACCCCTCTCTCTCGATCGCACGCTCCTCGTGCTGCGCAACGCTTTGCGGCAGCGCCGTCTCGAGCGACGCAACCGTCGCTTGCTGGAGCAGCTCACCCGAGACACCGAGATCCTCGGGTCGAGCGCGGCCGCCGAACGGCTGCGCTCCGAGGTGGCCGCCGCGGCCAGCAGCGACGCTCCCGTGCTGATCTGCGGGGAGCGGGGGAGCGGCCGCGAGACGGTGGCCCGGCGAATCCACGGCGCAGGAAAGAGGTCGGGAGATGCATTCGTGGACATCCCCTGCGGCGCGCTTTCTCCCGGCGCCGCCGAGGATGCCCTGTTCGGGGCCGACGGCGAGCGGGGTCGCCTCCAACTGGCCGAGGGCGGCATCCTGTTCCTCGACGACATCGAGGCCCTCTCCGAATCGCTTCAAGGCCGGCTTGCCGCGACCCTCGACGTGCGAGGCGAAGCGGCTCCCAACGTCCGTTTGCTGGCGAGCGCGGGTCGCGATCCGCACGGCCTCGACCCGGCTCTACGGCAACTGCTGGAAGTCGTGAGGATCGACGTCCCGCCGCTTCGCGAGCGACGCGAGGATGTGCCCCTGATGGCCGGCCGGTTCATGCGCGACCTTTCACGGGAGTACGGTCGCGGCGAAAAGCGGCTTGCCCCGGAGGCGCTCACGGCCCTGCAGGCTCACGATTGGCCTGGCAACGTCCGGGAGCTCCGCAATCTGGTCGAGCGGGTGCTGCTGCTGACCGCGGGTGACACCGTCGGTGCGGGAGACCTTCCGAAAGAGCTGGGCGGGGCGCCTGGGCCGGCCGAAGATCTCTATCGGGAGTTCGCGACCCTGGCCGAGGGTCTCGAGACCTTCGAGCGCTACTACGTTCGGCGCGTGCTCACGGAGGAACGCAGCGATCTGCCGGCAACGGCCCAGCGCCTGGGGATCTCCGAGCCCAAGCTCAGAACCCGCATGACGACCCTGGGAATTGCCTGAACCGGCCCGTACCCGCTGCCGGCGAGCGCGACCAGCGTCGAGAGCATCAAGAGCACCACCAGAACCGGGATGAAGGCGACGGGACTCAGGTTACCGGCGCCCGACCAGGAGGGCAGCGTCGGGTCCAGACCGGCGCCGGCTTGCGCCACGACCAGCATCACCAGCCGCACGAGACCCCCGAAGATCTCCAGAAGCGAGTCCATCCCCTCCAGCGTGAAGTGCGGAAGACCCGGCAGGGGTCCACGACCGGGCCCCAGCCTCGTCAGCTGGGCCAGAATCGCCGTTCCGAGGCCGACGAGCCCCACGATGCCCGCGATCCCGAATCCCCGTCGCCGCGCCCGGGTCAGGGCACTCGTCGGTGCGGGGGGTGGGCCCTCGGGAAGCGCGCCCATCACGCTGGTCGCGAACTCGCCATGGACCGGCAGAGTGTCCTCGATGGCGTCGAGCATCTCCGCCAGGCGCCGCTCGCGGGCGAGCAGGATACGGCACGCGGTGCAGCGTGGAAGATGACGCGCGAGGCGCAGCGATTCCGAGGGCGAGAGCTCGCCTTCGGCGGCTCGCGGGAGCATGGCGCGGATCGGCCGGCAACTCGCCATTTCAGGCCTCGGCGTCGAGAAGGTCCTTCAGCTCACGCTTCAGAATCTCTCGCGCCCGGAAGATACGGTTCTTGACGGTTCCCACCGGGAGCCCGGTCGCCCTGGCAATCTCGTCGTAGCGGAGGTAGTGCCGATGGCGGAGCAGGATCAGGTGGCGGTAGTTCGACGGTAGGGCCTCCACCGCCTGATCGAGTCGTCCCTGCAGCTCCCGCAGTCGAAGCATCTCGTGGGGATCGGGCTCCGAGCCCGGCACGGAGGGCTCGACGCCAGGATCCGAAGCATCGTCGCAGGGAGGATTGATCGAGCAGGTCCGCGGCTTCTTCTTGCGGCGCTGGTCGATCGCGCAGTTGGAAGCAATGCGGTACAGCCAGGTGGTGAAGCGGTAACGCGGGTCGAAGCTCGCCATCGAGGTGTAGACCTTGATGAACACCTCCTGGGCGAGGTCGTAGGATCCATCACGTTGTCCGGTGATTCGATAGAGGTGGTTGATCAGCGGGCGCTGATGACGCCGCACCAGGTGCTCGAACGCCTCGCGGTTACCCGACAGCGTCAGGGTCACCAGGTCCTCGTCGGGGGCACTGACGTGAACGTTCTGCCCCGAGGCAGGATCGGTCCGAAGTCCGGGTCTCGAGCTCTTCACCGCGATCGATTCTCCCGAACCGCCGCCCCCGTGGCAGCGCCATCCACTCGAGTGGTAATACGCAACAAACGCTGTGGGGTTTTACACGGACCAGCATATCATGGGAGGCCCGGTGAGCGGTGGCGGCCCGCGGGCGCCGGATTGACACGCCTGCGAGGCGCCGTGTTAGGATTAAGTCCGTTTGAATCAACGACCTAACAGCGTCGTCGACGGGGGCTCCGGGGCGCCGGCAGGGGAGTATCGGTGGCAGTTCCAGGGTTAGCCGATCGCACCCGCCAGCGGCTGCTGGCGGTGCTGGCCGATGACTGGCCGGAGCCCGGCACGTTGACGGGCCGTCTTCGAGAGATTCGCGAGCTGGACGGCGTGCCGGCATTCGGCGCCGCGATGCACCTGCTCGCCGGGCTCGAGCTCTCCGACAGGATCGCCGAGAAGCTGCTTGCCGACATCGTCGCTCATCGCGGGGCGCTCAGCGGGAAGCTCGACCGCGATCCCGGCCTGCGAGTTGCCGCGGTCGATTTCCTTTGCAACATCGAGCCGCGGATGACCAACCCCGTGATCATCGAGCAGTCGCGTCTGGAAGAGACCGAGCGCTCGGCGGTGACCGACCCTCTTACCGGTCTGTACAACCGTCGGTTCTTCCGGTCCACCTTCGATCGCGAGGTGCGAAGGGGGCGCCGCTACGGGGTCATGCTCTCGCTGATCATGCTCGATCTCGACGGGTTCAAGCATGTCAACGACGAGTACGGTCACCTGTTCGGCGACCTGGTGCTTCGACGCGTCGCCAAGCTCGTGCGCCGCGCCATCAGGGAGTCGGACACCGCCAGTCGGTACGGCGGAGAGGAGTTCGCGATCATCCTTCCGGAAACCGACCGCCTCGGTTCTTACGCGGTGGCCGAGCGAATCCGGTGCCGCGTCGAGTCCGCGTTCGCCCGGCGGCCTACGGGAGGACGCCCGGTGACGATGACCGTCTCCGGCGGGATCGCCGCCTATCCCGAGGACGGTATCGATCTGACCGAGATACTTCTCCGCGCCGATGAGGCGCTCTATCGCGCAAAAGCCCTCGGCAAGAACCGGATCTCCCTGCACTACTCCGAACGCCGGGCGTCGGTCCGCTATCCCGCCCGCGAATCGGCGCGGGTCGAGCTGGTCTCGGGCGCAGGCTCCGGTGCGGTACCGGCCATCGCAATCAACCTCAGCCGCGGCGGCGCGCTCGTGACGACGAGCACGCCCTATCGCCCGTCCGAGAAACTGGTGGTCCACGTGACCGCAGGCGGGAGCGAAGGCGCGGGAAGGAGCTGGATGGTCCAGGGCAAGGTCGTTCGTGTGGGGACGGATCCTCGCGAGAGCTCGGGTGACCGCGGTGGGTTCGACGTCGGAATCGCCTTCGATCAGCCGCTTCCGAAGGCGTGTCTGAGGTCCCAGACCTACCCGGCCGCATCCGTGCGGGGCGCCGCGAGCGGGGGAGCGTGGTGATCACCCGGGAAGAGGCCGACCGACTGCGGGACCAGCTTCTGGCGGTCCTGGAGGAAGATGCCCACAACGCCGAGCGCCTTCTCGCCCGGCTCGACGCGATCTCGACGGAAACCGGCATCGGAGCTCACGCCGCGCTTCTCCTGATCCTGTGCAGATTGGCATTCGAGGACGGTGAAGCCCGCACGCACTGGAACAGGATCGTCTCCCACCGCGCGGCGCTGTCCAGAACCCTGGGTCGCGACATCGGCGTTCGCGTGGCGTTGTTCGACTACTTCATCAACGTCAACCGGCGCCTGGTGCAGCCGACGCTGATCGATCTCGAGATGTACGAATCCGGGGAAATCACCGGCCAGAATGACCCCCTCACCGGGCTCGCCAACGACCGTAGCTTTCGCACGGCCGTTCAGGCGGAGACCCGTCGCGCCAGGCGCTACAGCCAGAGGGTCTCGGTGGTGCTGTTCGATCTCGACGATTTTGCGGACGTCAACCGCAGGGTGGGTGAGCTCGTCGCCGATCGCATCCTGAAGGAAACGGCAATCCTGCTGAGCAACAAGATTCGGGACATCGATATCGCGTCGCGGCCCGGCGAGGACGAGCTGGCGCTGGTACTGCCCGAGACCGGACGGAACGGAGCCCTCCTGGTCGCCGAGCGTTTCCGCCGTGAGATCGAAGAGCACTTCTCCCGCCGCGAGGTCGCGGGGCACCCGGTCGATCTCACCGTTTCGGGCGGGGTCGGCTGCTTTCCCGAAGACGCCGCCGCACCCGAGCTGCTGCTGGAACGAGCGGCCCAGGCGCTCTACCTGGCCAAGGCTTCGGGAAAAAACGCGGTCTCGGTCTACCAGCCGGAGAGGCGTCGGTTCCTGCGATTCGATCTCGAGCCGGGCCGATTCGAGGTCGAGGTGCTGACCTCGAAAGAGGTCGGGCGAGCCCGACTGCAAAACCTCAGCCGCAACGGCATCGTATTCGCAAGCCCCGAAGCCCTGGAGGTCGGGGAGGAGATCGAGGTCCGCCTCATCGATGGCGAGCCCGATCGCGCCAGCCCGCTCCGCATCCGGGGACGCGTGGTGCGGCTCGAGGAGATTCCCCTGGCCGACCGCGAGTCGGATCTGGCCGGCATCCCGCCGCCGGAGATTCCGGATCGCTACGAGGTCGGGGTCGCGTTCGACCTCGACGGCTCCGAGACCGAGCCCACCCTGCTCGAGTTCCTCGAACGGGCCCGCGCCGGCGGGCCGGTCTGACCGGACGGTCGCCCCGCGATGACACGATGGGTGGCTCTCGAGACCTCGACCTGGTGGGGCGGGGTTGCCCTGCTCGAGGGGTCGGATGGCGGTCCCGGCGTCATTGCCGAGGCGGGCCTGCAGGCCGGTGGCTCGCATGCGTTCCACCTCCTCGCGCTCCTCGACCTCCTGCTGGTCGAAGCGGGGTGGGTCAAGACCAGCGTTGACGGCTACGCGGCTACGAGAGGTCCGGGGTCCTTCACCGGCGTACGAGTCGGGCTCGGCACGATCCGCGGACTGGCGCTGGGCTCCGGGCGGCCGTGCCTCGGCGTCGGAACCCTCGACGCGTTCGCCGAGGCGTTCGGCCCGGCGGAAGCGGACCGGGTCCCGTTGCTGGATGCCGGACGCGGAGAGGTCTACGGCGCGCGTTTCGATCCGGCAAGCTCGCCGCCGGTAGTGCTGGCCGGATCGTGGGTGGGACCGCCCGAACGAGCCCTCGAGGGCGGTGGGGCGAAGCCGGTGATCTTCGGCCCTGGCGCGGAAGCCCACCGCAAGCGTCTCGCCGCGGCCGGGTGGCAAGGTCCCGTGCGGCGCTCGCCGACCTCCGTGGCCGCGGCCACCGGCCGGCTGGCACTCGACAGGCTGGCCGCCGGCGCCGTGTCGGGTGAAGGAATGTCACCGGTTTACCTGAGACCACCCGATGCCGAGCTCAAGCGACACAAGCCGTGACGTCACGATCGAGGTCATGGCCGAGTCGGACCTCGACTCGGTGGAGGCCATCGAGCGCGACACCTTTCCGGTTCCGTGGCCGCGGGAGAGCTTCCGCTACGAGCTGAAGAATCCACGTGCCCAGAACCTCGTCGCGCGGATCGGGACCGCGATCGTCGGCTACGTCTGCGTCTGGCTCGTCGCCGGCGAGCTGAAGATCAACAACGTTGCCGTCCGACGGGATTGCCGTGGCCGGGGCGTGGGGGCGAGGCTCCTCGAGGCCGTGATCGAGCCGGCGCGCTCCCAGGGCTTCGTGGAAGCGAACCTGGAGGTCAGGCCGTCGAATCTCGAGGCGCGGGCGCTCTACGAGCGATTTGGATTCCGGGAAGTCGGCCGACGCAAGCGGTACTACCCGGACTCCGGAGAGGATGCCATCCTGATGACCCTCCACTTCCGGTGATCGCTCCCGCGCTCGGCGGGGTGGTATGGTGCCACTGGATCCATGAGAGTTCCCATCGCCAAGGAGTCGACCCCGTTCGTCGCGGTGCTGCTGCTCGCTGCCGTGGTTCTTGGTGCATGGCTGCCGTGGTTGGCGGCGATGCCTCTCGCCCTGCTCGCCTTCGTGTTGTGGTTCTTCCGGGATCCCGAGCGCGAGATCGCGACCGGGCCCGGCGTCGTCGTTTCGCCCGCCGACGGTCGCGTCATCAAGGTTGACGACCGCGAGATCTCGATCTTCCTCAACCTGTTCAACGTCCACGTCGCTCGCTCTCCCGTCGCGGCCCGGATCCGGACCGCGACTCACACTCCGGGCCGTTTCATGGCCGCGTTCAAGGACGAGGCCTCCGAGCACAACGAGCGCACGACACTGGAGCTCGACGGCCGGGGGGGGAGGATGCGCGTGGTTCTCGTCGCGGGTCTCGTGGCGCGGCGGATCGTGTGCTGGGTGGCGGAAGGGCAGGAGCTCGAGGCGGGCGAGCGCCTCGGAATCATCCGTTTCGGCTCCAGGGTCGACCTCGTGCTCCCGGAGGGCTCGGTCCCGTCGGTCCGGGTCGGGGAGCGGGTCTGGGGTGGCGAATCGGCCATCGCCCACCTCCCGGATACGACCGCCGATTGGTGAGGGATCTGTTTTTGGGTATAGTTCGATGGCGGTTGTGGGTCCACGAAGCCGGAGCGGGAGTGATGGCGCGGCCCCACGACACCTGGTGACCGCATGCCCAGAAGCGGCCGATTCCGTCGAGGCATCTACATCTTGCCGACCGTGTTCACCGTGGGCAATCTGTTCTGCGGTTTCGGGAGCCTGTTGCAGGCCTATTCGGGCAAGTTCGGCTGGGCGGCACTCCTGATCATCATCGCCGGCCTGCTGGACGGGCTCGACGGGCGGATCGCGAGGCTCACCAACACGACCTCCGAGTTCGGCATCCAGTTCGATTCGCTGGCCGACGTCGTCTCGTTCGGGGTCGCCCCGGCCTTCCTGGTCTACACATGGGCTCTGGCCCCTTTCGAGAGAGTGGGGTGGTGGATCGCGTTCGTCTACGTAGTCTGTCTGGCCATGCGGCTCGCCCGTTTCAACATCCAGAGCAAGGCCTCGGACAAGCGGTACTTCGCGGGGATGCCCTCCCCGGCCGCCGCCGGGGTCCTGGCATGCGTGGTCTTCGCGTTTCCCGCGCCGCCGGAGCCGCGCTGGGCCGCGGGGCTGGTCGTGGCCCTGGTCGTGATCGTCTCGGGCCTCACCGTCAGCCGCCTTCGCTACAGATCGTTCAAGGAGATCGACCTGCGCAACCGGCGCTCCTACCTCTACGTCTTGCCGTTGGCAGTGATCCTGGTAGCGATCTTGACCCATCCGGAGATCTCCCTGCTCACCTTCGGGGCTGTCTATCTCCTCTCCGGACCCGTGGGCTATGCCTGGAGCCTGGCGACCCGGCGACGTCAGCAGCCGGGCTCGGCGGAGATCGTCGATGAGCCGTCGGCGCGCTGAGGGATCCTCGGGGACGGCCGCGGATCGCGCTCGGATGGCGCTGGTCGGCGCCGAGACCCCCGAGGGCGCCCGGATCCGTCAGGCCCTCGCCGATCGCGGGGTCCCCGGCGAACGGGTCAATCTCTTCGGTCGCACCGAGGGTGAGGCGGTTCTCAGCGAGTACGCAGGAGAAGCCCGCCTGATCCAGGAACCGGAGGCCGCCGAGCTGATAGGGCACGACGTGATCTTCCTGTGCGAAACCAGTGAGGTCACCCACCGCATCCTCTCCGTGCACGAGCCGGAAACCCTGGTGGTGGACGTCGTGGGGTGCGCGGCGGATCGCGAGGACACGCCGATGGTCCACATGGATATCAACCCTGGCGCGATCGCCTCCGCGGGCGGCGTGGTCGCCGTGCCCCACGGCATCTCGGCGATCCTCTCCGAGGTGCTTCACGCCATCGACGTCGGACCCGGAGTGCGTCGGGCCGCCGCGGTCGTGATGAGGCCCGCCGCCGACTTCGGCGAGGACGGTCTGAAAGAGCTCAGGGAGCAGACGGTCCGGCTGTTCAATTTCGGAGAGGTCCCCCGGGAGGTCATCGGCGCCCAGCTGAGCTTCAACGTCATTCCGGAGCGCCTCAGGAGCGGGGCAGGCCCGCGGCTGGACCGACGCATCGAGCGGGAGGTCGGGCAGATCAACGCCTGGGACGAGCCCAGGCTGGCCGTCCGGATCGTGAACGTCCCGGTCTTCCACGGCCACGCGGCCTTCGTGCAGGTCGAGGTCGAACGTGATGCCGATGGCGATGCCGTGGCCGACGCACTGGACGCGGCGACGGGTGTCGAACGTACCAAGGACGACACCACCGGCACCCCCGTCGAGATTGCCGGGGAGCGCCGGACGTTGGTCGCCGACCTCTCCACGGATGCGACCGGCGCCTCGTGGATATGGCTGGTGGCCGGTGAGCTCGGACGCGTCCCGGCGGAGCTCGCCGTCCGGCTGGCGGCCAAGATGAAGGACCTGTGATTCCCGGCTCCGGGTCCGAGATCGAGGGGAATCGATGAAGCTGCAGCGTTTCGTCGCGTGCGTGATGGTGGCGGTGACGGCGGTGTCGATCCCGTGGGCCGCCGAGTCGTCCCGGGCCCCGGATGCCGTCGATGCTTTCATCGCGATCATCGACGTCGAGCGGACGCTCCTGGACGAGGACATGGTGCGCCACCAACGGCTCGCGCAGCAGCGGGGCCTGACCTTCAACCGCCTTCAGGAGCTGTACGTCGCGCTCGACGCCGCGATCCAGCGCAAGGACGCCGCGACGATGGAGACTCTCGTCTTCCAGGTCGAGGCGACCGAACGGGAACGCGCCGAGCAGGTCGGATTCGAGCGTCTCGTGGTCGAGCGCATTCGCGACCGTCTACGTCGCATCGTCGTTCTGGAAGAGCGCCTCGAGGGCCTCGACGTCGCCGTCGAGACCGCAGTAGGTCCCCTCGAGGGTCGGTGGGATGTATCGATGCTGCCGATCAGCCAGAAGGGCGTCTTCAACCTGAAGCAGGAAGGCACCATCGTGAGCGGCACCTACCGGCTCGAGGGCGGGTGGACGGGAAGCCTCACCGGCACCCTGGTCGAGCGCAAGGTCCACCTGGTCCGGATCGACTCGAAGCTGGGCCGCTCGATGGAGTTCGAGGGCTTCCTTGCCAACGACGGCGACACCATCCGCGGCACCTGGCAGAGCTACGATCTGTCCACCGACCTCCACCCCAGCGGACAGTGGTCGGCCGTGCGCCGCGACTCCGATTGAGGTGCGAGTGCGCCTCCCGTTCGAGCTGCACCTCGCCCTGCGGTACCTCCGATTCCACCGCGGAAGCGCTTTCCTGTCGGTCATCACGCTGATCTCGGTGGCGGGGGTGACCGTCGGGACTGCGGCCCTGGTGATCGCGCTGGCGCTGATGACCGGATTCCAGGAAGACCTCCGTGAGCGCATCCTGCGCGGAAGCGCTCACCTGACGGTCATGAACGGGACCGGCAGCACCTTCGATCTGGACGAAGACCTGCTGCGGCGGATCGAGGACGTGCCCGGGGTCGGCGACGTCGGCGCGGTCCTGTACACGCCGGCGATGTTGACCAACGAGGATCTGGGCTCGCCCGCCTACGCCCAGGTCCACGGCGTCGATCCCGCCGACCACGCCCGGGTCGTCGACCTCGGGGAGGGCGGTGGTTTCGAGGCGCTCGAGGTCGGCACCGAGTCGGGCCGCGAGGGGATCATCCTGGGCCGGGAGCTGGCGGCGAGCCTCGGGGCGCTCGAAGGGGACGCCATCCGGGTGCTGGTGCCGAGAATGACCCTCACTCCCTTTGCACCCATCCCCCGGAGCCGGGTCTTCGAGGTCGTGGGGTTCTTCCACACCGATTCCTTCTTGCAGGATTCTCAGCGAGCCTACGTCCGCATCGACTCGGCCCAGACGCTGCTGGGGGCCGTAGGGCGGGCATCGTGGGTCGACGTGCGGCTGGAGGACGAGAGCCGCCTGGCCGAGAAGAAACGAGCGCTGATCAGCGGGCTCGGTGTGCCGTGGCTGGTTCTGGACATGATCGAGCAGAACAGCGAGCTGCTGAAGGCGCTGAACACCGAGAAACTCATTCTCTTTCTGGCGATAGGCCTGATCGTGGTGGTCGCGGCATTGAACATCGTCTCGACGCTGATCCTGATGGTCACCGACAAGATCAAGGAGATCGGCACGCTGACCGCGCTCGGCGCCAGACCCGCGAGCATCGCGACGATCTTCATGCTCCAGGGGTTGGTGATCGGGTTCGTGGGAAGCGCGACGGGCGTGACCGTGGGAAGCGTTGCCTCGATGTGGCTCGACCGCTACCGGATGATCCCGCTCAATCCGGACGTCTACTACCTGACCTACGTGCCGTTCGAGACCTCCGTCGGCGATGTAGCGTTCGTGGCCGCCCTGACGTTGGCGGTCTCCTTCGCGGCCACGCTCTACCCCGCCTGGAAGGCCACCACCCTGGATCCCGTCGAGGCGATCCGCTATGAGTGACGCCGTTCTCACCGCGTCGCGCGTCTCCAAGACCTACCTCAGCGGACGGCGCGCCATCGAGGTGCTCCGCGGCCTCGACCTGGAAGTCGGTCACGCCGAGGCGGTGGCCGTGGTAGGCGATTCCGGTGTCGGCAAATCGACGCTCCTTCACCTGCTCGGCGGGCTCGACCGGCCCGACGACGGTACGATCCAATTCCGGGGCCGCGAGATCGTTCCCCGGGACGTCCGGTTCATGTCGCGCTACCGCAATCGCCACGTCGGGTTCGTTTTCCAGTTTCACCATCTCCTGCCGGAGTTCACGGCGCTGGAGAATGTCGAGCTCCCCTTTCGGATCGGGAGGCGCTCGGCCGACTCCGCCGCCCGCGCCCGCGAGGTGCTGGTGCAGCTCGGGCTCGGCGACCGGCTGGATCATCGCCCCGGCGAGCTCTCCGGCGGAGAGCAGCAGCGGGTCGCGATCGCCCGCGCGGTGGCACCGGGCCCCGATGTCGTTCTGGCCGACGAGCCGACCGGCAACCTCGATCCCGCCACCGGGCTGGGGGTCTTCGAAACGCTCCGCGGCCTCCAGGCCGGGCACTCGTTCGCTCTGGTCCTGGCCACTCACAGCGGGCGGCTGGCCCGAGGTTGCGACCGCATCCTCCGGCTCGAACAGGGCCGGCTCAGGCCCCTGGAGGTCCAGGAGGCCACCGACTACTTCGACGGCGTGGCGCCTTCCCCGCGCTGAGACCCCGCCACGGTCCCCGCCGTGAACTGAACCCGGATTGACGCTATGCTATAGCCTTCGGGGCTCACCCGCGGGCTTCCGGAGAACGGATGGTGCGATGTTCGAGAAGTTCACCGAAAAGGCCAAGAGAATCCTGTTTCTGGCACGCTATGAGGCGAGCCAGCAGGGCAGCAAGGTCATCGGGACCGAGCATCTCCTCCTGGGCCTGCTGAAGGAAGGGGAGGAGACGACCCGGGAGCTCTTCACCCGCGCCAACGCCTCCATGGACCTGCTACAGGCCGAGTTGGAGAAGCGAGGCCCGACCCACGAGAAGCTGTCCACCTCCGTCGAGATCCCGTTCAGCGAGGAGACCAAGAAGGTCCTGCAGTACGCCGAGGAGGAAGCCGAGCGTCTGATGCACCCGCACATCGGGACCGAGCACCTTCTTCTCGGTCTGCTTCGGATGGAAGACTCGGTGGCCGGTCACATGCTTGCCGAGCGGGGCATGCGACTGTACGCCGTCCGCGAGGACGCGGCCAACATCTACAAGCGCCGGTCCCTGCCCAAGAAAAAGAAGGAAACTCCGTTCCTGAACGAGTTCAGTCGTGATCTCTCCGAGATGGCGCAACGGCGAGTCTTCGATCCTCTGATCGGCCGGGAGGCCGAGCTCGAGCGCGTGATTCAGGTTCTGTCCCGTCGCAGAAAGAACAACCCGGTCTTGCTGGGAGAGCCGGGCGTGGGCAAGACCGCCATCGTCGAGGGGCTCGCAACGCGGATCATCGACGGCGAAGTACCGCCGTCCCTGCTAAGCAAGAGGCTCCTTGCCCTGGATCTCTCGCTCATCGTCGCCGGCACCAAGTACCGAGGCCAGTTCGAAGAGCGGCTCAAGGGCATCATCACCGAGCTCACCAGCTCGGACGACGTCATCATCTTCATCGACGAGATCCACTCGCTGATCGGGGCCGGCTCCGCCGAGGGCTCCCTCGACGCGGCCAACATCCTCAAGCCGACCCTCTCTCGGGGCGAGGTGCAGTGCATCGGGGCCACCACGCCGAGGGACTACCACAAGTACATCGAGAAGGACCGCGCCCTGGTGCGGCGCTTCCAGCCGATCACCATTCGTCCTCCCTCCGAAGAAGAGACTGTCCGCATTCTCAACGGCATCAAGGAGCGGTACGAGCGCTTTCACGGTGTGCGATTCGACGGCGACGCGATCCACGCCGCCGTCTTCCAGTCGAACCGCTACATCGCCGATCGCTTCCTGCCCGACAAGGCCATCGACGTCCTCGACGAGGCCGGGGCGAGGGTCAAGCTGGGCAAGCGAACGTCCTACTCGGACATCAAGAAGGTCGAGCGTGAGCTCAAGCGCGCCGTCGAGGGCATGAAGAGCGCCCTGGCGCGCAAGGATTTCGACGAGGCGGTCGCGTATCACGACCAGGAGGTGACCCTCCGGCGCCAGCACGAGGAGTTCAAGAAACGCTACGAAGACGAGTGCAATCGGATCCTGGACGTCGGCCGCCCCGACGTCGAAGAGGTCATCGCACGCTGGACGGGCATTCCCGTCCAGTCCGTGGCGGAAGAGGAGATGGAAAAGCTTCTCAACATGGAAACCTACCTCCACGAGCGGATTGTCGGGCAGGACGAGGCCATCTCGGCGCTGGCAAGGGCGATCCGGCGCTCGCGGGCCGGCCTCAAGAACCCCAATCGCCCCATCGGCTCGTTCGTCTTTCTCGGTCCCACGGGGGTCGGAAAGACCGAGGTTGCACGGACCCTGGCCGAGTTCCTGTTCGGCTCCGAGCGGGCGCTGGTGCGCTTCGACATGTCCGAGTACATGGAGAAACACGCCATCGCCAAGATGATCGGTTCCCCGCCGGGGTATGTCGGCCACGAGGAGGGCGGCCAGCTTACCGAGCGGATCAAGCGGAAGCCCTACAGCGTGATCCTGCTCGACGAGATCGAGAAGGCCCATCCCGACGTTCTGAACATCCTGCTCCAGGTCTTCGAGGACGGCCAGATCACCGACGCCTACGGCGACACGGTCGACTTCAAGAACGTACTCGTGATCATGACCTCCAATATCGGCTCCCAGCACATCGCGCGCACCGGCGGCAAGCTCGGCTTCAAGTCCGACAGCCACCTGCAGTCGGAAAAGGACAGCCGGGAAATGGTCATGAGCGAGGTCAAGCGGACCCTCAGCCCCGAGTTCATCAATCGTATCGACGAGATCATCGTGTTTTCTGCGCTCACGGAGGACCAGCTCGAGGAGATCGCCCTGCTGATGATCCAGCAGCTCAATCGCAGCCTGGAGGACCGCGGGATCCAGATCTCGGCCTCCAGGGAGGTCGGGCAGTGGCTGGTGCGGACCACTTGCCGCGACCGGTCCTACGGTGCGCGTCCCCTTCGGCGGGCGATCCAGCGCCACATCGAGGACGCCCTTTCCGAGGCCCTGCTCCAGGGCCGTTTCCAGGAAGGCGGCCAGGTCGAGATCCAGCTCGAGGACGACGGCCTCGCCTTCCGCGCCCCGATCGAGACATCCTCCGCCTGACCCGGCGAGCGGGAAGCCGCTGCGGGGAAGAATCCGCGCGCCCCCGAGCGCAAGCCGGGGCGTCGAAGTAGAATGGCCGCTCCGTGTCGGCGTCGGCGAATTCCCGCCGGCGGGGGGCCGATTCGACACGAACATGAACGAGCAAATTCTTTGATTCACGGACGGATCGTCGCGGCAGCGGTGATCTGTGCCGCATTGTCGTGGTCGGCTCCCGCGGTCGCTCAATCGGGGACCGTCGAGGAGATCGAGACCCTCGGCCTGATCCGGATGAGCCGTGAGGCATTCCTCCAGGCGCTCGGGGTCCGCCCGGGGGACCCGTACGACCCCGTGAAGATCCGCGGCCGCTTCCACTCCCTGTGGGAGCTCAACGTTTTCGAGAACATCCGATTCGAGGTCGAGGACGCGCCCCAGGGCGGCAAGGCCCTGATCGTCACGGTCGTCGAGCGCCCGATCCTGAGCGCCGTGACCTACGAGGACAACAAGGTCCTCACCCGCACCCAGATCGAGGACGGGCTCACCGAGCGCGGCACCGAGCTGGATCTCGGCCGGCCGATCAGCATGAAGCGCATCTTCGAGGTCGAGTCCACCATCCGCGACCTCCTCGCCGAGAAGGGTTTCGGGGACCCCAAGGTGAGTCACCAGCTCGAAGATCCCACCCTCACGTCCCGGACGGTGCATTTCTTGATCCGGCCGGGCGGGAAGACGAAGATCAGGACCATCGACTTCGTCGGCAACGAGGTCTTCAAGGACAAGAAGCTCAAGGAACAGCTCGAGCTCACCAAGGCCTACCGCTGGTACTGGCCGTGGTCGAAGAAGTCGCTCTACCACCCTCTGAAGTGGGACCAGGATATCGGAGGGGTTCGCGACCTCTACCAGAACGCCGGCTACCTGGACGTCGAGATCACGCCTCCGGTCCTCGACCTCATCGAGAGCAACAAAGAGAAAAAGAAGAAGAAACAGACCGAAGACGAAGGCCCGCCGCCCATACCGGCCAAGAAGCTGGACGAGTACCTCGAGGCCCAGAAGAAGCTCGCGGTCGCCGAGGAGGCGTACGCGGCGGCCCTCGACGAGAGACCGCCGGAGGGGCTGACCGAGAAACAGGACGCGAAGTGGTCGGAAAAGCACCGCTCGAAGGTGACGAAGGCAAGCAAGGACGTCGAGAAGGCGCGAAAGAAGATGGACAAGGCCCAGAACGCCCTCGAGCCGGATCCGGGCAAGCAGTGGGTCGCGTTGACCGTCAACGTCAGGGAGGGTCAGCAGTACCGCGCCGGGAGCGTCTCCGTCGAGGGCAACACGGTCTTCGAGGACCCTCAGATCCTCTCGATGATGCCCGTCACCGAAGGCATGATCCTCAGCAACGGCCTGGTCAAGCTCGGGGTCGATCGAATCTCCCGGGTGTACGGCGACCGCGGCTACCTCTACGCCAACGTCGTACGGCAGATCCGCCGTCACGAGGACGAGCCGGTGGCCGACATCCTCATCGAGATCGTCGAGGACGAGCCCTACTATGTCGACAAGATAGAGTTCGTCGGGAACACCTCGACCCACGACAAGGTGATGCGCCGGGAGTTCGTCCTGAGCGAGGACGACCTGTTCAGCCGCACCAAGCTGGACATCTCGATGCAGAAGGTGAACATGCTCGGCTACGTCTCCGCGGCCGGGGAGCCGGTGATCGAGCCCGACGAAGAGAGCAACCGGGTCAGGATCAACGTTCCCGTCCAGGAACAGGGCCGGAACCAGATCCAGGTCGGGGGAGGATACAGCGGGGTCGACGGTGCCTTCTTTACCGGCATGTACTCGACGCGGAATTTCATGGGCCGCGGGCAGGTCTTCTCGCTGTCCCTGCAGGTGGGCGGGCGTTCAAGCCGCTATGCCCTGTCCTTCGTGGAGCCGTGGTTCCTCAACCGGCCCTACACGTTGGGCTTCAGCCTGTTCAGGCAAGACACCGACTTCGGGAACAGCCTGAAGAGCTCGGGTGAAGGATTCGGTATCGTCCTGGGCAAGAATGTCGGGGTCTACTCCAGCGCGCGGCTCGCCTACAACTACGAGAAAGTCACTTCCACCGGATTCACCGTCGCGGAGAGCAACGCGATCAGCAAGATCTCGAGCATCACGCCGTCGTACAACGTCAACAAGGTCAACAACCCCTACCGGGGCACTCGCGGTTGGTCGTTTCTGGCCCAGATGCAGATCGCCGGAGGGTTCCTGGGCGGCAACACGTCGTTCCTCAAGCCGGTCATCAGCTACACCGGCTACCGGAAGGCGATCAAGAAATCGTTCCTGGCGTTCAATGCCAAGGTAGGGATGGTCACCGAGTGGGCGGACGGGACGACGGCCGCCGTCTCCACCGTGGACGGCGTTCCTCGCTTCGAGCGTTACTGGATCGGCGGCGACACCTTCGGTCCCAGGATCTTCGAGACCCGCACCATTACCCCGCGCCGCTACGTGTCGTTCAACTCCACCGGCCAGATCACCGGCATCGCCAAGGACCCCGTCGGACTGAATGTCGGCGACTACGACCTCAACGGCGACGGAGTCCTCAATACTTTCGATCTGATCGAGCTCGGAGGTAACCGTTTCTACCTCTTCCAGACCGAATGGGTCTATCCCTTGAGTCAGCAGCTGGACATGGCGTTCTTCGTGGACGTCGGCAACTCGCTGTTCGAGGACACCGACTGGGGATTCGAAGGATATCGAGCGTCCGCCGGGATCGAGATGCGATTCATCCTGCCGGTCTTTCCGGCACCGCTCCGTTTGATCTATGGTGTACCCATCCAGGCGTCGTCCCTGGATAGAACGTCCAGCTTCGCGTTCGCCATCGGAAGGAGTTTCTGATCATGTCGAACCGTTCTTGTTTTCGAGTGTTGCCGGCGGCCGCGGTCGTTGCGGTGTGTCTTTGCATAGTGGCTCCCGCCGCGGCTCAGCAGAGAATTGTGATCTTCGATGCCGCCAGGGTCTCGGAAGAAACCGATCAGGGCCGGCTGGTCCAGGCGAGACTCGAGGCGTTCCGCAACGCCAAGCAGGCCGAGATCACCGCAAAGGAGCAAGAGCTCGCCGCCTTGCAGAACCAGCTCAACACCCAGGCGTTGTCGCTGTCACCGGAGAGGCGAGCCGACCTCGACAAGCAGATCCAGCGCAAGGTTCTGGAGATGAACCAGACCCGAGAGGCCGCGAACAGCGAGATGCAGATCGAGATCGGCGAGGCTCAGGGCCGGTTCCAGGAGCAGCTTCTCGCCGTGATCGACGATTTCGGCCGCGAGGAGGGCGTCGCCCTCATTCTGGAGGCCAGCCTCGCTGCGTACTTCGATAAGAGCGCCGACGTCACCACCGCCATAGTCGACCGCTTCAATGAGGTGTTCAAGGCGGAGGCCGGCGCCGATTCCGGCGGGGCCGAATAAGCGGCCTCGGCCATCCTCGTCCGGGCCGTGGTAGGTTTACCGAGCGGGGACGGAGAGCGATGACGATGGCGCAAGGGAAGCGTCTCGGCGACCTCGCCGAGCGTGTCGGTGGGCGGGTCGTGGGTGACTCCGATCGCAGGGTCCACGGGGTGGCCCCTCTCGAGTCGGCAGGCCCGGAGGACCTCTCGCTCTACACCAGCCCGAAGTACCGGGCCGTCGCCGAGGCAAGCCGCGCCGGCGCCGTGCTGGTCGGTCCCGGAACGGTTCTTCCCGGACGCGATCTCCTCGAGGCCGAAGAGCCCTACGTCGCCCTCGCGGCGCTTCTGGACCTCTTCCACCCGGCACCGCCGCGCCGCCCCGGGGTGCATCCGGACGCCCGCATCGCCGAATCGGCCCACCTCGGCCACGAGGTCGAGATCGGGCCTTACGCCGTGATCGGAGAGTCGGTCACCGTCGGAGACCGCGCCACGGTCGGCGCCGGGACCGTGGTCGGAGACGACAGCCGGATCGGAGAGGAGACCCTCCTTCATCCCCGGGTCGTCCTCTACCCGCGGACGGAGGTCGGTGCACGTTGCATCATCCATGCGGGGGTGGTTCTCGGGGGGGACGGTTTCGGTTTCGCCACCACGGGCGGGCGGCACCACAAGATCCCGCAGGTCGGGCGCGTCGTCGTCGAGGACGACGTCGAGATCGGCGCGAACAGCACCGTCGATCGGGCCACGATGGGCGAGACCGTCATCGGAGCCGGGAGCAAGATCGACGATCTGGTCATGGTGGCGCACGGGGTCAGGGTCGGACCCGGATGCCTGATGGCCGCGCAGTCGGGCATCGCGGGAAGCACGCGCCTGGGAGCGGCGGTGACCTTCGCGGGCCAGTCGGGTGCGGCGGGCCACCTGGAGATCGGTGAGCGCAGCGTGGTCGCCGCGAAGTCGGCGGTCTTCCAGGACCTGCCGCCGAGGTCATTCGTGTCGGGGATTCCGGCGGTCGACCACCGCCGGTGGAAGAAGGCGCAGGCGGTCGCGGCGCGACTGCCCGAGCTGAGGTCGGAGTTGAGAAAGATGGAGAAGCGACTCGCGATCCTCGAGCAGCGCGTCGAGGGGGAGGAATGAGCGTGGTCGACATCGAAGGAATCGTCAATTGTCTCCCGCACCGCTATCCGTTTCTCCTGCTCGACCGTGTTCTCGAGATGGACCCCAAGAAGAAGGTCGTGGCGATCAAGAACGTCACCTTCAACGAGTGGTTTTTCGAGGGGCACTTTCCGGGCGCGCCGGTCATGCCTGGCGTGCTGATCATCGAGGCCATGGCCCAGGCCGGCGCGGTGCTGATCCTGCACGAGATGGCCGATCGAGAGAGCAAGCTGGTCTACTTCACCGGCATCGACCGGGCGCGCTTCAGGCGGCCCGTGGTGCCTGGCGACCAGCTCCGGTTCACCCTGGAAGTCCTCAATCTCCGAGCGCGGACCTGCAAGATGAAGGGGATCGCCGAGGTGGACGGCGAGCTCGCCGCGGAGGCCGAGATCTTCTCCATCCTGGTCGATCGAGAGTAGGCGGGTCGTGGGCGGACGGGTGATCGATCCGACCTCGAAGGTGGATCCGTCCGCCGAGATCGGAGAGGACGTCCGCATCGGTCCGTTCTGCGTGATCGATGGCGGTGTCGAGATCGGCGATCGCTCGGTTCTCGAGTCCCACGTCACCGTGAGCGAAGGAACCACCCTCGGCCCCGACAATGTGATCTCCCCGATGGTCGTTCTCGGCGGGCCACCCCAGGTCGTCACCTACCGGGACGAGCCGACGCGGCTGGTCGTGGGCTCCCGGAACCGCATCCGGGAGTTCGTGACGATGCACCGCGGCAGCCCGAAGGGGGACGGCATCACCACCGTGGGCGACGACAACTACCTGATGGCCTACACCCACATCGCACACGACTGCACCGTCGGAAACGAGACGACCTTCAACAACGCGGCGACCCTCGCCGGCCACGTGGAGGTCGGCAACGGCGCCACGGTCGGAGCCTTTTGCGGCGTGCACCAGTTTTGCCGCGTGGCCCGGGAGGCCTTCATCGGCGGTTATTCCGTGGTGACGCGGGATGCGTTGCCGTGGGTGGTGACCGTGGGCAACCGGGCTGAGAGCCACGGGATCAACCTGGTGGGCATGAAACGGAAAGGCTACCCGCGCGAGGTCATCGAGGCCGTCAAGCGCTGCTACATGACCCTGTTCCGCTCCAAGCTGCAGCTGGAAGAAGCGCTGGCGAAGGTCGAGGCGGAACAGGGCGGAATCGACGAGGTGCGTTATTTCGTCGAGTTCGTTCGCTCGAGCGAACGGGGGGTCTGTCGGTAACCATGGCTACGAACGAGGTCGAGGTCGGGGTCGTCGGGGTCGGTCACCTGGGGCGTCATCACGCGCGGCTGTACGCGGCTCTCGACGGCGTCCGTCTGGTCGGCGTTGTCGATAGCGATCCGGAGCGGGCCCGGTCGGTGGCCGACGAGTACGGCTGCGAGGCCTGGACCGACCCGGAGGCGCTTCGGGGGCGGGTGCAGGCCGCCAGCGTGGCGGTGCCCACCGTCCTTCACCGCGACGTCGCCGAGATGCTCCTGCGGGACGGCGTCGACGTCCTGGTGGAGAAGCCGATGGCGCACACCCTCGAGGAGGCCGACGCCATCAATGCCGCCGCCCGGGAGTCCGGGCGCCTCGTCATGGTGGGGCACACCGAGCGCTTCAACCCGGCGATGATCGCCATGGCCCGGGTGGTCGAGGCGCCGCGGTTCTTCGAAATCCACCGTCTGGCCGGCTTCACCGCCCGCAGCACCGATATCAATGTGATCCTCGATCTGATGATCCACGACCTCGACCTGCTGCTCTACCTCGACGGGTCGGAGGCGATCTCGGTGGACGCCCTGGGCGTCGCGGCGCTCACCGACAAGCTCGACATCGCCAATGCCAGGGTCCGGATGGCGTCGGGCTGCGTCGCCAATCTGACGGCCAGCCGCATCTCCGTCGAGCAGGTTCGCCGGGTGCGTCTCTTCCAGGGTCGAACCTACCTGGCCTGCGACACCGTCAAGCGACAGGTCGAACGCTACCGGCTGGTGATGGGCGCCGAGGGCAAGCCGACCATCGCGCGCGACGAGCTGCCGATCGAGGACGGCGAGCCCCTGGGAATAGAGCTGGCGGCGTTCGTCAACGCCGTCCGCACGCGGTCGCGCCCGCCGGTCGACGGCGATCAGGGCCGTCGCGTACTGGAGCTGGCCCTGAAGATCCGCGAGGCCGTCGACGCGTCGATGAGACGCTGACGGTGACGGTCGATCGAGGCGAGGATCCCATTGAATCGTGGCTCGCCTCCCGGGCGAGCGCGGGGGTCACGCCGGGCGGCACGTGGTGGATCGAGGGTCCCGGCGTCCTGTCCCACGGCGCCGCGGGACACGCCGCACTCGAGCCCGATCCCGAGCCCGCCGCCGAGACGACCCCCTACGACCTCGCCTCGCTCACCAAGCCGCTTTGCACCGCCCTGCTGGCGGTCCTGCTGGAGCAGGACGGTCGTCTGAGCCTCGACATGCCCGTCGCCGAGGTCGTGGACGAGCTCGACGGATGCCCCTATGCCTCCGCCAGCCTCCTGGACCTGGGAAGCCACCACGCCCGCCTACCCGCCTGGCGACCGTTGTACCTCGCGGCTGCGAGCCTGGAGGGCTGCCTGCGCGCGATCGCCTCGACGCCGCCCATCGCGACGGGGGAGGCGACCGTCTATTCCGACCTCGGGTACATCGTTCTGGGCGCCGCGCTCCAGCGGATCTCGGGGGTCTCCCTCGACCGTGCCTTCCGGGAGCGCATCGCGGCGCCGCTCGGCCTGAGCGGTCTGGGCTTCGTCGTCGGTGGGTCGCGCCTCGCCACCGCCGCACCCACCGAGCGAGCCAACGCCTTCGAGCGCGAGAGGGCCGGCGCCGACGGAGCGGGTTTCCCGTGGCGCACCGGTTTCCTCCGTGGGGAGGTCCACGATGTCAACGCCCACGCTCTGGGCGGTGTGGCCGGCCACGCCGGCCTATTCGGCACCGCTCGCGAGGTGGCGGCGGTCGCGAAGGAGATCCTGGACCCGAAGATTCTCGGCCTGCAAACGAGGGCACGCGAGCGGCTCCTGCTCCCGTCCCGCCCCGGCGCGGATCGAACCTTCGGCTTCGTCCTGGCCCGGGCATCGGAGGCCGCTCGGGGCGTCCTTCCCGACCACGCCCCCGGCCACGTCGGTTTCACCGGAACCTCGTTGTGGCTGGACCCGGAGCGGGGCGCGATCTACGTCCTGCTCACCAACCGGGTCCACCCGAACGTCTCCCCGAGCCCCTTCCAGCCCGAACGCCTGGCCTTCCATCGCCTCGCCCGCGCCCTGGGGGCGCCAAGAAGTGGATCCTCGTAGAATGAAACCTGGGAGGGCGGCAGTCCACGAAGGCGAGACGCCGAGCCTGGCCCGCTCCCTTCCGGAGCCTTTTGAAACCGACGGGTTGTAAGGTGTTCAGACGTCACGGGTCCTGGCTTGAGCGAGAACTTCACGTCATCGCACCCGGAGGTTTCAGCGGGCGCCGGAAGGGAGCGGGCCAGGCTCGGCGTCTCGCGGCCTCGAAACCGTCGCCCGTCCCGGCAGACTGAAGATGGCACCAAGGAAGGACGATCAAGGAAAGTTCGGGATCACGGCCGCGCTGGCCGTTTCGGTGGGCGTCCACCTGCTGCTGATCGCAACGGGCTGGCTGTTCCCGTTTCAGGCGCAATCCCAGGAGCCGGTCTACGAGGAGACCACGCTGCACTTCGATCTCACCCCGATGGAAGACGTCACCCAGCAATCGACCCTCGAGCCTCGCGGCCAGGTCCCCGTCCCGGTGCCACCGACGCCGGCGCAACAACCGCCGCCCGACATGCAGCAGGCCCTCGATCAAATGGCGGTGCCGCCGTCGCCCGCCCAGCTTCCACCCCCGGTCGAGGAGATCCTCGAGGAGGAGGCCGAGGAAGCCACCGAGGCGGACGAGAGCGAGGCCGGTCTGGATCTGCCCGGCGACGGCACGCTCGCCGAGGGCGTGCAGGACGACGCCGAGCACGCGCGCACGGCCAGCCCGCAGGAGCGGCGATTCAACATGGACGACGCCCTTCGCGACTTCGGCCGGGTCTTGGAGCAGCCCAGGCCCGAGTCCGAAGACTCCCAGCGCGGCCTGAACATCCCGGATCTGCCCCCGCTGCCGATGACCGGCTTCGGCTTCGGCAACCTCGAGTTCGAGAGCCGGGACTTCGACTGGACCGACTACGCCCGGCAGATCTACATGGCGATCTGGCAAGCGTGGCACAACCGGCTGTACGTGACCACCGACGAATTCGATCGCTGGGCCCAGAAGGGCCGGAGCTGGACGCTGCGACACGCCAATCGCATCACCTTCACGATCCAGAAGAACGGCGAGGTCACCGGCGTCGCCCTGGAGACGCCGTCCGGGTGCTATCCGCTGGACGATTCGGCCCTCGACGCCCTGCGCGAGGTCATCCTGCCCCCGCTTCCGCGCGATTTTCCACGGGCACAGGAGACGATTCACGCGCGATTCATCGCGGAAGGCGACGTCAGGGCCATGAGAAGCAATCTCGCCTACCTCAAGCGCATGGGGGCCTTCTGATCCTGATGGTTGCGTTCCTGGTGGTAGGATTGGGCCGAGGAGCCTCTTCATGCATGACGAACTGATTCACGATTGGAACGCGGGCGACCCCGCCGCGGCAGAGAAACCACCCACGCAGGTCATGCTCGACGACGAGACGCTGCGCGACGGGTTGCAGTCCCCGTCGGTCACCGATCCGCCCATCGAGGCCAAGAAGCGGATCCTCCACCTGATGGACGCCCTCGGCATGGACACGGCCGACGTCGGCCTGCCCGGAGCCGGGCCGCGCGCCGAGGCGGACGTCGAGGCGCTGTGCCGCGAGATCGTCGACGCCGGACTTTCCATCCGTCCCAACTGCGCCGCACGCACCGTGATCCGCGATATCGACCCGGCCATCCGGATCTCGGACAAGGTCGGCATCCCGCTCGAGACCTGCGTCTTCATCGGCTCCTCTCCCATCCGGCTGTTCACCGAGGGTTGGGACGAGGAGTTCCTGGTTCGGCAGTCCGCCGAGGCGATCCGGCACGCCACCGACGCGGGGCTCCCGGTGATGTACGTCACCGAGGACACCACCCGCGCCCAGCCGGAGACCCTCCGCAGGCTCTACGGCGAAGCCGTGCGCCACGGCGCCAAGCGGGTCTGCGTCGCCGACACGGTCGGTCACGCCACGCCTGAAGGCACATCGCGTTTGATCCGTTTCGTTCGGGGTGTTCTCGACGAGGCGGGAGGCGCCGACGTCGGCATCGACTGGCACGGCCATCGCGACCGGGGCCTGGGACTTGCCAACTGCATCGCCGCTTATCGCGCCGGGGCCACCCGCGTGCACGGCTCGGCCCTGGGCATCGGGGAGCGAACCGGCAACGCCGAGATCGATCTACTCCTGGTCAACCTCAAGCTTCTCGGTTGGATCGACCGTGACCTCTCGCGACTGGGAGAGTACTGCCGTGAGGTCAGCGAGGCCCTCGGGGTCCCGATTCCCTCGAATTACCCGGTGGTCGGCACCGACGCCTTCGAGACGGCCACGGGCGTCCACGCCGCCGCGGTCATCAAGGCCCACCGTCACGGCGACCAGTGGCTCGTCGATCACGTCTACTCGGGCGTGCCCGCGGGTGATTTCGGATTCGATCAGCGGATCCGCGTGGGCCCCATGAGTGGACGGTCCAACGTCATCTTCTGGCTCGAGAAGCGCGGCATCGAGGCCAACGAAGATCGGGTGACGAGGATCTTCGACGCGGCCAAGCGCTCGACTCGTCTTCTCGAAGACGACGAGATCCGGGCCCTTGCCGACGCGGCCGATCTGTAGCCCGGTCGTTCGGAAGCCTGACCTCCCTGCGGCACGCGACCCCACGCTTGTCGGCCTCGGCGACGAGGCGGTCGGCGGGGCGTGCTAGAATGAGCGGATATGTCCAAGAGTTTCAAGAACTTCGGCTTTAGCGAGCCGATCGAGCGAGCCCTTCTGGAAGCGGGCTACGAGCAGCCCACCGAGATTCAGGAACGGGCGATCCCGCACCTGCTCGGGGGGACCGACCTCATCGGGATCTCGCAGACCGGCACCGGCAAGACCCTCGCGTTCCTCTTGCCGATCTTCCAGAAGATCACTCCGGGGGGGACCGACCCGCAGGCGGCGGTGATCTGCCCGACGCGCGAGCTGGCGATCCAGGTCGCGGGCGAGGCCCGTCGGTTCGGCGAGCACCTCGGGGTGAGGACCGTGCTCGCCTACGGCGGCACTTCCAGCGGCGAGCAGAAGCGGTTTCTCACCGAGGGCTGCGACATCCTGGTGGCCACCCCCGGTCGGCTCCTCGACTTCCTGAACTCGGCGTGGCTGAGCTTTCGCTCCCTGCGATTCATGGTGCTGGACGAGGCCGACCGTATGCTCGACATGGGATTCATCGACGACATCGACGCGATCCTTCGCAAGGCGCCGATGAGTCGCCAGACGTTGCTGTTCTCCGCGACCTTCCCGGATCCGATTCGGGTGCTCTCGCAACGCTACATGTTCAATCCCGAGACCGTACGCATCGGGGGTGCCGGAACCGAGGTCAAGGACTCCGTCGACCACGATTTCTATCCCGTCCGGGAGAGACAGAAGACCAACCTGCTGCTCGCTATTCTCGAGCGCGACGAGCCGTACAAGGTCCTGGTCTTCAGCGCGACGCGGGAGACCACGTCGAGTCTCGCGCTGCAGCTGCGGCGACGAGGGCACGAGGTCGTCTCGCTGTCGAGCCTCCTGTCCCAGGCCAACCGCGAGCGAGCGCTGAGCGCCTTCCGCCGCGGCGAATTCAGGATCCTCGTGGCCACCGATGTCGCCGCCCGCGGTCTCGACATCACCGACATCGACCTGGTGGTCAACTACGACGTTCCCATGCAGGCCCACGAGTACGTCCATCGCATCGGGAGGACGGGCCGCGCCCACCGGTCCGGCAGGGCGATCACGCTGGTCTCCGAGCTCGACGGCCGTCGCGTGGGTGAGATCGAGGAGCTGCTCGGCTACCGCGTCTCGCGATCGAGCGTGGAGGGGTTTCCCTACGAGGAAGTTCCGGCTGGTAGGAGCGGTGGTCGAGGCTCCGCCGCACGAGGACGCTCCGGATCGGGCAAGGGAGGCTCCCGGCGCCGTCCGTCGCGGGGACGCGGCTCCGATCGGAAAACCTCCGGGGCATCGTCGAAGGATTGACGTCGCCGCGGCGTCGTCTCGAAGCAAGTCATCACGGCGGCCCGGCACGCATCGTACCTGGTTGACTTGAAGTGGATTTCGGCCTCCTCGAGCGGGCGGCCCTTGACGATACGGGCTAGAATGCTGCGATGTCCGTGATCGAATTCTTCAAGTCGGGCGGCCCGGTCATGTGGCCGCTCCTGGTGTGTTCGTTGGTCGCGCTGGCGATCACCCTCGAGCGCGCCATCAACCTCCGTCGCTCGAAGATCCTCGACCCCGCGGTGGTCGAGCGTGTTACGGCCCTCGTCGAGGGCGGCCGTGCCGACCGCGCCATCGACGTTTGTCGCGAGAGCGGCGGGATCTACGCCAACATCGTTCTCGCGGGGCTCGAGGTCGCGGGCAAGGGTGAGTCGGCCGCCAAAGAGGGGGTCGAAGATGCCGGCCGTCACGAGACCACGCGCCTGACACGCTATCTCGGCGCCCTGGGCACCGTGGTCGGAATCTCGCCGCTCCTCGGCCTGCTCGGGACCGTCACCGGCATGATCAACGTCTTCAAGACCATCGCCCAGGTCGGCACCGGTCAGGCCGACCAGCTCTCCAACGGCATCTCCCAGGCGCTGATCACCACCGCCATCGGGCTGCTGATCGCGATCCCCTCGCTGGTGGCGTACAACTACTTCCAGGGGAAGGCCGAGTCGATCATCACCGATCTCGAGCGCGAATCTCTTCGCGTGCTCCGCGGATTCTACGGTCCGGTTCCGGCGGCAGCGGTGAGCGCGGAGCTGCCCGCGTCCGAGCAGCAGCCGGCCACCGCGGAGTAGGCCGTGCGATTCCGCAGACCCGGCCAGCTGCGCATCAACATCGACATCGCTCCGCTCGTCGACGTCATCTTCCTGTTGGTGATCTTCTTCGCGGTCTCGACCACCTTCCTGGAGTCGTCGGGCCTCAAGCTGCAGTTGCCGGAGTCCAGCGCTACCACGGAGCGTGAGGTCAAGGAGATCGCGGTCTTCGTCGGCGCCGATGGCGAGGTCGTTTTCGAGGGCGAGGCGCTCACGCACGAACAGCTCGGCAGTCGGTTGCAGCAGGTGCTCGAAGATTCCGAACGCAAGGTCGTCGTTCTGAGAGCGGACACCGGCACGCCCCACGGGAAGGTCGTCGCGGTCATCGATCTGATCAAGGACGCCGGCGCCGAGGCCTTGACCGTGGCGACCCGCGCCAAGGCGCAGCCCTAGCCCGACAGCTTGGCCACACTTTGGGCACACTGAGGATCATCGCGGGTGAATTCCGGGGACGCCGGATACGCGTTCCTGAGGGTCGGACCGTCCGACCGACGCCCGATCGAGTTCGCGAGGCCCTGTTCTCGATCCTCGGATCGGATCTCTCGGGGCACGAGGTCCTGGAGCTCTACGCCGGTAGCGGCGCGCTCGGCTTCGAGGCTCTCAGTCGCGGTGCGCTTCGCGTGACCTTCATCGAGTCGGACGAAGCGGTCCGGGCGGTCCTGTCCAGCAACGCGGAGGGTCTCGGGCTCGCGGGTCGCTGCCGGATCCTGGCCGGTTCGGTGGAGAGGCTGCTCGGGGAGGGGACCGCCCGTCTCGGCGGGCCGTACACCCTGGTCCTGGCCGATCCCCCCTATGCCACCCCGGCAGGCCCGGAGGTGCTCCGGGCCCTCGAAAAGCCCGGTCTTCTCGGCCCGGACGCCCGGGTCGTGCTCCAGAGAGACCGCCGGAGCCCTTCCGCCGAGGACACCCCGCGGTCCGGGGGGCTGGTCAGGGTCCGGACCACCCAATACGGTCGAAATTGCTTGGAATTCTACGCTTTTTCAGAAAATCCCTCCGCCTAGGGCCATCGCACCCGGCTCGAGGTTGAAATCCGCGTTGTCGGCTTTATATTTGTCCGCGGTGCGGATTCACCCGTTTTGGTGACCGCATTGCCGGCGCCCGTTCGGTGCGGGTCCGGGCAGGGAAGCTCAAGCAAAACTTGAAGATTCTGTACGGAACTCCTTGACTTGAACGATCTCGTTCATAAGATGGGCCTTGAAAAATGTCGCGGGATGGATAGGAGTCACTCATGAATAAAACCGGTGCGGTTGTGGCGGCGCTACTCGCGGGCCTGATCATCCTCCCGGCGCCCATCTCGGCCGACCAGGAGGCCGGCGTATCGGATCACCGCCCTCCGTCGAACCTGAAGCTGGTTGGCGACCACTGGACCCCCTGGGATCCGCCCGAGCCGGGGCCGAATGACTACATCATCCAGAAAGGGGACACGCTGTGGGATCTGTCAGCGAAGTGGCTGGAAGATCCCTACCTGTGGCCCCAGATCTGGGAGAAGAATCGCTACATCCTGGACAGCCACTGGATCTACCCCGGCGATCCGCTGGTGGTGCCGGGCCGACCGACGGTCGTGCCGCCCGGTGGACCTCCGGTCGAAGAGGACAAGCCGGAGTATCCGGAAGGGGTCGAGGTCATCGAGGAACAACCGGGCGGAGAGGTCGTGGAGGAGGTCGTCGAAAAGATCCTCCCGCCACCGCTGGTTCCCGTCGGTGATCCCTTCGACGTCGACTGCTCGGGCTACATCGCCGTCGATCACGAGTTCTCCGATCTGTGGATCGCCGGGCGAGACAACGAGCGTGAGTTCGTCGCGCAGGGGAACGTGATCTACCTCAACCAGGGTCGCAACCAGGGCATCCAGTCGGGATCCGAGTGGCGCGTGGTGCGAAAGGCTCGTCCCGTGATCCACCCCGACACCGGCGACGTCCTCGGAGCGTACATCCGACGGATGGGCAAGGTTCGGGTCATCGCCGTGCAAGAAAACACTTCGACCGGGGTGATCACCGAGTCGTGCGCCGACATGCAGGTGAACGACGAATTGGTGCCGTGGGCCGACATCCCGATCCCGCGGCGCCGGTCGATGCCGCAGTTCGATCGCTATGACATCTCTCCCTCGGGAGGCGACCAGGGCTACATCGTCGCCTTCAAAGACGACGACAACTCGATGGGGTGGGAGCGTCGGGGTGACATGGGCGTCAACGTCGTCGGCGCAGGACACGTCGTCTACGTTGACCTCGGCGGCGAGACCGGTATCGAGCCGGGTGATGTGATGACGGTCTTCCGTCCCCATGCGAACGCGGATCTGCCGAGGCAGAACCTCGGGCAGGCGGTCGTCTTGACGGTCGAGGACGGGACCTCGACGGTGAAGCTCACCCACACGGTGGTCGAGATCTTCCCCGGCGATCGGGTCGAGATCATCCGGTAGGCTTTTGCGAAACCGGTGAGCTCGTAAACGGGCGGGTCCGATCGGGCCCGCCCGTTTTCGTTTGGCTCAGACCTTCCGGAGCTTGCCCCGCAAGAGAAGGATCTCGAACGCGACTCCGGCCTTGCCCGCGACCCGTCTCATCAGCGCGATGTCCGGGCGGCGCATGGGCCGATCTTCGTCGTCGAGATAGAGCAGCGCCGCAACACGGCTCTTGACCAGGATGGGCAGCACCATCGCCATCGAGGGCAGCCTCCCCCCCAGTGCGCTGTAGAGTTCCCGGTTGGCGGGGTGGGGAGGCACGACGCCGAAGAAGAGATCGCGGCTCTCGATGACGGCGCCGAGCACCGTGGCGCGCTCCGCGGGAATCGTGCGGGCTCGGAGCTGCTCCGTCTCGAACCCGCGCCCCAGGCCCGCGATGAGCCGCAGCCCCTCCTTGCCGGCCGCGAACAGAGCCGATCTCGCCGCGTGCCCGGCGCAAAACTCCAGCACGGCGTCCGCGATCCGGCCGCGGTCCTCGGCCGCGATCAGCACCCGCTCCAGCTTTTCCAGGGGATCGATCGATGTGACGATACCCCGCGCCTTCGCATCGGCGCGCTCGATCGCATCCAGCACGTCGTCGAGCGGCGAGCCGTAATACGTCGCGACGTGCTGGTCGTGACCGAGGTCGGCGTCGAGCAGGCGTCGGTCCAGACCCGGGCCGAACGAGCCGTCGTCGTCGGCCTGCACCGTCGCGGCCGATACGCGATGAGGCCCCTGCGGCGCCCGCTCACGAGACAGCGGAGGGGCCAGGGTGATCGCCCTGGGCCGTCCGGCGTTCATCCGGTAGTGGTGCTCGAGGGCTTGATAAAGGCGGTATTCGCAGGTGACCCACGGCTCGACCTCGCAACCGGTCGCCGAGCGAACCTCGGCGAGGGTCCGGGCGTCGCAGGGGTTCAGCATCGCAATGCGGACGGTACGGCCATCTCGCTCGATGGGGCAGGCCCGGAGTCGTTCCGCGGTGCGGGGGTCGAGTGACGCCAGGGCGGTCTCGGAAGCCCTCTGAAGCCGCTCTCCGGAGGCGTACGGGACCCCCGTCACCTTGCTCAAGGCCTTACCCAGGCTCGCCTCGTCGACGAAGCCCAGCTTCAGGATGTGGGACCCGATCTGCCCGCCGAAGAAACCCTGGGTTCGACGGGCCTCCGCGATCTGATCCGGCGTGACCCGGCCCTCATCGAGCAGGTACTGGATCAGCCTCTCGAGTCCCACGGCGTTCCCTCAGCGACGGCGCCCGCCACCTCCGCCACCACGGTGACCGCCGCCCGGACGCTGACCCTGACGCTCGCCGCGCGAGGGACCCCGGTGAGGCCGCGAGTCACCGGCCGGCGCCGGCTCGCGCTCGCCCGATCCCCGTCCCTCTTTCTCGCGCAAAACCGCCCGCCGGGACAGCCGAACGCGTCCCATGCCGTCGATGTCGATGACCTTGACCAGCACCTCGTCGCCCTCGTCGATCTCGTCTCGGACCTCTTCGATCCGATGCTCGGCGATCTCCGAGATGTGCACCAGGCCCTCGACGCCGGGGAGGATCTCGACGAACGCGCCGAAGTTCACCACCCGGACCACCTTGCCGACGTAGGTCTTTCCGAGCTCGGCCTCGGCGGTGAGCTCCTTGATGATCTCCACGGCTTTCTGCGCGGCGGATTCGTCGGAGGAGGCAATGTCCACACGGCCGTCGTCGTGGACCTCGATCTTGCAACCGGTCCGCTCGACGATCGATCGGATCATCTTGCCGCCAGGGCCGATGATGTCCCGGATCTTGTCTTTGTTGACGGTCACCGTGATGATCCGGGGCGCGTACGGTGAGATGTCTTCGCGGGGCTTCTCGAGAGCCTCGGTCATGTGGGCGAGGATCGCGAGTCGCGCATCACGCGCCTGCGATAGGGCCTGGCCCATGATCTCCTTGGTGATGCCGGTGATCTTGATATCCATCTGGAGCCCGGTGATTCCCGCGGTCGAGCCGGCCACCTTGAAGTCCATGTCGCCGTGGTGATCTTCGGCGCCGGCAATGTCTGTGAGCACGGCGAAGCGGTCGCCTTCCTTGACCAGTCCCATGGCAATTCCCGCGACCGCGCGCTCGAGCGGCACGCCGGCATCCATCAGGGCCAGCGAGCCTCCGCAGATCGTCGCCATCGAGGAGGATCCGTTCGACTCCAGAATGTCAGAGACGATGCGGATCGTGTACGGCCAGTCTTTCTCGTTGGGGATCAGAGGCAGGATGGAGCGCTCGCCGAGGGCTCCGTGCCCGATCTCGCGGCGTCCCGGTCCACGCAGGAACCGGGCCTCGCCGACCGAGAACGGCGGGAAGTTGTAGTGCAGCATGAAGCGCCTGAGGGACTCGCCCTTGACCCAGTCGAGCCGCTGCGCGTCCTGGGAGGTGCCGAGCGTCACCGTGACCAGGGCCTGGGTCTCGCCGCGGGTGAACAGCGCCGAACCGTGGGTACGGGGCAGGAAGCTGACCCGGGAGTCGAGGGCGCGGATCTCGTCGAAGCGGCGCCCGTCGAGTCTCACGTCGCGCTCGAGAATCTCTCCGCGAAGGATCATGTCCTGGAGTTCGTGCCAGAAGCGTTTCGCGAAGGCGCGCCGGTCGTCCTCGCCCTCGCCGAAGGAGCTCATCATCTCGTCTTTCAGGGCGTCGACGCGGGTGTAGCTCTCGATCTTGCCCTTGATCCTCATCGCATCGGCGAGGGGCTCCCGGAATCGGGAGATCAGCTCGTCTCGGAGCCCTTCGGGCTCGACCCGAACCGGCACCGGTCTCTTCTCGCGACCCAGCTCCGCGACCAGCTCTTTCTGCATCCCGATGATTTGCTTGACGGCCTCGTGGCCCTTGTAGATCCCGGTGAGCATCTCGTCTTCCGAGACCTCGCTCGCTCCGGCCTCGACCATCACCACCGCCTCCTCGGAGCCCGCCACGATCAGGTCCAGACGGCTGGTCTCGAGCTGCTGGGCGGTCGGGTTGAGGAGGTACTCGCCCTCGGGCGTCAGCCCGACCCGAACGGACGCGATCATCGTCGTGAAGGGGATGTCGGAGAGGTTCAGCGCGAGCGAAGCCCCGGTGATGGCGAGAACGTCGGAGTCGTTTTCCTGATCCGATGACAGCAGGAGCCCGATGACCTGGGTCTCGTAGCGCCACCCGTCGGGGAAGAGCGGCCGCAGCGGGCGGTCGATCATCCGGGAGGTCAGGACTTCTTTCTCGTTCGGGCGACCCTCGCGCCGGAAGAAGCCCCCGGGGATCTTGCCGGCGGCGTAGGTGTTCTCGCGGTAGTCGACGGTCAGGGGCAGGAAGTCGACGCCCTCTCGCGGCGTCTTTGCCGCACAGGCCGTGACCAGGAGCACGGTGTCGCCGTAGCGCAGGGTAACCGCGCCGTCCGCTTGTCGCGCGATGTCGCCGGTTTCCACGATCAGGGGCTGGCCGCCGATCTCGATCTCTCTTCGATGACTCACCGTTTCATCCTCCACGATCCGGGCGTGCCCGCATGTCGAGAGCCACCTGGCGGCTGTCGCCGCCAGGTCGTCGAATTCGAAAGCCGGCTTCGATCCGGCTCAACGTCGGATTGCAGGAGGAGAGGGGAGGGGCCTCGCGACCGGCGAGGTTCGTCGGGGACCTGCCAGCGAGCTCTACTTGCGCAGGCCGAGCCGGCGGATGATCTGCTGGTAGCGGTCGAAGTCCTTGCGCTTCAGGTAATCGAGTAGCCGTCGACGCTTGCCGACCATCTTGAGCAGGCCCTGCCGTGAATGGTGGTCCTTGGCGTGGGTCTTGAAATGCCCGGTGAGATACTCGATTCGCTTCGTGAGAAGCGCGATCTGGACTTCCGGCGATCCCGTGTCGATATCATGGGTCCGGAAACCCTCGATCACTTCAGCTTTGCCTTCCCGTGACAGGGACACCGCTCGTCCTCCTCCGGCACCGCCGTCCATTGCGGGCGGTCCAGATTGGTTTTTTCTCTTTTATCCCTTTATCAGTGCTGTATTTCGCCGGCTGAAGGTATCACACGCTCGGGTCCCGCGCCAAGCCGACCACCACCTTGGGCCGCGCCCTCCGGCCGGTGACGGCGGCGATTCCCAGCAACTCCCCCGCACCGTCGAGGACACGGCAGGCCCCGTCGTCCTGTGGAGGCTCGTCGACGTCCACCTCGCCTCCCGACAGGAAAAGACGCACCGCGGCCGGGTCCGGCAGGCGAACGGGAGGGGCCGTGAGCGGCATCTTGCCGAGTGGGACGACGGCGGCCACCAAGCCCTCCGGGCCTTCGCCCACGCCCGGGAGGCCGACGGCCTCGGAAACGGAGAGCGGGCCGATCGCGACCCGCCTGAGGGTCGAGAGCGCGCCTCCGGTCCCCAGGGACTCTCCGAGATCGCGAGCGAGGGCGCGGAGGTAGGTTCCGGCGGAGACCTCGGCCACGAAACGCCACTCCGCAGGATCGTCCGTGGGCGTCAGGTCGAACCGCCCGATCTCGACCTCCCGCGCGGGGGCCAGAACGGGACGGCCCTGACGGGCAAGGCGGTAGAGGCGCTGTCCGGCGACCTTCCTGGCGGAAACCTCCGGGGGGATCTGCTGCAGCCGCCCGGTGAAGTGCTCGGCGGCCCTGAGGACATCGTCCTGAGCGGGCCAGGGCCCCTCGTGGCGGCTCCGGACCTCGCCGGTGACGTCGTCGGTGGAGGTGGTCAGACCCAGCCGGATCCGTCCCTCGTAGGCCTTCGGCGAGTGCGGGAGGAAGCGTACGAGGCGTGTGGCCCTGCCGAGGACGAGCGGCAGGAGGCCCGTGGCCATCGGGTCCAGGGTGCCGGCGTGGCCGACTCGGCGCTGGCCGGTGAGTCTCCGGACCGTGGCGACGACCCGGTGGCTGGTCGGCCCCTCCGGCTTGTCGACAAGGAGCAGCCCCTCGAGCCCCTCGACAGGCTCTGAGCTACCCGTCTTCGCCACGATCCGGCCCGGGCTCGTCGCCCTCGGGAGAGCCTGGCTCGTTGCCGATCTCGTCGAGAAGACGATCGATCCTGAGGCCGGTGTCTTGGGCGGTGTCCGCGACGAAAAGCAGGGCCGGAACGTACTTCAGCCGCACGGTCTTTCCCAGGGAACGGCGCAGGAAGGGCGCGGCATGGTTGAGCGCCTCCACCGACGCCTCGCGGGCCTCCGGTTCGCCGAGGCTCGACACAAAAACCCGGGCGTGCTTGAGATCGGGGGAGACCCGGACCGCGGCGAGGGTGACGATGCCGACCCTGGGATCCCGGACGTCTCGGCGCACGAGGTCGGCCAGCACCTCGCGGATGAGATCTGCCACACGCTGGGCCCGGTGAGTCGTCATGGGGTCTCGCCGGTCCAGTCGCCGCCGCCGGCGTCGAAGGCCTCGATGAACTCGCTGCCGATGTCGATCACGTCCCCCGGAACCTGGGCTTCGGTCTCGCGCTGGACGCTTTCGAACAGCCGCGTCAGGGCGTCGCGATGGGTGGCCACGGAAACCACCACGAGGCCGGCGCGCTGCCAGAGGTCGGCGTGATCCTCGACCTCGGTGACCGCGACGTTGTGGCGCGAGCGCAGACGATCCTTGAGGCGCCGGAGGACCTTCCGCTTTTCCTTCAGGGACCGGGAGTCGTGAAGGTGGATCTCGAAGGAATAAACGCCGATCGTCAAGAGACCTCCGAGACGAGGTTGGTCCGAGCGGCTACAGGGACTTGACGGCTACCTTCTCGGTGACGAAGAACTCGATGACGTCGCCTTCCTTGAGGTCGTTGTAGTTGGCGATGCCGATCCCGCACTCGAACCCCTGCTTGACCTCGCCGATGTCTTCCTTGAATCGCCGGAGCGAGCCCACGTTTCCCGTGTAGATGACGACGTTGTCTCTCAAGAGCCGGACCGAGGCGCTACGGGCCACCTTGCCGTCGGTGATGTAGCAGCCGGCGACGGTGCCCACCTTGGGGACCTTGAACAACTGCCGGACCTCGGCCTGGCCGAGGACTTGCTCGCGCAGCTCGGGCTCGAGGATCCCGACCATCGCCTGTTCGATCTCATTGCGGACCTCGTAGATCACGGTGTAGAGCCGGATCTCGACATCTTCCTGCTTGGCGAGCTCGGCGGCCGCCCGATCGGGCCGGACGTTGAATCCCACGATGATCGCGTCCGACGCCGAGGCCAGGAGAACGTCTGCCTGGGTCATCGGCCCGACGGAGGTCCGCAGGATGTTGAGCTTGACCTTTTCGGACTCGATCTCGGACAGCGACTTCTGGATCGCCTCGAGGGATCCCTGCGCGTCGCCGTTGAGCAGGATCGGCAGCTCCTTGACGGTGCCGCTTTCCGCCACCTCCCGGGAGAGGCTCTCGAGGGTGACGTGCCTGGAGGTCTTCTGCAAGGCCACCGCGCGGGCCTTGTCCCGGCGGAATCCGGCGATCTGCCGGGCGCGGCCTTCGTCGGCCACCGACTGGAACGTGTCGCCCGGCTGCGGCTCGGACGCGAATCCCATGATCTCTACCGGCGTCGACGGCCCCGCCTCGGTCACCCGATGGCCGAACTCGTCGTTCATCGCGCGGACCCTGCCGAATGCGCTCCCGGCAATGAATGGCTCTCCGACCTTCACCGTTCCTTCCTGGACGAGAACGGTCGAGATGATCCCGCGGGCACGGTCGAGCTTGGTCTCGAGCACCACGCCGGTGCCGTGCTTGTCGGGGTTGGCCTTGTACTCGTGAAGGTCGGCCACGAGCAGCAGCATCTCGAGCAGATCGTCGATACCCGTGCCCTTCTTGGCCGATACCTCGACGCTGACCACCTGGCCGCCGTATTCCTCGACCATGAGCTCGCGGTCGGCCAGCTGCTGCTTCACGCGATCGGGGCGGGAGTCCGGCTTGTCGATCTTGTTGATGGCGACCACGATCGGCACGCCGGCGGCCTTGGCGTGATCGATGGCCTCGACCGTTTGCGGCTTGACGCCGTCGTCGGCGGCGACCACCAGGATGACGATATCGGTCGCCTTCGCGCCGCGGGCGCGCATCATGGTGAAGGCCTCGTGGCCCGGCGTGTCGAGGAAGGTGATTCGCCTTCCCTTCTTTTCGACCTGGTACGCACCGATGTGCTGGGTGATCCCGCCGTGCTCGCGGGCGACGACGTTGGTCACGCGGATCGAGTCGAGCAGCGAGGTCTTGCCGTGGTCGACGTGACCCATCACGGTAACCACCGGAGGCCGCTGCTTGAGGTCCTCGGGACGATCGGCCTGCGCCTCTCCGATCGGCGCGGCGACTTCGTCCTTCTTCTGGGTCTCTTCTTCGAAGGAGAGCACCGTCGCGGTCGAGCCGAAATCCTGCGCGACCTCGACGGCGACCTCGGGGTCGAGGGGTTGATTGATGTTCGCCAGCACGCCTCGGGTCAGGAGCTTGGCGATGACGTCCTTGGATTTGCGGTTCAGCTTTTCGGCGAGCTCCTTGACCGTCACCGCCTCGGACAGGGAGATCTCTTCGGGGACGGGAGGCAGCTCGGGCTTGGGCCGGGCCGGCTTCGGATCGGGCCTCTTCTCTTTCTTCTTGCGGCGCGGCTTGATGCCCGCGGGGCGCGGCGGCACCGGGCGGCCCGCCACCGGGTGGGGACCTCCCACGCCGGGCCGTCCGGGCACGCCTCGCGGCGGTGCGGTCCGGGGCGGCGCGCCGGGGCGCGGCGCCGCGGGTCGAACCGGGGCGGCCGGGGGGATCTTCCGCTTGGAGTCGGCCGGCAAGGTCGCTCCCGGAGGAAGCCGGCGGGCCGGGAAGACGCGACGCTTGGGGGCTTCGGGGGTCGGCGCCGGGACCCCGGCAGCTGTCGCCGAGGTGGGTGCGGCGGCAATCGCCGGTTCCTGCTGAGGTGCGACCGGCTCCGCGGGTGCGGCGGCGACGGGCAACTCCGCGGCGGGTACCTCCGGCGTCTCCGCGGCGGGCTCCTCCTCGCCGATGTCCTCTTTCTCTTCTTCGATCCGCTGCTTCTCGAGCTCGGCCTCTTCGGCCAGTCGCTCTTTCTCACGCTCGAGCAGGGCGACCATCTTCTCGCGCACGGCGTCGGCGGTTTCCGCATCGAGGGAGCTGAGGTCGGACTTGACCTCTTTCCCGAGGCGG
>Ga0316191_10000119_pt1 | contig 43457 bp, 38 predicted proteins | sample Eddworburr2cm_MG_FD_204928 | JGI IMG/M metagenome (GOLD analysis project Ga0316191, IMG submission 204928) | Coastal sediment microbial communities from Maine, United States - Eddy worm burrow 2 cm | ecosystem: Environmental > Aquatic > Marine > Coastal > Sediment | place: USA: Maine...
AGGCCGCGTGCTCGGGATTGTGCGTCACCATCAGGACGCTGGTATCCAGTTGCTTGGCGGTGGCCCTCAATATATCCATGATTGATCGGCCGACGTTTGGATTGACGTTACCGGTTGGCTCGTCTGCGAGCAGCAAGCCGGGCGAGTAAACCAGTGCACGGGCGATGGAAACCAGTTGCATCTCTCCGCCGGACAACTGATAGGGGTAGTGGGATTTGCGTTGCGTGAGACCGACAGTTTCGAGCATTGCTTCTATTCTCGATTCGACCTCTTTGCCCTTACGTTGTGCAATGATAAACGGCAAACTGATATTTTCCCTCACCGTCAGGGTCGGGATCAGGTTGAAAAACTGAAAGACAATGCCGATGTGGGAGCGGCGCAAAAGGGTGCGCTCTCGGGCTGAATTGAGGTCAATGAGCTCGCCATTGATCTTTACCTCGCCGCTGTCGGGGATATCAATACCTGACACGCAGTTCAGCAAGGTGGTTTTACCCGATCCGCTGGGCCCCATGACTACGACGATTTCGCCTTTCCCGACGGAAACATTCAAACCCTGCAGCACAGAAATATTTCTTTCGCCCAGAAGGTAGTGTTTGTTGAGGTTTTGTACCTCCAGGCCAAACCTTTTCCCTGGACGGTGACTCAAGGGGTTGTCCTGGCATTTGTCATGGGTAACAGTCAGATATAAAACGTCGCAATGGATTTGGCCACACAAACTACCCGGTTAGAAGCATAGCGGGTTGCGATTACAACCGGGCTCGCTGCGGGTATTGCAGTCCGGGGGCGCAACATGCTGCGCCGCTTAACCCGGATTGCGTATGTCATAACGGGAGGTGTTGAACTTGCTGTCAAGCCACTGGTACACCTCGGCCACGGTGCGTGGCTGGCCCTGCCACCCCTGAAACACGCCCGGGTCGCTTGTGGCCTCCTCCGGGAAGAGTTCTGCGGCAATGGTGGCAGGCGCTTCATCGAGGGTCTTGAGAAACTCCAGCGACCCGTTTGGCCCTAAATAGTGGGCCAGGTAAAGCTCGGTCCGGCCGGGTTCATGACCGATCCTGCCCGACAGGGTCTGGAGATTGCGCTTGATGTTCTCCGCGGCCATCAGGGTAGACAATCTTGGGTTGAGGCGCAGTGCCAGCACCTCCAGCTGCAGGGGATCGCGTACAATTGGCTGCTGCTCATATTCCTCGTCGTTGACCGGTTTCACCCGTGTTGCATAGTCCTGCAGGCCATAGTCGGCGCCAAACGTCCGCATTGCCTCCAGCCAGGAGAGGTCCTTGAATTGAAACAATCCGGTTGCCGAAGACCTGGGTGCGCGCACCGTTGGATTGAAATTACTCTCAACCCTTGCCAGCTCCATCAGGAAGGAAAAGTCCACGCCGGTCCTTATACTACCCAGCCGAATCGCGGCAAGGACATCACTGCTGATGTTGAAATGCGCAGCATCGACCCGGACAAGGTCGGCTGATTTCAGGATCAGCGCCGCCAGCGGTTCATTGACAACACCATCCTGTGCATCATCAGGCGGTAGATAAAACTGCCTGAATTCCTGCAACGCCTGTCTGGTCTTGATGCCAGGGTCACCGTTAGGCTTCGACATTCCCAGATCAAAACCCAGCGCGATCAGGCTGGCCTGCAATTCCCGGATATCCGGTTCAAAGGCCACAGTGTTCTGCGGCTGTTCTTCCACCCCTTGCGTCTCTGCCTCATGCACTGTCGGCTGCTCCGCGATGATCGCCTGTGCAGCGGAGGTCTGCCGATTCAGAACCAGTGCGATATCCTTCAAAACCACATCCTGGTTATCGATATGCTGCTTCATGAACTGGCGCATATCGCTGATATCCCCTTCCATAACGGCAAGCTTCCGGTTTTCGTCCTGCCGGCTTTGCAATGCGAACACCCCGGCAAGGGCGCCGGTTACAAACAACACGACGGCCATGGTGAGGAGTTTCAACAGTGAGAGTTGTGGCTTGTCGCCTCGCAAATGCGGTGTGCCCTGCAGTCGCATGGCTGCTTCCCGGAGAGAATCGGCCAGCTCCGACTGGAGCTTCAGATGGGACTTTTGTTCACTCTGCATGCGCGCCAGGAAGGTTTCCATGGCATGTATGCCTGCGTCATGCGATTTGCGTTCCTCCTCGAGCATTGCCTCCAGCGAGCCCAGGTGCACTTCCGTGGACTTCTGGCGCTGCTGCGCATCGCCCAGAGCGTGTTCCATGTGCTCAACCTGTTTCCGTGTGTTACTGCGTTCCTCTTCGAGCTTTGCTCCCAGTAAACTCACGTCCGTCTCGATAGACTTCTGGCGCTGCCCGGCACCGGCCAGCGCGCCTTCCAGATACTCAATCTGCATGCGTGCCTTGTTGCGTTCCTCTTCGAGCTCTACCCCCAGGGAACCAACGTCTGTCTCCATGGACTTCAGGCGCTGCTCCGCAGCGGCCAGCATGCCTTCCAGATATTCCACCCGTTCACGCGCATTACTGCGTTCCGATTCGATCTGCCCCACCTGCTGCTGCAGATCAACCAGCCGCTGCACGTCATCTTCATGGTCCCGTTGCAGGTTTTCTCTTACTTTCCCCAGATCCTCGCTGACGGCTGCATGCGCCTTGCGAACCGCGTCCAGTTCCTGCTCCAGCGCACGTGTTTTTGGAAACGGGTACTGCCGAATGGATTCCAGGTATTTCTTTATAGAGTTCATCGCTGCTGTACCATTAGTGTATTCAATTCCCCTGCCTCGTATTATAGTCCCTTGCCATTGCCGGTGAGCGTAACGGATTCTGACCTGGAAAGCACAGTTTGCTCTGGCACCCGATATTCAATATCCGGCCGACCCGGCACAAGATCCGACGGAAGCCAGTCTGCGGTCGCGGCCAGCGCATTTCCTCATCAGTGGCATGTGTATATAATGCAGCGACAAACGGCCAACACCCATGCATAACACGACCAGGCAAAAAAACCACGCAACCACCTCGCTGAATCGCATCCTGCCGCGTCTCGAAGCACGCTTTGCCAACAGGGTGGAGAGCAACGAGTGGGAAGGCTATCTGATTCGCCTGCGGCAGCATTTCCCCCGCCTGTTCAGCGGACTGCACGCGCTCTATGGGCGGCACTACGATTTCTTCTACCACCTGGAAAGCATACTGGCCGGGGCAACCGCAATGTGGATCGACCGGTCCCAGGAACTGAAGGCGCTGGATGCCCTGCGCGAAACCGACCCGCACTGGTACCAGTCACAGCGCATGCTCGGTGCGATGTGCTACGTGGACCTGTTTGCGGGCGACCTTGCGGGATTGCGCGAGCGTATTCCCTATCTCACGGAACTGGGCATCAATTACCTGCACCTGATGCCGGTTTTCAAGGTGCCGGAAGGGGACAATGACGGTGGCTATGCAGTATCCAGTTACCGTGAGATTGACCCGGAACTGGGCGACATGGAACAACTGGCCGAACTGGCTTCGGAGCTTCGCCACCACGGCATCTCCCTGTGCCTCGACTTCGTCTTCAACCACACCTCCGACGAACACGAATGGGCCAGAGCGGCACTGGATGGAGACGAGGAATATCAGGACTACTACCGCCTGTTCCCTGACCGCTCGCTGCCGGATGCCTATGAGAAAACCATGATCCCCGTGTTCCCGGACGAGCACCCGGGATCATTCACCTATCGCAACCGGCTGAAGAGCTGGGTATGGACCACCTTCCACAATTACCAGTGGGACCTCAATTACGAAAACCCGGCAGTCTTCAACCGCATGCTGGAGGAAATGCTGTTTCTGGCCAACCAGGGCGTCGAGATCCTGCGCCTGGATGCGGTTGCCTATGTCTGGAAGCAACTCGGCACCGACTGCCAGAACCTGCCCGAGGCACACACCATCATTCAGGCCTTCAATGCACTCGTGCGGATAGCCGCCCCGGCCATGGTCTTCAAGTCCGAGGCCATCGTCCACCCGGATGAGGTGCGCAAGTACATCGATGAAAACGAGTGCCAGCTGTCATACAACCCGCAGCTGATGGCGCTGTTATGGAACTCGCTGGCAACACGCAAGGTGGACCTGTTGAAGACCGGCATGCAGCGCCGCTTTGCGATCCCGGGCAATTGCGCCTGGGTCAACTACGTGCGCTGCCACGATGACATCGGCTTCGCATTTTCCAATGACGATCTCGGGGACACGCATATCGACCCGGCCTCGCACCGCCGCTTCCTGGCGGATTTTTTCACCGGCCGCTTCCCCGGTGGTTTCGCGCGCGGACTTCCCTTTCAGGAGGACCCGGTAACCGGCGAGGCGCGTATCTCCGGGACCTGCGCATCCCTGGCAGGACTCGAACAGGGGCTGGAGGAAGACGACGCTCACAAGATCGAACTCGCTATCCAGCGCATCCTCCTGGTCCACGGCATCATTCTTACCATCGGCGGCATTCCCCTCATCTACCTGGGGGACGAGATCGGCATGCTGAACGATTACGATTATGAGGGTGATGCGGAAAAGATCGGGGATTCGCGCTGGCTGCACCGGGCCACCTTTGACTGGACGCGCGCCGCGGAGCGGAGCGAGCCCGGCACCATCCCGGGACGCATCTACCAGGACCTGCTGCGGCTTATCCAGATCCGTCAGCAGAATCCGGCCCTGGACCGCGCGGAAACCGAAATCGTCGAATCCGGCAATGCACACGTATTCGCGTACTTCCGCACCAACGGCGATTACAGCGTGCTGGTGCTGGCCAACTTCAGCGAAACGCCGCAGCCGATCGAGGGTCGACGGCTGCGCCTGCTGGGTCTGCGCAAGAGCGTCGTAGACCTGGTGGCTGGCCGCACGATCATTGCCGCCCACACCCTGGAAATGGAACCCTACGACTTCATGATACTGGCGCGCCCTGCCGGCCGCTGAAGCAACCGCCACTGGATATGCCGCGAGGCTGGCAACCACCAACCCGGTGGCAACCGGCAGTCGCTCATACTTCAGTGTCTGTGATCAAGTGGTTTTGCCAGTCCCAGTTCATAATAGGACTGCGCTATCTTGTTGATGGCGATGGCGTAGGCTGCTGTGCGATAGTCAGTGATGACCGGATTACTCCGCAGCATTTCAAGGATATCGTGAAATGCACTGCGGATGGTGTCGTCCAGGCCGGAGCGGATCAGGTCGAGTTCATTGGCGCCACGCATGATTTCCCGGCGCAGCTTTTCCGGGACATGTTTGTCGGTGAGCGTCTCCAGCGCGGTCAGGTAATTCGTGCCGCGCAGTTCATCGAGGCGGCGTTGCAGTCGCCCGAAGCGCATGTGAGAGAGGTTGCGTGTCCATTCAAAATAGGAAACGGTCACGCCGCCGGCGTTGACGTAAATATCCGGGAGAATCGTAACGCCGCGTTCGCGCAGAATTTCATCGGCCTGGCAGGTGACCGGACCGTTGGCGGCCTCGACAATCAGGTTTGCCTGGATGCGCATGGCATTGTCCGCGTGAATCTGGCATTCGAGTGCGGCGGGGATCAGGATGTCACAGTCCATCTCCAGTACCTGTGCTCCCTGCGTACTGTAGTTGCCGCCGGGAAAGTCCTTCAGGCCACCGGTTTCTGCCAGATATTGTCTGACCTCTCGCACGTTGAGGCCGTCCTCATTGATCACGGCACCGTCATGCTCGATGATGGCGATGATCCTGGCCCCGTCCTCCTCGGCAAGAAATTTGGCTGTGTGGTAACCGACATTGCCGAGACCCTGGATGATGATACGCTGGGATGCCAGTCCGCCACTGAGCCCGGCATCCGCAACCAGTTCGGCGTGGCGAAAAAATTCCTGCAGTGCGTACTGCACTCCCTTGCCTGTTGCCTCGGTGCGTCCCGGCACACCGCCACGTTCGGGTGGCTTGCCGGTCACGCAGGCGTCGCGATTGACGTCATCCGGGAATAATGTCTTGTAAGTGTCTGCAATCCAGGCCATTTCTCGTGAAGAGGTGCCGAGGTCGGGGGCAGGGACATTGGTGGCAGGTTTGATGAAGTCCCGGCGCGCGAGTTCTATAGTGAACTGGCGCACAATCGCACGCAGCTGATCTTCCGGGTAGTTGCCCGGGTTGATCAGCAGGCCACCTTTCGCGCCGCCAAAGGGTATGTCGGCGATGGCGCACTTGTAGCTCATCAGGGCGGCCAGTCCTTCGGTCTCATCCTGGTTGACCACCGGTGCAAAGCGTAGTCCGCCCTTGGCTGGCAGACGGTGGGCACTGTGAATGGCCCACCAGCCGGTGAAGACTTCAACTTTACTGCCAATGTATACAGGAAACTTGAGCTGGATTACGGCATTGCAGGACTGGATGACCCTGGCCGTCTCGGGATTGAGACCGATAGCCAGTGAGGCGCGGTCAACTATCCGGTCGATGCCTTCACGGAAAGACATGCTTTCGCGACTGCTGGTGCTCATGTGTTCATGCTCCCTGTTATCGAGACTTTAATACAGGCCCGGCTTGTCCATGTTACCTGACTTTATATTCCGGGCTATCAAAAATCGCCAGCGTGGATACGCAGGCTTTACCGGTGGTGTCAGCATTGATGGCTAACCGCGATGGAGCCCTGTTCTCTACCCCTGTTTTGCTCCCTGAATCTTCGGGTGGGGCAGGTTTGTACTTACGTAAACTTCAGCTCCCGGTAACGTAGACCAAAGCTGCGAACAGACTGCCGATGACTATGACAGAAGTCAGTATCAACTGAAGCCGCTCGGGATGTTAGCCCGGTCTATGTTTGCGCGGCAATATCCGCCTGAATCAGGTGGCGGAACCGGTTTCGACGGGAAGGCCGGCGTTTTTCCATTCCGGATAGCCATCCTCCAGGCGTCGTGCTTTCAGCCCTTTCTCTCTCAGCCTGGCCACCGCATCGAACGCCAGTACACAGTGAGGCCCCCGACAGTAGGCCACGATTTCCTGTTTGGGATTGAGCTTTTTTAGATGGTGTTTCAGTTCGGAGAGGGGCACATTCACCGCCCCGGGAACGTGCCCTGCGGCGTATTCTTCCGCTGGTCGAACATCCAGAACTGTGACCAGGCCATCGCGCACACGCTTGAGAAGTTCCTTGCGGGGCAGGGGTTCCAGTTCATCTTTGACCGTTAAGTACGTATTGACCAGTCTCTCTACATCCGCGACATGGCGTTCGGCAACGCCGCGCAAGGCATCAAGCAGGCCGATAACATCATCACCGCTAAGACTGTAAAAAACCTTCAGACCTTCCTTGCGGCAACTCACCAGACCGGCCTGTCGTAACTGTTGCAGATGTTGGGAGGTGTTGGCCACCGTCAGTCCGGATACCTTCGCCAGTTCATCCACGCTGCGCTCACCCTGGGCGATATATTCCAGTAATTCCAGCCGGTTGCCGTTGCTCAACGCCTTTCCCACGCGGGCGAAGTGGGTGAATAAATCGTGTTTGAAGTTGCCGCTTGACATCTTTCCATTAGCCACTAGTATTCAATTCAATAGATCAATTGAATGCTTTCTATCGAGGGCAGAAGTATAGCAGGTGTCCGACGGGGGGCAATCTGCAGTTCCTGAGGGGCAATGTCCATGAATCTCAATGACTTCATCATGACCAATGAAATGCCTGTCCGGCTGGGGTTTTTCTTTGGCATTTTTGCTGTTATGGCCGTTTGGGAAATGGTCAGTCCGCGGCGTCACTTGCGGACCTCAAAGGCCATTCGCTGGACCAACAATCTGGGCCTGGTGTTTTTTAACAGCTTCGTATTACGGCTGCTATTTCCGGCAGCGGCGGTGGGCATGGCCGTGTTTGCCAGTGAGCAGGGTTGGGGATTGTTCAATTATACAACTGCTCCGTTCTGGGTGGCCCTGCTGGCCTCGGTTGTCATTATGGACTTCTCCATCTGGTTACAGCATGTGATGGTACATGCCGTGCCGGTGCTGTGGCGCCTGCACCGCGTACATCACGCAGACCTCGATTTTGATGTCACCACCGGTGCACGCTTTCATACCCTGGAGATCCTGCTCTCCATGCTCATCAAGTTTGCGGTGATCATGCTGCTGGGTCCGCCGCTAGTGGCTGTCGTGGTTTTTGAAGTGGTCCTGAATGCAACCGCCATGTTCAATCACAGCAATGTGCGTATGCCCGTGGGCCTCGACCGGCTGTTGCGACTGGTTGTTGTAACGCCGGACATGCACCGGGTTCATCACTCCGTGGAGGACGACGAGACCAACAGCAATTTCGGCTTTAACCTGCCGTGGTGGGACCGCCTGTTTGGTACTTACCGTGCCCAACCGCGTGTCGGGCACGAGGCCATGACCATCGGCATCCATACCTTTCGCGAGGACAAGTGGTGCAGCTGGTTGCCGGGGATGCTGGCGATTCCCTTTGTCGGCAAGGTGCAGGACTATGCCATCAACCGCCGTCAGTGGAATGGTGACCATGAATAACAACCGTCTCATGCGCATTGTGTTATTCCTGGGGCTGTTGGCCGCAGTGACGCTGGCCATAATTTACCGTGACCAGTTCGATGCTGCGGCACTCGAGTCATGGGTCAGGGACGCCGGGCCGGTCGCACCGTTGCTGTTCATACTGATTTACGCGCTGGCCACCGTGCTGTTTCTTCCCGGTTCAGTCCTCACACTGGCCGGTGGTGCGTTGTTCGGGCCGGTACTGGGGACCTTCTATAATCTGACCGGTGCCACGCTGGGTGCCACCCTGGCCTTCCTGATTGCGCGCTACCTGGCGGCAGACTGGGTTACGAATAAAACAGGCGGGCGTGTGAAGCAATTGATCAACGGTGTCGAAGGAGAGGGCTGGCGCTTTGTTGCCTTCGTGCGACTGGTGCCGTTGTTCCCGTTCAACCTGCTGAATTATGCCCTTGGGCTGACACGCCTGCGGTTGCTGCATTATATCCTGGCGACCTGTGTGTTCATGTTGCCGGGGGCGATTGCCTACACCTATCTGGGTTATGCGGGCCGCGAGGCGGTCGCCGGTGGCGAGGGCATGATCCGGAAAGTTCTGCTGGCGCTGGCGCTACTGGCCGTGGTTGCCTTCTTGCCGCGCCTGATCGGTAGCTTGCGCCGCGGCCCCATGATAGACATAGCAGAATTCAGGCAGCGACTCGACACCGTAAAGAATTTGCTGGTGCTTGATGTGCGGACAACTGAAGACTTCAGCGGTGAACAGGGACACATCCAGCAAGCGGTGAATATCCCGGTAGAAGACCTGCAGCAGCGCATGGAAGAGATTGGCAATTACCTTGAACAACCGGTGGCGATAATCTGCCGCACCGACAAAAAATCTGCAAAGGCGGCACTGTTACTGACGGAAGCGGGGTTTGCCGATGTGCACATCGTGCGCGGCGGCATGACAAGGTGGATAGCGGCGGGGCTGCCGGTGATTCGATAACTGACACCTGATGCTGGCAGCCCCGAAGCTACGGGTTATCGATTCCTGCCTGCAGCAACCGGAAACCGGCAAACGTTGCAGCGGTCGTGCGTTACCACCTGCTGGATGAAAAACGGCGCAAGCGGATCGGCTACGAGAACAAGGCACCGATTGTCTATGAAGTGTTTCGGCAGACGCTTGCTCTCAACGCCGATTGCTGAATCCCGGGGACAAACCACGATTATCCCTGTCTTTAACCGGCCTCCGGCCCTCCCGGGCGACACCTGTCACAGCCAGACGCCACGTCGCGGCATGACACACCTCCCTGTTTCGAAATCCGGTCCTTGCTGTCAACAACAGCCTGTCGTCCCTTCACAGCAAGAGCAGTCAGAAAAATTCAGGTGAATACATCAGAAATTGGGGGCTGTCCCTTATTGCTGCTCGGGTATACTCATGCTTGATTAAAAACGGGACCTTTCATGCCGCCACTACCCGATCCGCATGCGCTGGCCGTGCTTGTACTGACTGTTGTTGCGCTGTTTCTGTTTACGCGCGAGCGTATCCCGCTCGAGACCTCGAGCCTGGTGGTACTGGTCCTGTTGACCATTGGCTTCGAATGGTTTCCGTATCATGAAGGCACGCAGACACTGCACACCACCGACTTTTTCAGCGGCTTCGGTCACGAAGCGCTGGTGGCCGTATGCGGCCTGATGATCGTTGGGCACGGACTGGTGCGTACCGGGGCACTGGAGCCGGTTGGTCGGCTGCTGGCGCGTCTCTGGTTACACAGTCCGCAACTCACACTGCTGCTGACGCTGGTACTGGCCGGACTGTTGAGCGCGTTCGTCAACAACACCCCGATCGTGGTGTTGCTACTGCCGATCCTGGTCAGTGTTTCCCTGCGTACCGGCACCAGCGCATCCGGCATCCTGATGCCGATGGGGCTGGCCACACTCGTTGGTGGTATGGCGACCACGATTGGTACCTCGACCAACCTGCTGGTGGTCAGTGTCGCGGCCGACCTTGGCCTGCGTCGCTTCGGGATGTTTGATTTTTTTGTACCCGCCGTCATCGCCGGCAGTCTGGGGGTGCTCTACCTGTGGCTGCTGGCACCGCGCATTCTGCCGGAACGCAAGACCGAGCTGACCGATACCTCGCCACGTATCTTCACCGCGCAACTCAATATTACTGAACAAGGTTACGCCGACGGCCGTACACTCGGGGAGTTGCTTGAGAAAACCGGCAGCGAGATGAAGGTGCAACGCATCCAGCGCGGCGAGAGTGTATTGCTGCCGCTGCCTGATGTGACAATCAGGGCCGGCGACCGGTTGATCCTGGCGGATACCCCGGCACATTTGAAGGAATACGAGCAAGTGCTCGGTGCGATGTTGTATTCCGGCGAGAGCGTCGTGGACGAGGACCATCCGCTGGAGGCAAGTGACCAGCAACTGGCGGAAGTCGTCGTGGTACAGGGCTCGCCACTCGTCAACCGTACGCTGAATGCAAGCCGCTTCACCGACCGTTACCAGCTCGCCAACCTCGCCCTGCAACAGGCAGGTCGCACCGTGCATACCTTGCGCAAGGATATCGGTGACATCCGCCTGCAGGTCGGCGATATCCTGCTGGTACAGGGTGCGCGCGAACAGCTGGCACAGATCAAGCGTGATGGCGACCTGCTGGTACTGGACGCGACCGCCGATCTGCCGACGACGAAAAAGGCGCCGCTGGCCCTGCTGATCATGGGGCTGGTGATCGCCAGTTCAGCAACCGGCCTGCTGCCGATCGCGATCAGTGCCGTGGCCGGTGCCTTGCTCATGCTGCTGTTCGGCGGCCTGGCGTGGCGCGATGTCGGCAATGCACTGAGCACCGCGGTGATCATGATCGTGGTGGTCAGTCTCGCGCTGGGCATGGCACTGACAAAGACCGGCGCAACTGTCTGGCTGGCCGATCTCTATCTCGCACTGACTGCCGGGATGGCACCGGGCATGATTCTGAGTGGCCTGATCCTGCTGATGGCCGTCATGACCAATATTATCTCCAACAATGCGGCGGCGGTGATCGGTACGCCGGTAGCCATCTCGATTGCGAACGGGCTGGGGTTGCCAGCCGAGGCGTTTGTACTTGCTGTTCTGTTCGGCGCCAACATGAGCTATGCAACGCCGATGGCCTACAAGACCAATTTGCTGGTAATGAATGCCGGGGGCTACACCTTTGGTGATTTTATACGTATCGGCCTGCCGCTGACGCTTATTATGTGGCTGGCACTCAGCTGGTTGTTGCCGCGTCTGTACGGGTTTTGACGAACTTTTCTATATCGAAAATAAATGATGCACATCCCTTTCAATAATCGTTACGTGGCCCTGGGCGAATTGTTTTACGTGAAGACTGGCCCGTCACCCGTGGTTGACCCTGCGTTGATCAGGTTTAATTATGAGCTTGCCGAGTCACTGGGTTTATCGGCGTCGGATCTGGATCCGGCGAGTGCTGCAGCATTGTTCTCGGGTAACATCATTCCCGACGGTGCAGAGCCATTGGCGATGGCTTATGCAGGGCATCAGTTTGGTGGTTTTAATCCGCAGCTGGGGGATGGGCGTGCCATCCTGCTGGGTGATATTGATGCGCCATCCGGCTGCAGCTATCAGATCCATCTCAAGGGATCCGGTCAGACGTATTTCTCTCGAAATGGTGATGGCCGTTCTGCGCTCGGTCCGGTGTTGCGCGAATATCTGGTCAGCGAGGCGATGGTAAAGCTGCAGGTGCCGACAACCCGCGCGCTTGCAGCAGTGACTACCGGTGAGGAAGTCGCCAGAGAGCGACTGCTGCCTGGTGGTATTATCACTCGAGTCGCAACAAGTTTTGTCCGTGTCGGGACTTTCCAGTATTTTTCTGCAAGAGGTGATGTCGACGCGATTAAAAAACTGGCTGACTTTGCGGTCGAACGTAATTACCCGGAAGCAAATGATACAGAAAATACTTATGTGTCACTCTTGCAGGGAGTGGTCGATTCACAGGCGGCGCTGATCGCGCAGTGGATGCAGCTGGGTTTTATCCATGGTGTAATGAATACCGACAATATGTCTGTCTCGGGGGAGACGATCGACTATGGACCCTGTGCCTTCATGGATCATTATCAGCATGAGCGGGTGTTCAGTTCGATCGATCGCGGCGGGCGTTACGCATATAACAACCAGCCTTCCATCGGTTTGTGGAACCTGACGCGGTTTGCAGAAACATTGTTACCGTTACTGGCAGAACAGAGCCAGGCAGCTGTGGAAATCGCGCAGGATATACTCGGGTCCTATGTCGAGACCTATCAGAGAGCTTGGCTGGAGGGTATGCGAAGCAAATGTGGGTTGTTCAGGGGCTCCGCTGAAACAGCACAGCAGGATAAGGCGCTTATCGATGATCTGCTCGATACGATGGCTGCGAACAACGCAGATTTTACATTGACCTTTTATTACCTTTCGAAGCTGTCTGCGCAACCATCAGAACAGGACCACGAAGTCAGAGCCCTGTTTGACAAGCCGACACAGTTTGATGACTGGACAGTCAAGTGGCGTAAACGTTTAAGTGACGATGATTGCAGTGTTGAAACACGGCAGAAAAAAATGCGGGCAGTGAACCCGGTATATATCCCGCGCAACCATCAGATAGAAGCGGCGATAAGGGCAGCGGAGGACCGTAATGATTTCTCGGTTTTTCATGAGCTGCATGAAGTTTTGCAGAATCCGTACGTGCAACAGAAAGGCAGGGACCGCTATATGTTGCCGCCTGAACCAGACGAAGTGGTAACGCAGACATTCTGCGGGACCTGAGTCGGAATCAACAGGGTGCAGTGCACAGCGGCCCTGCACCCCGGATGTTTTACCCTGAATGTTGCAAGGCGCTTGCAGCACTGTCACCTCGATCTTTTTCGTCGAAATGGATTTGCCCGCGTTCACCAGACAGCAGCTGATGGCACTTGTCAGGTGTGCCGTTGCACAATATGCACCCTTGTGAAGCAGGCATTTATCGACAGTGGAAGTTGTACAGTGAAAGTTGTATGGTGGGTTCCTTCAATGCCAGGGTGACCACTGACCTGGCGGGGTGGTGGAACAAGCGACAGATTTTTCTGTTCCTGTGGCTCGTGTCTTGTTGTGACCGGGACCTTTGAACGCAGGTAGACTAACTCGCCAGTCGATTATCTGACAGACGTGATTGTACCCGGGCCACCCGGACAACTCTTCGAAAACCATTATGCATGTTAATGTAATCGTTCTGGGCGATGGCGTTGGCGGGATTGTCACCGCCAATCTCCTCCTCAAGAAAGCGCAGCGGAGGAATATCACACTCCGGCTGAAGCTTGTCGGGAATTCCCCTGTCCATACCTACCAGCCCGGGATGCTGTTCCTTCCCTTTCAGAAGCCGGGTTATCGGGAACTGCCGGATATTCAGAAGGAAACGGCCGGCTTTATCGCCCCGGGTATTGAATATATCTGTGAAACAATCATGGATATCGATACCGACCGCAGAATTGTAACCACGGACAGGCAAAAGCTGCCCTACGACTGGCTGGTACTCGCGCTGGGATGCAGAACACTCGTCGATGCAGTGGAAGGCCTGTCCGGGCAATGGGGAAAAACGGCCCATGGATTCTACACCCCTGGCAGTGCCATGCGCCTGGCCAGGGCACTGGAGGATTTCAAGGGGGGAGACCTGCTTGTCGATGTGGCCGAGACACCCATCAAATGTCCTGTGGCTCCCCTGGAATTTGCCTGTCTGGCAGATGAATACCTCACCAAAAGAGGACTTCGTGATAAAACGAGGATTACCCTGGTGACGCCGTTAAATGGCGCCTTCACCAAACCGGTATGCAATAAGGCGCTTACCCACATACTGACGGAGAAGAATATACATGTGGTGAACAATGCCCCCCTCGACAGGGTAACTGAACACAGCATATTCTGCCCCGATGGGCAGGGGCATCACTTCGACCTGCTGGTCGTCATACCACCCCACGAAGGGTCAGACCTGATTGAAGAGGCCGATCTGGGCGATGGCCTGGGATTTGGGCGCACCGACAAACGAACCCTCAAGTCGACTGTTGCAGAAAGGGTTTTTCTGGTTGGAGACAACGCCGGGATTGTTGCCTCGAAGGCGGGCTCGGTAGCACATTTTCAGGCAGATGCCGTCGTGCACAACATCCTTCGTGAAATAGCCGGCAAAGACGCCGAGGCATGCGCAGATGGCCATGCCAACTGCTTCATAGAAACCGGTCATGGCAAGGCAGTACTAATTGACTTTAACTATGAAATCCAGCCGGTCCCGGGAAAATTCCCGATACCGGTGATCGGGCCCATGACTCTCCTGAAGGAAACCCGTCTCAATCACCTGGGTAAACTGGCCTTCAAGCACATTTACTGGCATCTACTGCTACCGGCGAGGCCGCTGCCGATGGTGGGATCGCAGATGAGCAGGGCGGGGAAGAAACTGGATTTTGCTGACGATAGCTGACGGCAGCCTGCGTTGCAGGATATGGGACTTGCTCTGCTATCAATCTGACCGGTACCGCTCGCTGGTGTGAGCTGATCGGCTGAATGGCCTGCCAGGATCTCGACACAAGGGTGGCACTCAAACCCTGCCAGGTCGTGTGGAGCAACAATCGCCCGGGAAGGGTGGGTGACTGTTTCAGTGCGCTGGCGCGTCACCATGCTTCATTGCGGTGCATGTGCGGCTGGCCGCATCTCAACCCGGTTGGTTCCATCCCTGCTAAATAAAGCCCTTATACAATCAGGCACCGTTCGTGCATGGGTTTTGGCAGCTGGCATCAATCGGGTGCACGAGGACAACGCAGGAACACGGTGGCATGGCACAACGGGCAATACGCGAGTTTGAAGGCAAGCGCATCTTCCAGCATAACTGGTCGCGCTATTTTGGCCAGTTTAAGTATGACTTTCAGGCAGCTTCGGTGGCCAGCGGTGATGAGCTGCGCGCTCTGGTCGGCGGGGACGGCTATGAGTGGTTGCAGGGTGCGCTGGTGGTCAAACCCGACATGGTCTTCGGCAAGCGCGGCCTGAACGGTCTGGTTTATTACCAGCAGCAACAACCCGGCGATGTCGATCTGGAGGCGGCTGCGTGCTGGATCGATGCCCGGCGAGCCGGGACTAGCACGCTGCTCAGTGGTCAGCAGGGCGTCCTTAGTCGTTTTATCGTTGAACCGTTCGTGGCGCACGCAGGCGATGCCGAATACTACATTGCCGCGGTGCTCGGCGACCTGGCCGATGTGCTGACCCTGAGTGCGCAGGGTGGCATCAACATCGAGGAAAACTGGGACCGGGTGAGCAGCGTCGAGATTCCTGTCGATGCAGACGGCGAGACCCTGCTGGAACTGATCAACGCGGCCGTCCCGGCGGGGCTGGCGGAGCCGCAGCGGTTTGCGCTGTTCGCCAGTGACTTTTACCGGTTTTTCCGCGATTTGCATTTTGCCTATCTCGAGGTCAACCCGTTCTCCCTGGCCGGGGAACGTGTGCACCTGCTGGACCTGGTGGCCAAGGTGGATGATACGGCCAGCCATCTCATGGAGGACCGCTGGGGACCCCTGTATTTTCCGACACCCTTTGGCATGAAGGCACCCGGACCGGAAGAAAAGGCTATCAAGGAAATGGATGACAGGAGTGGTGCCTCGCTCAAGCTCACGGTCCTCAATCCACAGGGCATTATCTGGACGCTGGTCGCCGGTGGCGGCGCCTCGGTCGTGTATGCGGACACCATTGCCGACCTGATCGGCGCCGGTGAACTTGCCAATTACGGGGAATACTCGGGCAACCCGACAACCGAGGAGACCTGCCAATACACGCGCACGCTACTGGACCTGATGACCCGCAGTCCGGACCCGCAGGGCCGGGAGAAGATCCTGATCATCGGGGGCGCCATCGCCAACTTCACCGATGTGGCAAAGACATTTACCGGCATCATCCAGGCCTTGCGTGAATACCACAAGCAGTTGCAGTCGGTCGGGGTACGCATCTATGTGCGCCGTGGCGGTCCGAATTACGAAGTGGGTTTGCGTAATCTGAAACAGACAGCCGATGCCCTCGGTCTGCCCATCGAGGTCTATGGCCCCGAGACACACATGACAGATATCGTGAGGATGGCACTGAGTGCATAATATGGAAACAAACGACATGATCCACCGAGAGACGCTGCTGCCTGCGGACACGGTGTTGTTTAATCGCGATACCCAGGCCATTTTCTGGAACAATCATCAAACGGCCATCCAGCGCATGCTGGACTACGATACGCTGATCGGGCGCGAGCGCCCCTCGGTCGCCGCCATTGTCTCGCCCACCAGCGGCAGCCGCTGCGGGAAGTTCTTTTTCGGTACCAGTGAAATACTGCTGCCCATCTACAGGACCAAGCATGACGCCGCGGCCGCATATCCCCGGGCATCCGTGCTGCTGAATTTCGCCTCCTTCCGCCGGGCCAGTCGTGTCACCCGTGAGTCGCTGGAACTGCCCGGCATACACACCATCATGATCACGGCGGAGGGCATGCCGGAACGCCACGCGCGCGCACTCAAACTGCAGGCCAGGGCGCTGGGCAAGATCCTCATCGGGCCAGCCACCGTTGGCGCCATCGTACCGGGTGCCTTCAAGACGGCCAATATCGGGGGCACGGTCGAGAATATCCTGGCCAGCAAGCTGCACCGGCCGGGCGCCTGCGGGCTGGTGACACGCTCCGGAGGGCTGTTCAACGAACTTGCGCATACCATTGCACTGAATGCCGATGGCATTGCCGAGGGCATCGCCATCGGCGGCGACCGCTTTGCCGGTTCCGGTTTTGTCGACCACCTGCTGCGCATGCAGCGCAACCCGCAGATCAAGTACCTGTTGCTGCTCGGGGAAGTGGGCGGTACCGAGGAATACCGTGTCATCGAGGCCGTTCAGGACGGCCGCATCACCAAGCCGGTGATCGGCTGGTGTATCGGTACCATCGCACGGCATTTTTCCACCGGGGTGCAGTTCGGGCACGCCGGCGCCAGTGCCGGCAGCGACCTGGAGACTGCCGACAGCAAGAATGCCGCCATGCGTGCGGCCGGTATGCATGTGCCGAAAAGTTTCAATGATTTCCCCGAGATTATCTCTGCGGTGTACCAGGAGCTGCATGCTGAGGGTGTGATCGGGGATATCTCCGAACCGCTGGTGACGCCGTTACCGGAAGACATCCAGACGGCGCTGGCCGCCGGTCGTGTGCGCAAGGGCACCCATTTCACCTGTACCATCTCGGATGACCGTGGCGAAGAGGCCACCTATGCGGGCCTGCCCATCAGCCAGGTCGCGACACCGGATACCGGTTTCGGTATCGGTGACGTCATTACCCTGCTGTGGTTCAAGCGGCGCTACCCGCAATGGGCCAGCGAGTTCCTGGAATCCGTCATCAAGACCGTCGCCGACCACGGGCCGGCGGTCAGCGGCGCACATAATGCACGTGTTACAGCGCGTGCCGGCAAGGATGTCATCAGTGCGCTGGTCACCGGTCTGCTGACCATCGGGCCACGTTTCGGCGGTGCCATCGACGGTGCGGCCCAGTGGTTCAGGCACGGCCAGTCAGAGGAAATGTCTGCCGCCCGCTTTGTCGACTACATGGCGGAAAAGGGCAGGTTTATCCCGGGTATCGGTCATCGGATCAAGTCACTGCGCAACCCCGACCTGCGTGTCACGGGTATCACGCAGTATGCCCGGGCTCATTTTCCGGAGACCCGGTTACTGGATTATGCGCTGGAAGTGGAACAGTTGACGACCCGGAAAAAGGACAACCTCATACTCAACGTGGACGGTGCCGTCGGTGTGCTTATGGTAGACATGTGGCGCGGACTGGGCTACGAGGAGAGTGATATCGACCAGTTCATCGAGTCCGGCACGCTCAATGCCTTTTTTGTGCTGGGGCGCTCGATCGGTTTCATCGGTCATATTCTCGATGAAAAGCGTCTTAATATGCCGCTCTACCGGCACCCCTTTGATGACATTCTCTATGCTGTGCCGCAGCAGGGCGGCGAGTGCTGATGCAGGACATCAATAAGTCCGGGTGACGCTGCGTTGTACGCGCCCTCTCTGCAGGTGAGATGAAACAACAATTTCCGGAGTGCCCCGGATTTGCTGTGCACGCAGTGGTTCAGTCAAGCGCGACTGTCTATTACCGGCAGGTGTCGGCAAGGGCGTCGACTAGTCGTCTTCACTGATACTGAGATTGCAATTCACATTGGTAGATATTGCCAGTATCGCGACATAGGCAACGACAACCAAAAAGCCTATGTAGGCATGGATTGATATATCGTTCTTGAAAAAGATCGCAATATTGAGTGCGCTGATAAACAGCAGTAGTAATAGTATTTTCAGTGAGCAGGCAAACGGACACCTTCTGGCGCGTTGCCAGAGTTCCTCTAGTAAAGTTGGCATACAACCTCCACTTCCTGTGTCTGAGTTAACGGGTTATGACTCCGCTACATGGCGTATCCATGTGTATGAAGACAGCAGGTCGGCCGATCCATACAAACAGAAAATAAGTATATAACTAAATACTGATAAGTCAACGTGCGGAGGCCATGAGATTGCCCATTGCCCGGTGATTCAGTCCGGGCAACTTCGCTGCAGCGGGCACCACAGGAAAGGCGTGCAAGGCGGATAATTGCACGCAAATGGTTCAATAAAACGGGCCGTGCATTATGAATGGGCAATGCCCGATTCAATCAAGCTGATAAGTTGTTGATTTATCGCGTCCGGAACCTGGCACCGATCCTGCAGTGCATCAAGACACAGTTAACTATGTGAGGAAGGTGCTATGTCAACCAGTGTCGGTCACGGTTACCTGCCTGCAGGGCGTTACGTCGTTAATCATGACATCATGCATTGCACCGCGGAGGGTGTTGAGGGCAATGATCTTTATTCGGGTCGTGCGCTTGGACTGACCGAGGCGGATGATTACATCCAGCTGCACCCGGCATTGAAGCCCCTGTGGAAAGATATTACCGCTCATTACCGCCGTGTAGGCCTGAGTCACAGTGAAAACGTGATCTGGGACCTGAGTCGCAAACAACTGGCTGCCTACGAGGGTTACCGGCCCTCCGTATTCTATTTCGGGCCGAATGAATGCAAGGCCTGGAACGATCCCAAATGGCTGGAAACCGTCGAATACATTAACTCGAAAAACAATTTCATGGCGCTGGCACAACAGCTGGGTATCGATGTGCCGCAGACGCAATGTTTTTCCAGCGTCAATGACATCAGCGAAATGGATATTATTTCGTTCAACATGCCCTGTTACCTGAAAGCGGCGATATCGGTTTCCGGGGTCGGCATCTATCGCTGTGCCAATCGCGAAGCACTGCGCGTTGCGATGAAGAAATTCGCCGCCGATGTGCCGGTGCAGATGCAGGAAGAAATCAAAAGCGAAGTATTCTTCAACATGCAGTATCGCGTCATTGACGATCAGCTTGTACGCCTGGCCGCGAGTGAACAGATTCTAGAGGGCTGCGCCCACCAGGGTAACCGTTTTCCGTCCAGCCATGAGCCATGGGATGCCATCGAACCGATGGCATCCTGGCTCAAGGAGCATGGCATGAAGGGTATCTTTGCCTTTGACCTGGCTATGGTAGAAACCCCGGACGGGGGCATCCGTTTCCCGGCGATTGAATGCAACCCGCGCTTCAACGGTGCCTCCTACCCAACCGTCATTGCGCAGAAACTGGATGTTCCGGAATGGAGCGCGACGACCTTCAAGACAAAATACCGCAAGCTTTCCGACCTCGATCTCAGGGGCCTGGAGTTCGACATGAAAACAGGAGAAGGGCTGGTGATCGTCAACTGGGGGACCCTGCTGAAAGGCAAGCTGGTACTGTTGCTGGCGGGGTCGCCCGACTACCAGGAAGCACTGCGGGACGAATTGCTGTACTGCTTGTAATCATCATCTTTTCCGGGGATCCTGTTTGCTGATGCGTGACAGGCGCGTGCGCCTGCCTGGTCAGGATGACAAAATCGAGGAAGTAGGATGATGTGGATCCGGACCACCTGTAATCTCGGGTTTCAATTTATCGAGTCGACCCCTTTGATCCTCATGCTTCGGCCCCGCAGCCGCATACAGCAGTGGATAGCACGAGAGTCCTATTCACTGGCGCCGGGTATTCAGGTGCGGGAATACACGGATATCTACGGCAATCTTTGTCAGCGCATGGTGGCACCGGCCGGGGAGTTTTCCGTGCATACGACAGCCGATGTCATGACGATAGACAGGGTGGATGAAGCCCCGGGTGCCTGTTTTGTCGATATACAGAATCTACCTGATGCGGTGCTGATGTATCTGCTCCCGAGCCGCTACTGCGAATCCGACAGGTTCGGTGATCTCGCCAGAGACATTGTCGACGGGGTGCAGCTCGGCTACGATCAGGTGAGCAGAATCAGCGGCTGGATTCGACGCTCGATACGGTACACTCCCGGATCCAGTGTGTTTCCATTGTCTGCAGTCGAGGTGAATGCCCAGTGTGAGGGGGTGTGTCGCGATCTGGCCCATCTTGGTATTGCGCTGTGCCGCAGCATCAGTATCCCGGCACGTCTGGTGGTAGGATTTCTTCACGGCCTTGAACCCATGGACTTGCATGCATGGTTCGAGGCGTACGTCGGTGATCGCTGGTATACGTTCGACCCTACCGGGGATGTTCCTCGCGGGGGGCGGCTTGCTGTGGCTTACGGGCGGGATGCAGCCGATGTCGCGGTATACCATCAGTTTGGTCCGCCGGCAGTGTTCAGCAGTATGGATGTTCGGGTGGAGCTGCTGGATGCCCCCGGTGTCTGATCAAGGGCGCTTCACTGTTTCCGGCGCTACCTTTTGCGGGAATTGTGCCGGCTGATGTGTAACAATGCGCGGGTGAAAAATGACCACCTCAACAAGCCATGAGCGGCACCGGCAACTATTCCCTGATGGTTCATGGCGGAGCGGGTGCGCTCGATAACGTCAAGGACGATAAAACCGCATTTCGTTATCTCGACAGCATTCGCAGGACACTCGAACATGGCCGTGATGTCATGCAGCTGGGTGGCTCGGCACTGCAGGCGGTGGAAGCCTGCGCGTCATTGCTGGAAGACGACCCGGTTTTCAATGCCGGTTGCGGTTCGGTGCTCAATGAAAACGGCAAGGTCGAAATGGACGCTGCAATTATGGATGGCCGCGACCTGTCGGCCGGTGCCGTTGCTGCAGTCGACAATATTGCCAACCCGGTGCAGCTTGCGCGTCTGGTGATGACCGCAAGCGAGCACGTGATGCTCATTGCCGAGGGCGCCATGCGCTTTGCCGACCACTGCGGCATGGAGCGCGTGCCCGAAGACTACTTCTATACCACTGACCGTGTGGAACAGCTTCGCCAGGCACGCCTGCAGCACAAGATCATGCTCGACCATGATGATACCGAAGAGGACACGGAAGACCAGAAGTACGGCACCATTGGTGCTATTGCCCGTGACCCGCAAGGTAACCTGGCTGCCGCAACATCAACCGGCGGCATCGTCAACAAGCGGATGGGGCGCGTGGGTGATTCTCCTATCATCGGTGCCGGCGTGTATGCGGACAACGAGACCTGTGCGGTGTCCGCTACCGGTTTCGGTGAGGACTTCATGCGCTCCGTTATTGCAAAAACCATCTCTGATTTCATCTATATGAAAGGCATGGATGCAGAACAGGCAACGGCGGCCGGCATCGAATACCTGGTCCGCAAGGTGAGTGGGCGCGGTGGCGTCATTGTCATCGATAGTGAAGGAAACTGCAGCAGCGGTTTTACCACGAAGAAAATGATTCACGGCTGGATTGAAAAGGGCGGCGCAACCTGTTGCCGTTTCTAGCCTGTCCGCGGCCTTGATGCACGCAGGCCGGTTGCACTGCCAGGGGCAGGCAGGCAAACGCATGGTGTGTTACTGGGGACAGGATTGTATAACCCCGCAATAGCCATACTTGACTTGTACGAGTGGCTGCTCTAGTTTTCTGGTCACAACGCGGTGCTTGCAGCAGCACCGGTAGCTGTTAACGAATCCAGCAATGAGAACCGATATGCAGGCACTAGTATTGATTGCACACGGCAGCCGGCGGCAAGCATCCAACCAGGAAGTGATGGACCTGGCGTCGCGGCTGCAACAGTCGGCGGGCGACCGCTATCAGCTCATCGAGGCCGGTTTTCTTGAAATCGCGGAGCCGTCCATTCCGGAAGCCATTGAAACCTGTATCGAATCTGGCGCCACCGCCGTCGTCGTCGTGCCCTATTTTCTTGCCGCGGGCCGGCATGTTGTGGAAGACATTCCATACATCGTGAAACCGGTAGCGGAACGGCACCCGCAGGTCGCTATTCGTATCTCGAATCATATCGGTATGTCCGCTTCCATGATCCGGCTCATACTTGACTCGGCCAGCAGCGACTCCGTGTCTGTCACTGACGCCAGCCAGGAACAGGCCGGTTGATCTGGCCCGCGCTGGCTGTGTCTATGACGCTTGCCAAACAACGTTCTCGACTGTTGGCGGGACTCATGGGGGTGGGGCTTGCGGTTATGGCCGCATCCGGTGTCAGCGCCGTGAAGCAAGCACCACCGGACACGGTCTCTTTCGTTGATCTGGATCGCTATGCCGGTCGATGGTACGAGATCGCCAGTATCCCCAATCGCTTTCAGAAGCATTGCCGTGGTAACACCGTGGCCAGCTACCGACCGGTTGCGAAGCAGCGTATCGAGGTCATCAACAGTTGCCTTGACAAGGATGGGGCGGTCGACACGGCGCAAGGCATTGCCAGGATCGTCGACAGCGGCAGCAATGCAAAGCTGGAGGTCAGTTTTGTTTCGCTATTCGGCTGGCAGCTGTTCTGGGGCGATTACTGGGTGCTCGAGCTGTCACCCGACTACTCGTATGTCATTGTCGGCACCCCGAACTTTCGTTACGGCTGGATATTGAGCCGCACGCCTGAGTTATCTGCGGAAATTCGTCAATACCTGGACGAGCGGCTGAGCGCTGCAGGTTATGACCCAGCCGTCTTTGTGGATACCCCACAGGGCCTGGAGTGATGCCCTGGTATATCGTGCAGGAGCGGCGTCCCCGCCGCTCCTGCACGGTTTATGTGGTCCCGGGTTTGATTCAGGCGGCCCGTTCTTCGGCCATGGGCAGTATCGGCAGGAGCGCCTCGCGGCGGTTCAGCGGTTTGCCCAGCAGCACCTGTGCAGTACCAATGGCACGCTCCCGAAAACCGCCCTCGCAGTAACACAGGTAATATTCCCACATGCGGATGAATTCCTCCGGGTAGCCAAGCGCCCGCACATCGTCGAGCCTTGCCATGAAGCGCTCGTGCCAGTGCCTCAGGGTGGTGGCGTAGTGCGGGCCGATGTCCTCGAGATGGAGCAGGCGCATGTCGGTGTTGCGTGCGACTGCATCGCTGATGACGGTCACCGAGGGCAGGCAGCCGCCGGGGAAGATGTAGCGCTGAATGAAGTCCACCGAACGCTTCGCTGCCGCGTAGCGCTGCTCGGCGATGGTGATCGACTGCAATAGCATCAGGCCATCGGGTTTCAGCAACGAGCTGCATTTTTCGAAATAGGTGTCGAAGTAGGCGTGTCCCACCGCCTCGATCATCTCGATAGAGACCAGCTTGTCGTACTGGCCACGGAGTTCGCGGTAATCCTCGCACAGCACGGTGATGCGGTCGTCCAGTCCGGCCTGTGTGACGCGCTTGCGCGCCATGTCGTACTGCTCGCTGGAAATGGTCGTGGTGGTGACACGGCAACCGAAATGGCGGGCCGCGTGCAGGGCGAGGCCGCCCCAGCCGCTGCCGATCTCCAGCAGGTGGTCGCCAGGGTGCAGTTCGAGCTTGCGGCATACACGGTCGAGCTTTTCGATTGAGGCCTGTTGCAAGGTCGCCTGCGGGTGCTCGAAGATGCCGCACGAGTACATCATGGTGTCGTCAAGAAACAGTTCGAACATGTCGTTGCCCAGGTCGTAGTGCGCGGCAATGTTCTTGCGGCTGCCCTGCAGGGTGTTGCGCCGCAATGCGTGCCATACCTTGTTGACCAGCGACATGAGGCGGCCCGGTCCGCGATTCAGCCCGTACAGAACCTGCGGATTGCGCAGGAACAGCTGTGCCAGACCGGTAAGGTCGTCGCAGTGCCAGCGCCCGGCCATATAGGCCTCGCCCGCGCCGAGACCGCCACTGAAGGCAATGTCCACCCAGGCGGCCGGATCGTGGATCGTCAGGGTGAGGTGCGGTTCGCCACTGCGCGCCTTGCCGAAACGGCGACAGTCGTCAGTGTCGATCAATGTCAGCGAACCATATTGCAGGCTGCCAAGGCGGCCTACGATCGCCTGTTTCACGAGTCGGTTTAACAGATTGCCGTGTTGCGGGCGGTCGATCGTTGTGGTTGCAGATACCAGGCTTGCTTTCATCATGTCTTCACCGCGTGCGGTGCCTCCTTCTTTCCGGGGTGGGTGTGAAACGGGACTTTCTTCAGCCACAGGCGCAGCGCCTGGTAGTAGATGGCCGCGACGACCTGCAGCGTCATCAGCGGGTAGCGCAACAGCGCGGCGGCCAGCGATGCCGAGCTGATCGGCTGGCGGTCGATCATCAGGCTTGCATCGAACAGCTTGTCGCCCTGCCGGTTGTTTTGCAGGTGCACGAACAGGCGCTTCCCCGGCCGCATGAAGCTCCACTGGTAATCGATGTCCATGCCCATGAATGGCGAGACATGGAACTGCTTCTCCAGTTCGAAGCGCTGCACACGCTGCCGGGATTGCGCTTCATCTGCGTTGAGCAGGTAGCAGTATTGCTCGCCCCAGGGGGTGTTGTTGACCTCGACAACGATATGTTCCACGACGTCACCGCTGGCATCGAAACAGTAGTAGAAGCTCACCGGGTTGAAGCCGTGGCCGAAATAACGCAGCTGGGTGAGCAGCCGTACCGGTCCCTGCGGGCGCTGTCCGTTGCGCTGCTCGACAAGGTCGCGAACACTGTCCGCCAGCGGCTGTTGCGGGTCGCCGAGGTGGTCGGCACGGCGAAACCATGCCAGGTTCGGCCGCCGCGACGACCACAGCCAGAAGCGCTCGAACAGGCCGGGCAGTTCATCGAGGTCGAGGTACAGCATGAACAGGCTGTACTTGAATTCATGGCGGGTCGGCGCGAAGCGCCGGTGCCTAACTTGCCCGCGATAGAGGCAGCTGTTGCTCACCGTCTTTCTCCCTGAAGTGTGCCAGTGCATTGAGCGCACTGACCACGCCGTCTTCGTGAAAACCGTAGCGCCAGTAGGCGCCGCAAAAATAGCTGCGCTTGATGCCGTTGATCTCACCCTGGCGCTGCTGTGCGGCAATACCGTCCGGCGTGAACACCGGGTGGTCATAGCTGAGGCGCTTGATGATCTTGTCCGGGTCGACGGCGTCGCTGTTGTTGAGCGTCACCAGGTATGTCTGCGGCGTTGGTAGTCCCTGCAGCAGGTTCATGTTGTAGGTGACCGCCACCGTCGCGTAGTCTCCCGCAAGGCGGTGGTAGTTCCACGCCGACCAGGCGAGGCGCCGCCGCGGCAGCAGCGAGGTGTCGGTATGCAGTACGACATCATTGCGCTGGTAGGGTATGGCACCGAGCACTGCGCGTTCCAGCGGTGAGGCATCGTTCAGCATGGCCAGCGCCTGGTCGCTGTGACAGGCGATAAACACGCGGTCGAATCTTTCCATGCCGTACCCGGCGCTGCTGACCTCTACATGTGTCGCGCGCCGCGTGATACCTGTGACCGGTGTGTTGAGCCGTATCTGCTGACGGAACGGTGCGGTCAGTTTGTCGACGTAACTCCTCGAGCCGCCGCGGATGACGCGCCACTGCGGCCGGTTCTTTATATTCAGCAGCCCGTGATTGGCGAAGAAGCGTGCGAAGCGGGTTGCCGGGAACGACAGCATGCGGCGCGGTTCTGCCGACCAGATTGCGGCGCCCATGGGAATGATATAGTAGTCGGTGAAGGCCGTGCTGTAATGGTTGTTGCGCAGGTAATCGCCCAGCGTGAGCGAGTCGTCACTGGCCTCGAGCAGACTTCTTGCCTCGCGGTTAAAGCGCAAGATATCGCGCAGCATGCGGTGGAAGGACGGCCGCAGCAGGTTGCGCCGCTGCGCGAACAGGGTATTGAGCGTGTGGCCCTTGTACTCCAGCCCGGTCCGTTCGCACTTCACGCCGAAGCTCATCTCGCTGGGTTGCGAGGACACACCAAGCTCGTCGAGCAGGGCGATGAAGTTCGGGTAGGTCCAGTCATTGAACACGATGAAGCCGGTGTCGATTGCCAGCGACCGGCCGTTGTCGTCGATGCTGTGCGTGTGGGTATGGCCGCCAACATGATCAGCGGCTTCAAAAACCGTGATCTCGTGCTCGCGGCACAGTTCCCTGGCCGCCACATTGCCGGCGATACCGGTGCCGATGACGGCGATCTTCATGGTGTCTGTCCCTCTTCGACCACGCGCAGAGGCCACTGCTGCGGCACGTTGCGCAGCTTCGCGGTGTCGTAACCCTGTGCTGCGATGATGCTGGTCAGCTGCTGCAACGCCTGTGCCGTGATCTGTGGCGAACGCGCCATGATCCACACGTAATCACGTTTGTTGCGTCCGATGATGGTGTGCCGGTAGTCGGCGTCGACATGGACGATGCGGTAGTCGGCCTTGATCGGCCAGATGAAGCGCATGCCCCACACGGCGTTCGATTCGCTGTCGACGACAAAGCCGGTCGGATGGTAGGTCTTGCGCTTGCCCTCGAAGCCACCGTCATTGAAACTGAAGGTGGTCTCGATGCGGCCGTCATCCAGCAGACGATAGGATTCCACGGCATTGTAGGCAGCGCGTTCAAGGTAGGCAGGGATGTGTGCAATGACATACCAGTCACCCATGAATCGTGGCAGGTCAACATAATCAGCGGTGCGAATCGGTGCCGGACCGGTGCTGCTGCAACCGGCCAGCAGTGCCACGCTGCCGACCAGTCCCAGCAGCCCCCTGGATAATCGCATAAACCGTCCTGCAGGAGCGACCTGCTGGTCGCGAATCGCGCCGGGGACGGCGCTCCTGCAGGCGTATTGATAAGGAAGATCAGCGCTATTCACTGGCAACGATCCCGCTCTCGTCGACTGTCGCTACCCGGCGGTAATGCAACTGGCGACCGCCGCTGGTGGTGGTGCTCAGGGCGAGCCAGTCACGGTCGCTTGAATACCACAGATCAATGTCGTTCTCGTTGGTGCTGAGGCGGTAGTGCAGGGCAGTTACCTTGCTGCCCTGCAATTGCAGCATTTTTTCGCCGAGCGGCTGCACGCTGATGTCAAGGTATTCCCCGGTCTGCGCATTCAGCAGCTGCTGCTGGGCGAGTATTTCCGGGTTCCAGTAGGCAAAGGTCATGACGCAGCCGGGTACGCTGCGATTGCCGCTGTTGTCTTCCAGCAGCAGTTGCTCGCCGTTGTTGTTACCGCGCACGAACAACTGCTTGCCATTGTCATCGGTGCTGGCTTCAATCCGCTGCAGGCAATCCTGTTGCCACAGCTCCAGGTTCCGATGGCTGTAGTCGTAGACAGTCAATCCCAGCAGCTTGACGCTGAACCGTGCCTCGCCGCGCAGCTCGCGTGTGTCACCGGATGTGCTGAGCTGAAAATGATGAAAGCCGATAGGTTTATCGTCGAGAAACACCTCGAATCGCCACTCATTGCTGGTCGAGGCGCTGACCTGCAGTGGCAGGCATGCCGAACACAGCCACAGCAGTGCCAGTGTGAGTGGTGTTGTATTGTTCATGCGCTGACTCCAGAACGGCCTGCTGCCTGCAAGCGCTTGCGCGGACCGGGTATGAAGGCATTGGTCTGCTGCACGTAGTCACGGTAGGCCGAGCGGCGATCACTGATGTCGCGTTCCAGCAGTGCCACGCCGGATACGCGCAGCAGCAGGAAGGTCATCAACAGCGGCGCGGGGAAGGTCCACCAGCCACCGGCGCCGACTGCCAGCAGATAAAATCCCCACCACAGGGTGCACTCGCCAAAGTAATTGGGGTGACGGCTGTAACGCCACAGGCCGCTGTCCAGCACCTTGTCACGGTTCTCCGGTTTTGCCCTGAAGGCGGCGAGCTGGGCGTCAGCCACTGTCTCGAAGCCAAAGCCGATGAGCCATAGCAGCAGCGCAATCACATCGAGCGCGCCGATCTGCGTATTGCCGGTGGCGGCGGCCAGCAGCGGCAGGGAAATAAACCATGCCAGCAGTCCCTGCAGGCCGAACACCAGGTACAGGCTTTTGAATGCGAAGCCGGGTTCATGCTTGCCGCGTATCGCCTGATAACGTCGATCCTCTCCCTTGCCGTGGTTGCGCCAGCTGATGTAGATCGACAGCCGCAATGCCCAGGCGCTGACCATGAGCAGCAGCAGCGTGGCGCGCACACTCAACTCACCGTTCAGCCAGGCGGGGGCGGTGTAGGTGAACGCCATTGCGAGCAGCATCAGCGACCAGGTGCTGTCGACGATGCTGACGTCGCGTTTCAGTACGCTCGCGATCCAGCTGGGCAGTATTAGTACCAGGAGCACGGGCAAGGCTGCCAGATAAAGTGTGGTGTCGAACATGTCGTCAGGCTCCGGCTGTAACGGTCAGGGTGCGCATGCCAGCGAAGCGGATGGACAGCATGACAAGTATATTCATGCCGTCTGCTCCGCGGGTGCGGTCGCCGGTTTCTCAAACAGGTAGTGGCTCACCCACCACTGCTGCCCGTCATCATAACCAAACAGTTCGGCGCAGGCCATGAAGAACATGCGCCAGCGCATCCACCACTGCTGTGTGTGTGCTTCGCCGTAGACGCCTTGCAGTAACGGCCATACATGGTCGCGGCGACTGTCCATGTTGTCAAGCCAGGCATTGGCGGTGTCGCGGTAGTGGTTTCCGTTCCAGCGCCAGTGTTGCAGCAGTTGCAGGTGCGACTGGAAGTACAGCGGCAGATCGTCACTTGGCATCATGCCGCCGGTGAAGAAATGGCGGCTCATCCAGTCGGCCGGACCCTGGTCGACAAAGGCATACGGCACCGAGCGGTGGCAGAAGATATGCAGGAAAAAGAGGCCGCCGGGTTTCAGCCAGCCGGCGACATGTGCGAACAGCCTCTCATAGTTGCGCATGTGCTCGAACATTTCCACGGATACGACACGGTCGAATTGCCGTGTGATGGCGAAGTCGTTCATGTCGCAGGTGATTACCTCAATGTTCTCGAGTCCGTTACGTTGCGCCTGCGCTTCTATGAAGTGGCGTTGTGGCTGTGAATTCGAAACTGCGACAATGCGGCTGGCGGGATACTGCGCGGCCATCCACAGCGTCAATGAACCCCAGCCACAACCCAGTTCAAGTATGTCCATGCCGTCCGTGAGTGCGGCACGTTCACAACTCATGCGCAGTGCTGCCTGCTCGGCGCTGTCGAGGTCATTGACGCCCTCCGGCCAGTAGCAACAGCTATATTTGAGGTGGCGGCCAAGTACCGCAGTGAAGAATGCATCGGGTAATTCGTAGTGCTGCTCATTGGCCTTGTGTGGCAGCGGCGCGATGGCCTGCTGTTGCATATCGTCGATGAAATTCGCCCTGGCGCGGGCCTGCTCCTCGATGTCTGCGGGTAACGACTGCAGGCGTGCCTTGAGCATGCGTCGGATGCCGTGGCGGATGACGGAATCCGGTACCAGTCCTTGTTCGGTCCAGTCTATGGTTTTGCGGGTGGCGTTCAAGCATCTTCTCCCTGTATCGAGGTGTGTTTTACTCATGTACAAATACTATACAAATATCTGTGCAGCTGTCAACAATAATTTTAAATCCAATTATACATACAGCCATTTCGGTGTGCGGTATTTAGCTTACAGTAATGATAACTATATGATATAAAATAAATTATTACAAAATATATCCGGGTTTGTTCGCGACCGGCGCTACAATTCAAAAAATAGTGCAAAAGCTATACATATAGTGTATAACTATATTTCTGAAGCGATAAACAGGCGTGTGGAGGTGGAGATGAAAAGATGGTTGTCAGGTATCGCTGCGATGAGCCTGTTGGGTAGTTCTGCAGCCGCAGCGGGGTCGTCGGCGGATTGTCCGGTCGCGCTGGATTTTCACCAGCGGCCACTGATGGGTGACAAGACGGTACATCTCTGCGAGGAATTTCGCGGCAAGGTGGTGCTGGTCGTCAATACGGCCAGCAAATGTGCGTACACGCCACAATATGAAGGGCTGGAGGATATGTACGCGCGTTACCGCAAGCGTGGCCTGGTGGTCGCCGGATTTCCATCCAATGATTTCGGTTCACAGGAACCCGGCAGCGAGAAACAGGTGAGGGATTTCTGCAGGCTGACCTATGGCGTGCAGTTCCCGATGTTCGCGAAGACGCGTGTGCTGGGTCCCGACGCCGAGCCTTTCTACAGATACCTGGCCGATGTTACCGGCGATACGCCGCGCTGGAATTTTCACAAGTACCTGCTTGACAGGGAGGGACGCGTGGTCGCGAGTTTTCCCAGCCAGGTCGGTCCGGATGATGAGCGTCTGGTCAAGGCCATCGAGACATTGCTCCAGGTGCAACTGTAAGCGTAACGCAGGTAACCCTGTCCAATACACAAAGGAGATAGATGATGCTGAGTCATTCGCAAAACACGTTTGAATCCGGACTGGGGCAGGTGCGACTCGGGGTAAGTGCCTGCCTGCTCGGTGCCAGGGTGCGCTTCGATGGCGGCCACAAGAGAAACCGCTTCCTCATCGAAGAGCTCGGTAGTCATTTCGAGTTCGTGCCGTTCTGCCCGGAGGTGGCAATTGGCATGGGTACGCCGCGCCCGTCGATACGACTGGTCGGAGATGTCGAGGCGCCCCGTGCGCTTGGCAGTCGGGATGATGGTCTCGATGTGACGGCTGCCTTGCAGGCATACAGTGCCAACAGGGCGCAGCGGCTGGATGGTTTGTGCGGATTTGTCTTCAAGAAGGACTCCCCGAGCTGTGGCATGGCGCGGGTAAAGGTCTACAGCGACAAGGGTATGCCGCAGCGTGATGGTGTCGGCATCTTCGCGCGCGCGGTGCAGCAGGCGAATCCCTTACTGCCGGTTGAGGAAGAGGGCAGGCTGAATGATGCAGTCTTGCGGGAGAACTTTGTCTCGCGGGTATTTGTCTACGCGCGCTGGCAGGCGTTACGTCAGCAGGGATTGAGTAAAAAAGGTTTGCTGGACTTTCACACCCGCCACAAGCTGTTGTTGATGGCGCACAGCCCCGTTGTCTACCGGGAGCTGGGCCGCTTGCTGGCGCAGCTCGATAATGCAACCCTGGATGCGCTGGCAGACCGCTACATCGAGCGTGTTATGCAGGCGTTGAAAACGCCGGCCAGCCGCAAGCGTCACGTCAATGTCCTGCAGCATTTGCTCGGTTATCTGCGCAAGCATGTCGACGCGGCCAATCGTGCCGATCTGGCCGATGTCATCGACGACTACCGGCGCGGCATGGTGCCACTGGTGGTACCGGTGACGCTGTTGCAGCACCATTTCCGGAGCAATCCGCATCCCTGGATCAGTCGGCAGGTGTACATGAAGCCGCACCCGCGTGAACTGATGCTGCGCAACACACTGTAGGGAGTTGCTGGTGGGCTCGCAGTTCGGGGTGCTGGTGATCGGTGACGAGATCCTCTCCGGTAAACGTCAGGACAGGCATTTTCCGCATGTGGTCGACACCTTGCGCGCGCGTGGCCAGTCAGTCGTCTGGTATCGCGTTGTCGCCGACGACCCCCGCGCACTGTATAACAGCCTGCGCCACAGCCAGCAGGACTGTGTGCCGGTGTTGTGCTTCGGCGGTATCGGCGCGACGCCGGACGATAACACCCGCCAGGCTGCGGCACAGGCTTTTGGCTGTCGGTTGCAGGTCCACAGCGAAGCGCTGGCGCTGATCGAGTCCCGCTTTGGCGCTGCGGCACGGCCCAACCGCGTGCGCATGGCGGAGTTGCCGGAGGGCTGTTTGCTGATTCCCAATGCACACAACCGTATTGCCGGGTTCACGCTCTACGAGCACCATTTTTTTCCCGGTTTTCCGAATATGGCATGGCCGATGCTGGACTGGGTGCTGGAGCGTTATTATCCGCGCTGCGAAAGCAGCCTGCTGTATGAGTCCTCGCTGCGCGTGTTCGGGGTATCGGAGTCTGAATTGCTGGGCCTGATGGAAAGGATGACGCTGGAATATCCTGCAGCACGGCTATTCAGTTTGCCGCGTCTCGGCAATCCGGTCAGTATTGAACTTGGCTTTCGCGGCGAGCAACGCGACGTGGATGCGGCCTTCGCCCGTTTGCAGTCAGAGCTGACGCAACGACGCTTGCTGTTTGAGCGGCAAGACGCCGCATGAACTCACTCATTGCTAAACGGAGATTGTAATGAATCTGACGCGCGCGCAGCAACGGCTGCTGGTCTATGCCTCGAAAAACCCTGACAACGGCTGCTGGGAGTGGGGCGGGCAAATAGCCAACAGTGGATACGGCCGCCTCAAGGTCAGGGATCATCATGGCGAGCTTCGCATGCAGAGTGCGCAGTATGCCAGTTACGAGGCTTTCATCGGGCCGTTGCCTGATGGCGTGTTCGTGAAGCAAACCTGCAACAACCGCTTGTGCATCAATCCTGAACACCTGGAGCTGTTCGATCCGGTTAAAAGTGGTTCCGCCTGACTGATTTTTCCGTTGACTCGAGCTGTCCTGCAGGAGCACCGTCGCCGGCGCGATTCGGTAAGGCCATCATTCGCGGCGAGGACGCCGCTCCTGCGATGCAATGATTGGATTGACTCGGCTTCTTTGCAGTTGTCTGACCTGATCCCAGGCGCTGAGTGCCTGTCTGCGACTGTCCTGCAAATCCACCAGTGGTTCCGGGTAGTCCTTGCCGGGAATGATGCCTGCGTCTGCCAGCACAGCCGGGTCGGCTGTCCAGGGCTTGTGTATATATTTGCTGTCGAGTCTGGCCAGTTCAGGTAGCCAGCGGCGAATGTACAGCCCCGCTTTATCGAACTTTTCTCCCTGCAGCACCGGGTTGAAGATACGGAAGTAGGGCGCAGCATCGGCGCCGCAGCCGGCGCACCACTGCCAGCCCATGGTGTTGTTGGCGAGGTCGGCGTCGACCAGCGTGTTCCAGAACCAGCGTGCGCCTTCCTGCCAGGGGATCAGCAGGTTCTTGATCAGGAACGAGGCGGCGATCATGCGCACGCGGTTATGCATGTAACCGGTCGTCCATAATTCACGCATGCCGGCATCGACCAGCGGGATCCCCGTTTGACCGCGTTGCCAGCGTTGCAGGTCTCTTTTGTAGTGCTTTCTCCAGGGAAACTCCCTGAAGCGTGTGTCCATGGATTGCAGTGGTGTGGCGGGATAGTGATAGAGCAGGTGGTAGCTGAATTCCCGCCAGGCGATTTCGCGTAGATATGATTCCGTGGCCGGTATTAAGCCGCGAGTGGTGGTGGTTGCTGTCTGGCTGGAGAGTGTCTTCCAGATTTGCAGCGGGCTGATTTCACCAAAGTGCAGGTGGGGTGAAAGGTGGGAAGTGCCGGCAAGAGCGGGCCTGTCCCGGTGGTCGGTGTAGTCGAGCAGGTGTTGGTCACTAAAGTGTTGCAGTGCATTCCAGGCACCGTCTTCACCGGGCGTCCAGTGCGTGTAAAAGGCCTGGTCCCATTTGATGCTCGGCAACAGTTCGAGCGAATCGACCGGGATGGCATTCGTTATGGTTTCCGGGTCGAAGCCCGGTAATGTTTCAATGGCGCTAATGGCCTCGCGGGATGGTCCGATGCGGTGCAGTTTCTTCCAGAAGGGTGTGAACACGCGGTAGGGGCTGCCGTCGTCTTTCAGGTTTTCCCAGGGCTCGCGTAACAGGGCTGCGTTATGGCTGCTGACGTGGCATCCCTGTTTCTCAAGGACCTGCTTGATATGTTCGTCGCGTTTTATACAGGCCGGTTCATAGCGGCGGTTCCACGCCAGTCGGTCAGCACCGGTCTGCTGCAGCAGTCTTGTGAGGATACCTTCCGGATCGCCCTGAAAGACCAGCAGGTCGCTGCCGTGTTGTTGCAGTGATTGTTGCAGTGCAATCAGGCTGTGATGCAGCCACCACCTGCTGGCTGCACCCGTTTGCCAGTCAGCATCGGGTTCGTCATGAATATAGACAGGCAATGGAGTGTGTCCCGCGTCGATGAGTGCCTGCAGGGCGGGGTTGTCGGCGAGGCGCAGGTCGCAACGAAACCAGAGCAGTGCCGGTGACATATCAGCCTGGCTGCCTGGTTCTCAGGGTCTTGTTGATCAGTTGCAGGCCTTGCGTAATGTTCTTGCCCAGGCAGATGGCGCCGCCCTGTTCGAGTTTTGCCTGATGTGAGACGGAGGTGTCTCCACCAATAAAAAACGGTGTTTTTGCTTTGCTGATGAGATCAGGCAGTTCAGTGTCGATCACGCCGCGAGCCGGTTTCGACGAGCCTGATAAAACGACCGCCGCGCAGTGTTTTTTATCGAGCACGCCGGGGATTTGCTGCAGGGGTGTATTGGCACCCAGTACCAGTGCCCGGTAGCCGGCGTCGACGGCGGCGAGGGCAAAAAACAACAGCCCTGTTTCATGCAGTTCGCCGGGCAGGCAGGCGAGTAACAGCAGCGGGCCGTTGCCGCGCCGGTTCATGTGGTGGATGCGTGCGCCCAGTTTGTTGCGCAGGTAAAGCGAGAAAAAATGTTCCTCGGCAATCCCCGTTTCGCGTTTTTTCCAGCGTTCGCCAAGCAGGCGCATCAGCGGGGTGGTGAGCCGCTGGTTTACGATATCCAGCGGGTAGAGTGACAGGACATCGTTGTAGGTGTTGTCCAGTAGCGGCTCATCAAAACCTTCGATAGCGCTGAGCATCCTGTCCTGGTGGACTTTCCAGGTGTCGCCCTCATCTGTTGCGGATGTTGCAGTGGCATCACCGGGTACCCGGTCTAGCAAGGGCTTGACGTGACCGACTGAAATGCCCTGGTCGAGTAGCTCGACAATGCGATTGATGCGTGCCACATCCTGTTGGGTATAGAGCCGGTGGCCCTTGGGTGTGCGTTGCGGGGTGATCAGGCTGTAACGACGTTCCCAGGCGCGCAGCGTGATGGCGTTGACGCCGGTGAGAATGGATACGGTGCGGATCGGTAGCAGTCCATCTGCGGGTGGTGCCAGTGTTTTTTTGTCTGTGTCGTCCATGCAAGCTCCCGCAAAAAAGTTATACACCCATTCTGCCGTATTGTACAAGAAATTGTAAGCAGGGAGTGCTTCGTGATGCGGGGTTTCAGCAAGCTTGTCGTTGTTCTTGTGAGCCCGGGATGGCTGCAGCTGCCATCCCGGTTGTTTGCTCAACAGTCCGTGCCTGTTGCAAACAGGCGCTCAAGGCGGGTGATCAAGTCTGGCGTGTCAGCCTTCGTCGATTCCACTGTCTATCGGGTTGTTGATGATCTCGTGCAGGCGGCTGCCCGGCATGTATGAGTGGAGTATTTCGATGCTTTCACGCTCGGCGACGCGGATGGCCTCGTCGTAATACTGCTCGGTTTTGCGGATTTGTAGTTCGTAGTTGCTCATGGTCGTGCTCCTTTGTCGTTGGGCAGGATTGCCTGGTTGGTGCTTTTGTCGGTACGGTTGAGTTTCATGTTTGTGTCGGTCTCCGCGGCGCGTCGAGATTACTGCAGTTGCAGGAAGGCGTTTTCGATGCGCTTGATGGAGGCGCGTATATCTGTCCCGACAGGCAGCGCACCGGCACTTTCAATCGCTTGGCTGCAGCGCACTGAACTCTGGCCACCTATGAATATCGGGCATTCGGCCTGCTTCACCAGTACCGGCAAATCGCTTGCCAGCAGTTTCTCTGACGGGGTCAGTGAGCCGGAAAGTACGATGCCGTCACAGTCGGCATGCCTTGCCGTCTGCGCCAGTTCCCCGAGCGGCATATTGGGGCCCAGGTATACCAGGCGGAAACCGTGGTCGTGGGCTGCCAGTGAAAACAGCATGACACCAATTTCATGGTGTTCATCCGGCAGGCAGCACACCAGCAGTTTGGTGCCGGTGGTGCGCTTGTTGCGATGGTGAAAGCGGGCACCAAGTTTGTTGCGCATGAAGGCGCCGAAGAAGTGCTCCTCGGCAATGCTGCCATCGGTGTTCATCCAGCGTTCTCCCAGATCAATGAGTACGGGTATCAGCAGCTGCTCGGTAACGATATTGATCGGATACAGTGCCAGCACCTGGTTGTAGAGGTTGTCGAGATGGTTCTCGTCAAAGCGCACGATTGCGTCGATGGCGCGCCCCCGGTAGGTAATCCACGGGTCTGTTGTCTGCTGCGGTGTTTCTGCAGGTTTGCTGATGTCGGCCCTGAGGCTGTTGCTTACCTGGCTGATGGAGATGCCGCGGTCCAGCAGGCGCAAAATTCGAGTGACGAGTTCGATGTCCTTGTCAGTATAGAGGCGATGGCCCTTGGGAGTGCGTGCCGGCTTGATCAGACCATAGCGCCGTTCCCATGCCCTCAGGGTTACCGGGTTAACGCCGGTGATGGCTGACACCGTGCGCATCGGGTAGTTCTCTTGCGCGATGGTTTTGGCTGCAGTTGTATTCATTTGTCGCTGTTACGTTCCAGTTAAAAAATGGTCGCCCGGGTCAGGTGGTGGAGGGTTCCGGGCGACCTGTGGGTAAAGTGATTAGCTTGTAAGTGCTTGAGTATTCAATATTATCCTCCTTGAGGAAGCCGTTCTGTATGTTTGAGAGTCATATCTTGTACAAGGGTTATTGGTTCTCGGTCCTGTTTGTGAAAATAATAATACAAAAACTATACATGTCAAGCGGTGAGTCGAAAAATATTGCGAAAAAAATATAAAATGAAATAAATACAGTATGTTGTGGATATACAAATAATATACAAAATGGTGGTGGTTGCCGGCCAGCGCGGCCCTTGTTGGGAGCAGGTCGTTTATTTTGCGCAGCAACGGCTGCCCGGTGCGTGCCGGTGTTGCGGCGGTTCATAAGCACCAGGCGAGGGTGTCGATGCAATCAGGCGGGTGGTTTTGTCTACAGTGACGTTGTGTCTTGTTCCTGCGCCACTGCAAAGCACCTGCTGGCGCTGAACAAGCGTAGCTGCAAAATCCGGAAGAAGCCCGGAGCGCAGTGGAATGTGCATGGTTTGATGAGGTTTGATCAGCCAGACCCGACAGGCTTCTGATGATGGCCTGCCCGACGCGGGCAAAATAGCGTTGCCTGTTTATACCGTGATGGTGAATGGGCATGAAAAACGCCGCAATCACATCATTTCGGTGGATGCCTGGCCGGCATGTCCGCATAATGTGCCCGTCAAGCCGGCGCTTTCCCCGTTCTTCCTCGCAAGTGCGCTTATTGAGATGCGTTCAGGCGCTCATAAATGATCTTTCCCGGCACAGGGAGGGAGAACTCGCTGCAAATTCGCAAGAGAGCAGGGCCTGAGTTGCTTGAAGACCGGCAGCTCACAGGTGATCAGGAAGATGCAAGGGTCCACACCACTTATTACGAGAAGTTAAATGAAACTAGAATCAATATTCCCCTTTCTTTCCTGGTTCAGGTCAATCACAAAAGATTCAATAAAAGCCGATTTTCTTGCTGGTTTGACGGGTGCTGTGATCGTTCTTCCACAAGGGGTTGCGTTTGCGACCATTGCAGGTTTGCCACCTCAGTATGGTTTGTATACAGCCATGGTGACCCCCATCATTGCCGCATTATTCGGCTCCTCCCGTCACCTTGTGTCTGGCCCAACAACGGCTATTTCTATAGTGGTATTTGCTTCCATCAGTCACCATGTAGAAACCGGTACCCCCGAGTTTATAACACTGGCGTTGACGCTCACCTTTCTCGCGGGTGTCTATCAGCTGGCCTTTGGCCTTGCGCGGTTAGGGGCGCTCGTGAATTTTGTCTCGCATACGGTGGTTATTGGTTTTACAGCGGGGGCAGCAATACTCATTGTCACCAGTCAAATGAAACATATCACCGGCATAGAGGTTCCAAAGGGCGAGTCCTTCATGCACACGTGGATGGACCTCTTCCAGGGTGTGGGTGATATCAATGTGTACGTCGTGTTGATCGCTGTTATTACCCTGTTGGTATCGATAACCTCGAAAAGGAACTTTCCAAAGTTGCCAAATCTGTTAATCGGCATGGTTGCAGGCAGCGTGCTGGCCTTTTTTCTGCAGGACTATACCAGCGGCATCAAGCTGGTAGGTGAAATTCCCGCACAATTGCCCCCGCTGTCAATGCCGGAGTTTTCCTTTGAAACCATCAGAATGCTTGCACCGGAAGCATTTGCGGTGGCACTGCTGGGCCTGATTGAGGCGGTCTCTATCAGTCGAGCGGTGGCTACCCGGTCGAACCAAAGAATCGATGCCAATCAGGAATTTATCGGGCAAGGCATGTCCAATATAGTCGGCAGCTTTTTTTCCAGCTATGCGGGCTCGGGATCCTTCACGCGTTCCGGCCTGAATTATGAGTCAGGTGCAAAAACACCGCTATCAGCCATCTTTGCTGCCCTGTTGCTGATGCTTATTGTGCTGCTGATTGCACCGCTTACTGCCTACCTTCCCATTGCCGCAATGGGTGGCGTTATCCTCCAGGTGGCCTATAACCTGGTTGATGTTCATCACATCAAGCAGGTGCTGGCGTTCAGCAAGGCAGAAAGTTCAATTTTACTGACCACTTTTTTTGCCACGTTATTTCTTGAGCTGGAGTTTGCTATTTACCTTGGCGTGCTGCTGTCACTCGTTTTGTTCCTGGCGAAAACGTCGACGCCGCAAATCCCGACGTTAACGATAGATACCTCACCAAAAAACAAAAGGAAACTGGTTAACGTCAGGATGATGCCACTGAAAGAATGTCCGCAATTGAAAATTATAAGAATTGATATGCCTGTGTACTTTGGTTCAATCAACCACATTCAGAAACGCATCTCACGCATCATGGAATACGAAAGGATCAATCACATACTGATCGAGTCGTCCGGCATCAGTTTTATGGACCTGGCCGGTGCCGAGGCACTGGTTGTGGAAAATAACAGGCTGCGGGAGCAGGGTGGTGGCCTGTATTTTGTGGGCATGAAATCCTCGGTTTACGAGTTTGCTGCAAGGTCGTTTTTTATCAGGAAAATAGGCAGTAATCACTTCTTTGACTCCAAGACACAGGCAATCCGCAGTATTTATAATCGCCTGGACAACTCTGTTTGTTCGCGGTGCGAGGCGCGAATATTCCATGAATGCCAGAAAGGGGTCGGTGACAACCAGGACTGATACGTATTAGTGCCGGTTTGCTTCTCTTTTTGCCCGGCTGGCCTGCCGCGTTTCGCATACCCTGTTTTCATGCCGGTCGCTTTCTCCATCAGCGCCTTGAATCGTGCACTTCCCAGCGGTATGGAGAATTGGGCGGTGGTGCGTACCGCACGGGTCTCTTTTTCATCAAGTACCGTTGAGACAGGCCACCTGTACTACAGAGGTTCACCATGCATGCACATGCGAATTTGGACTTGGTTGTCACCGACCCCTTTTTGCATGTCTGTAATTGTCATGATTTAGTCTTTTAATGACAATGCCCTGCGCGGCAACGCCGTTTACCGGAAAGCGCCTGATAAAAAAATAAGATACGGGGGCATCGGTGGCGTTACCCTGCAGTTCCAGGGCGACTACGTGATGAAGAACGACAAGGGTGTGGTTCTGCGCAGGGGGTTGTACTGGATCCTGGTGAAGAGGGGTTGAAGATCACGCTGGAATAGCTGCGCCTGGTGGAGCAGACTGTCAGGCCCGGATTTGCGCTGCTGCCAAACCCAGGATCGAGGTCTCGTATACAGTCGGGTGTATTGCAAAATTAATGAGGGGAAATACAAGCATGGTAACTAAAAAACGGACTATCAGAGCCACACTGCTGACCGCAGTATCGCTCATGCTGGCAGCTTCACCCCTGCAGGCCATGGAAGTCGAAGTCACCGGCGAACTCGGCTCACCGAGTGCCACGACCACCATCAGTGGCAAACAACTGCCCGCGCCCGAACCGAAATTCGGCGGCGTGATCAAGGACGACGCGCTGAATTCCGAGCAGTGGTGGGCGCCACGCATTGTGCCGCCCAAGGGCGCGCCCAATATCCTGCTCATCCTGACCGACGACGCCGGTTTCGGCGTGCCCAGCACCTTCGGCGGCGTCATCCCGACACCATCGATGGACCGTATCGCGGAGAATGGTCTGCGCTACAACCGCATCTTCTCGACCTCGCTGTGCTCGCCGACGCGCGCCGCGCTGATTACCGGGCGCAACCACCACTCGGTGGGCTTCGGCGTGATTGCCGAGCAGGCCACCGGGTTCCCCGGCTACAACAGCGTCATCGGCGCGGACAATGCCACCATCGGGCGCATCCTGCGCGACAACGGCTACGCGACGTCGTGGTTCGGCAAGGATCACAACACGCCGACCTACGAAGCCAGCCAGGCCGGACCGTTCAACCAGTGGCCCACCGGCATGGGCTTTGACTACTTCTACGGCTTCGTCGGCGGTGACGCCAACCAGTGGGGGCCGAACCTGTTCCGCAACACCACGCAGATCTATCCGTGGATCGGGCACGAGGGCACCTTGAAGATGGATCGATCGGATCCGAAGGCGGCGATCTGGCCGGTCACCGGCAAAGAGAGCGATTGGAACCTGATTACCGCGATGGCCGACGACGCCATTGCATGGATGGACCGGATCAACCAGATCGATCCCAGCCAGCCGATCTTCCTCCACTACTGCCCCGGCGCCACGCACGCGCCGCACCACCCGACCAAGGAATGGGTGGACAAGATCCATGCCATGCACCTCTTCGACGATGGCTACGAGAAGCTGCGCGAGCGGATCTTCGAGAACCAGCAGAAGCTGGGCGTGATCCCCAAAGATCAGAAACTGACGCCCTGGCCCGCTGACATCCTGACGCCATGGGACAAGTTGAGCGACGAGGCGAAGAAGCTCTATATCCGCCAGGTAGAGGTCTTCGCCGCCTATGTGGCCTACAGCGACCACGAGATCGGCCGCTTGATCCAGCATTTCGAGGATCTGGGCAAGCTGGACAATACACTGATCATTTACCAGAACGGCGACAATGGCACCAGCGCCGAAGGCGGGCCGGAAGGCACGTTCAGCGAGGTGGCGTTCTTCAACGCCGCGAAGCCGCCCGTGGACGTGCAGATGAAGTTCTACGAAGCCTGGGGCACCGAATATGCCTACAACCATATGTCGGCCGGTTGGTCCTGGGCCTTCGACACCCCCTTCGACTGGTTCAAGCAAAACGCGTCCCGGCTTGGGGGCACAAACCAGAACATGGTGATCCAGTGGCCGGCGCGCATCAAGGACAAGGGCGGCCTGCGTGAGCAGTTCATGCACGTGATCGACCACACGCCCACGATCCTGGAGGTCACCGGCATCAAGGCGCCCGAAGTCGTCGACGGCATCGAGCAGAAGCCGATCGAGGGCACGAGCTACGCCTACACCTTCGACGAGGAAAACGCGGATGCGCCCTCGAGGCATGTGACCCAGTATTTCGAGATGATGGGCCAGTGGGCGCTCTACCACGACGGTTGGTTACTGAGCACCAAGGTGGACCGCGCGCCGTGGGATGCGTTCTCCGCGGCCAACCCGGACCCCCTGAACAACCAGGTGTTCCAGCTCTACGACCTGAGCACCAGTTGGAACCAGGCCGAAGACATCGCCGCGCAGCACCCGGACAAGGTCAAGGAAATGCGCGCGATATTCCTGGAGGAAGCGAAGAAATATCAGGTCTTGCCGCTGGATGCGTCGGTCGGAGCCCGGGTTGCAGCCGCGCGTCCGAGCCTCACGGCCGGTCGCAGCGAGTATGTTTACACGGCGCCCATGACCGGTCTGCCGCAGGGTGATGCGCCGTTCCTGCTCGATACCTCCTACACCATTACAGCGGACATCACCGTTCCTGAAGAGGGTGCCGAGGGTATGATCGTCACCTCCGGCGGGCGCTTCGCCGGCTTCGGCATGTACCTGCTCGAGGGCAAACCGGTGTTCCTGTGGAACATACTGGATCTGGAGCGTGTGAAGTGGGAGGGCCAGGACGCGCTCACCCCCGGTCAACATACCATTGAGTTCGAATCCAGGTATGACGGGCTCGGTGTGGGCACGATGGCGTACAACAACTTCTCGGGCATCGGCCGGCCCGCAGACACCACCTTCAAGGTTGACGGCAAGGTGGTCGCGACCAAGAAGATGGAGAAGACGATCCCCATCATCCTGCAATGGGACGAGAGCTTCGATATCGGCTCCGATACCATCACGGGCGTGAACGACGCAGACTACAAGCCGCCGTTCCCGCTGACCGCCAGGCTCAACAAGCTGACGATCAAGGTGGACCGTCCGCAGTTGTCACCGGCGGACATCAAGAAATTCGAGGAAGCCTTGAAGAAGGTCGAAGCCGGTCGAGAATAAGCGGCTAACTAAAGCCCTGAAAATGCTGATCGCGTATCGACCGTTCGAGTTCTTCAGGCAGCTGGCCAGCCCTGGCGACTATATAGGTCAGACGCCCGGTACTGTAGAAGGTCGCATTGATCGCCGAACTCGTGGCCAGCAACGCTGCAATCGCGATCGCAACATACCCGGCCCTGCCCATAATATCCTGTGCCGCCACAGACAAGGCGGTGTCACTGGCCTTCGCCACCATCGTGAAGCTTACGTGTCCGACCACGACCATCACGATCAGCACATAGGTGTCGATGACAATCAGCACACCACCGATATAGGCAATCGGCAGCGAGCGCTTCGGATCGGCCACCTCCCTGGAAGCATTGGCAATGAGTTCAAAACCCTCATAGTTGAGAAAAATGAGCATGGCACCGGCGACCATGCCCATGGGTGTCACGAAGTTCTCCGGGCCGAGCCGGGATCATTACATGGGCGTGAGGAACCCGGCTATCACAAAAGCGGCCAACAGCAGCATCTTCAGGGGTTGAAAATGTTCTCGGAACGCAGCGCCAGTTTGGCAGCGAAGACATTGACGATGACCAGGCCGACGATCACGGCACTGATCAGGGTATGTTGCCAGAATTCCCTTTCCAGCTCGGGGAAGAAGTTGGCGCCATAGCTACCGAAGGCGTAGGC
>Ga0316191_10000120_pt1 | contig 43359 bp, 40 predicted proteins | sample Eddworburr2cm_MG_FD_204928 | JGI IMG/M metagenome (GOLD analysis project Ga0316191, IMG submission 204928) | Coastal sediment microbial communities from Maine, United States - Eddy worm burrow 2 cm | ecosystem: Environmental > Aquatic > Marine > Coastal > Sediment | place: USA: Maine...
ACTGACCCAGTCATCCGGGACCAGGTCCTCGAAGGCCTCGAGGTTATCGACATAGACCTCAAGGACGACCCTGACATGATCGTCCATGACATAGATCTCGGCGATATTGGGCGAGGTCTCGGCCCCGGTCAGATTGATCCAGTCAGCGCGCCCGGTTGATGGCAGCAGGTATGCGCTGGTCAGGGTGATGAGGAGTAATAAACGACAAAGCATTTTCCTGGTTTCCTTTGCTGCTATGCCACTGACAAGCACAAATCCAGCCTAAAGGTCCGCAACGGGTCGAGAGTCTCCGTCAAGTGACTGTTAATATCAGGTACGGGTGAACAACCGGGTCGCAACCGGTCCTCAAGGGTCTATTTATATAGCATGGGTCAGGCTAAAAAAAGTGGTGGGTGGCAATGACGCAATGATGATCATGATTAACTCTGACCATATCTGCACATACCCACCTTGATATTTATTTCACGTTCATGAGTCATCCCGGCTCGATCAAGTAGCCACTGAGGCACGGGTACTCCCATACTTATCATCTGCTCTACCCATTAAATCTTACCACAAGCAACATATCCGAACAGCTGCGACCATCTGTTTCATGTCTTTTGGAGTTGAATGTAATCAGGTGCCCTCTGGTTACATCTGAGAGGAATTTTAGGTGCGCCTCCTGCATCGGTCATCCTCCCCTTGGGGTGGCCGGCGCACCTTTATGGCGTCTGTAGCCAATCAAATGTCCTCACTGGATAACCCCTGCTGGAGCTTCCAGTATTAGACTTCCCGTCAGGATTAACCAATAGGGAGTTGTCGTTATGAAAAAGATACTCTTGACACTAATTATTCTTGCATTATATGGGTGCAATACAACAAAGATCATTGATCCAACGCCTACAGACATACCCTCTTCTTTAACTAGTGAGGATGTTTATAGCGCAATTATGCTCTCCCTCCAGGATGCTCCAGAAGTTACAAGCTCAGGACAAAAAGTTGGAGAGAATGCTTATGAATGGATGGCTGACGAGATCAACGCAGATAACCTGAGCTGGCACCATGAAGGACAAGATGGCAATGTGATTCATGCAGGATTTTACTACGAACGTTTTTATATACGTGCAGAAGTAACCTACACCAAAGACTACATAAACTACTCTCTCGTTGAGAGCAGAAATCTAAGGCAAGATCCCGGGCTTTCCCACAGTAAGGCATATACATGGCTTGCCCAGCTGGAAGGTGACGTTCGTATGTCACTTGAGAAGATCGATCGCCATAAACGTGAGAACAGCCAATCAAGGACCTAACCCTTCCCCCGCCTTGCGCGGGGTTTTCCAATCTGTACAACCGGATCATTGGGTCGGTTGTACGCGTCTAGTAATTTACATATTGCTGACAAGTCGACCAAAAGCCTCAACTTGTTTCCAATTGGTAAATTCAACTACAGTTTTAGGATCGGTAGGACCTTTTGTCATCCACATGATTAGACGTATCATCTGCCGGTCCCAAAAGCGATACCTCTGGTAATCTATTTTACCTGCAAAGACAGCCAATTCCTTCGGTTGCCAAGAAATCTGTTTTAGAAATTTCTTTAAATAAGGATTTGTTTCGGGTTGATTCTTTTCTGGTTTACGGGCAACAACATTGACCGAGAAAAAGGCATTCGGTTTACTATCAAGAATTTGTTCGTTTCTTTCTATGTACTCGTAAACTTGCTTGCCATGCTTCCCATAGCGGATACTCGCACCGAGGACTATCTTATCGAACGGTTTCATGTCCACATTCGGTTCATCATCAATTGACATCAACGTTACTCGGTGGTCCTCCTGCTCAATCACCTGCCTCAGTCGCCGGCAGATTTCCCGCGTATGGCCATCAGTAGTTGAATAGACAATCAAAATTCTAGCCATTGTTCAGTTTTTATCCTTCTTGCCCATAATTTTCAGCACATACCAGGATAACAAGCTTTGCTGGTCCGTATATCCTGAGAAAGCGCGGACAGAGATGGCCATTGCCTGCGAGCCGCGCCTTGATCCGAACCGGCATTGGGGCTCTGAGTTCGGCTAATCAGGGTTCGCATGAGTCTTTGCAGGGGAAGGCATCCATTAATGCAAGAAAGGCCAATCCTGAATCCGCAACATGCAATTGTTCAGGGTGTTCTTGAAGGTATTTGATAACCACCTTTGCCGCCTGCCCATTGCTAATACCGTTCTCAGGCAAACAAACTATGTTCTGAGTTACCTGAAAAGCATCAAAGAAGATTATAGTATTTGTCATTCCTTGCATCATTCCACTGCAAAAACTTGCATCAGCCAGCATATTTTCAGTTTGCTTGCTTTCTTTTACGCCCTCTTCAAATATTCTTATTAAGTTGTTGTACTTCTGCAACAAACCACTTCCATCATGTACTTCGACATAGCCAGCCGCAGGGATGAAGGCTGTAAATAACAGTAGAATAGTTGCGATTATTCTATTGGCGAGCATAGCAAGCTACCTCTCTGACGCTCGGCCTTACAAAAGATCAGGTGTATCTGTCCGGGCTACTCCTTTTCGTTGTCCAGAGCCTTTACTGCAATCTCTTCATAGAGATGAATCACCTCGGAGCAAAACTTATGCCATTCAGGGTGTCGATCTATCAGCCGCTTGCTCCGCTGGGCATCAAGCGTAACCTGGTACATAAATCGAAGATCCGACTCACCAAGCACCTCGCCCCTGTCGACCCTTTTCTTAAGCTCGCGCAATCGGGGAAGCCTCTGCTTCTCGAACCGCTCTATTAGAGTATAGATGACGCCAAGCTCTTCTTCCGATTCTTTCATGCGCTCCTCACAGAGCTGGATTTGGTATGAAGGTGATGGTTTATAGCTCCATTTAGAAAGAACAAGCACTGCCGGTCCAGCAGCGCAAGCGAACGGCCCGGCAGGGCACGTGGCCAGCGAGTGTTATCTTGCTTAATTGCTGACGAGGATCACCGTCCAGGTGACCGCCAGAAAGGCCAGCGCTGCCATGGCTGTCGCGACACACCAGACACAGGCATTCTCCTCTACAGATTTCAAACTCATGATTTTTCACCGCATTCCAAACACACTCAAACACACTATTAACTAGTATAACCTAGCAAGCATTTGGGGGGTGCTCTATCAGGGATGTTACTTACTCGCACCAACTGAATTCAGGGGGCATGAAGGTTTTCGCGTATTCAACCCGGAACAAAAACACGATAGTGAACCCCGCGCGCCCTTTATTTGGTATATAATTCCCATATACACTCGAATCAGAGACTACTGCGTTGAACAATATCAATAATATTTTAATCACACTCATTATTCTGCTAACCATCCCTGCCTGTGGAGGAGGAGGTGGTGGTGGCGACGATGACAATGATGATAATACCGGTGTCGTTGTAATCCCCGACACTCATCAGGTGCTGGCCTTCAATGACCTGGGCATGCACTGTGCCGACCTGGACTATTCAACCTTTGTGATTCTGCCACCATTCAATGTGGTGCATAGCCAGGTAATTAAACGGGGCAGTACACCCCTCATCCAGAGTGCCAGAGAAGTGGATGTCAGCTATCGGGCTATCAAGGATGCAAGCGATTCAATTAATTCGACCAGCCAGAATCAGGCCGGTGCAGTGGAAAAGACCAACTTCTGGGACACCAACCCGGACACGGGTAACACCTATGTCTTTGACCTGTTTGGCCTCAATCCACCACCCGATGAGGGTCTGGCCTTCGGACAGGCAATGCCTGGTATTCTGAACCCGTATACTGCCAATGATCCCCAACCCTTCAACCATTTCGATGCGGATAAGGCATGGTTTGCAGCGGATGGCATACCCATTCTGCCCCTTGATGATTCCGGACAACTCAACGCCTACCCGCTGATGCGGGTCAGTGCGACCAACCCGGTCACCGGGGAAACCCTGGCCAGTCTGGATGTGGTACTGCCGGTCGCCTCCGAAGCAGACTGCCAGAATTGTCATGCCCTGGGTGAAGTTGCTGCACCGGTCGCCAGCCCAATTGACTTTATCCTGCCTGATGACATCAACGATCCCAATAGTGTGCTGCAGGCGGCAAAACACAACATTCTGGCACTGCATGACGGCAAACATGGCACCAGCCTGCTCAATGAAACGCCTGTGCTGTGTGCTGGCTGTCACTATTCCGCGGCGTTGGATCTGGCCGGCACGGGTCCTGCAGGTGAGCAGCTCAATAACGATACGATGTCCGGGGTAATGCATGGCCACCATGGTCAACTGAGCAACCCGGCTACAGGTGAACGGCTCTTCCCGACAGACGGTAGCCTTGAGGAGACCTGCTACCAGTGCCATCCGGGCAAGGTGACGAAGTGCCTTAGAGGAGCCATGGGTGGTGCCGGTATCGAATGCAAGGACTGCCATGGCAGCATGTTGGCAGTAGGCAGCGACTCACGTGAACCCTGGGTGGATGAGCCCAGATGCGAGTCCTGCCATACGGGTGATGCAGTAAGCCACCTGGGAGACAGTATTCGTCTGTCACAAGCCTGGGATGGTGATATTGATATCGCCACCCCTCGTTTAGCCGTCAACAAACGCTTCGCTGAAAATAACAATACGCTCTACCGCAACAGCCTGGGGCACGGCGACGTTGCCTGCGAAGGTTGTCATGGATCAACCCATGCGATCTGGCCGAATGCACTGGCATCCGCCAATGACAACCTGGCGGCCATCCAACTGCAGGGCCATACCGGCAGCATCATCGAGTGCAGTGCCTGCCATACCAGCCTGCCGCTTACCCTGAATGGACCCCATGGGATGCACAACGTCAACAGCACAGGCTGGAATCTGGAGCATGAGGATTTCTACGAGAACAATCCCAATGCCTGCCAGGCCTGCCATGGCAGGAACCTGGAGGGCACGGTGCTTTCACGGACCGCAGCGGACCGGGACTACCTGCGGGACGATGATGGTGACAGAACCATTCACATGGCCAGGGGCACGCCGGTAAGCTGCGATCTGTGCCATGAAAAACCCTGATCTGGTGTGGTGGTAATGCAATGAATTCTTACATGAAAAGCCCTTAATCCTGGATCAGGCATGGATCGCACAAGCCAACAGGGTTATATCATCCGAGAATACATCATCACCACGCCACTCTATAACTGCCTCAACAAGGCGATCCGCACTCGTAATAAAGGAACCTGAAGACGCAGCACATAACGCCTGCATCATGCGCTCCCGCCCGAACTCCTCGCGGGTTTCCGGATGACGTTCTTCATACAGGCCATCGGAGTGCAAGTACAGGCGATCACCATCCATCAGGTCAATCACCGTGTCATGATACTCGGAGTCTGAAAACATTCCGATGGGCACGGCAGGCACATCGTGGAATTCTGCCGTGCCGTCGGTATGTACCACCATGGGCCCGGGACTGCCAGCGCTGATAAAACAGAATTTTCTGGTTTTTACATTCAAAACCCCGTAAAGAAATGTGAAGTAATGACGCCCCGAGGTCTCCATCGGGAACAATGTATTCAGGTTACTGGCCAACCAGGCCGGGCTGACAATTTCTGCATCATCCATAGTGCAGCGACTGTTCTCTGCATGCTTCCCCGATAGCTGGGAAAGATGATGCGTCACGGAAACCGATAACAGGGATGAGGCCACACCATGCCCGGACACATCCAGCACATACAGCACAACATGATCCTCATCCAGCTTGAAAACATTCAGACCATCACCTGCCAGTTCATCGCAGGGACGGTAGAGCCACATGAATTCGGCACCGTCAATAGCAATCATTTTATCCGGCAGCAAGGACTGTTGTACGCGGGCCGCTGCTTCAAGATCACGAGTCATGCGGTCGTTCGCCCTTGTCAGTTCGCTGACTGCCCGCCGGTAACCCAGGGCATTTTCTACACGAGCCCGCACCACGGGAAAGTCCAGCGGCTTGGTAACATAATCATTCGCGCCAAGCTTCAGTGCCTCAACTATATCTTTACTCTCGTCCTTGGCGGTCGCCATGATAATCGGTAACTCAGCCTGTGAATAGAATTCACGGGCACGTTTCAATACCTCTATTCCATCCATATCCGGCATCATGATATCCAGCAGGACAAGATCGAATTCACCTGTCAGGATCATCTCCAGGCCAGAATTTCCGCCATCTGCAACCGCAACCAGCAGGCCCATGCGTGCAAGGCGCCGCGACAGAATGTCACGGTTCATCTCGTTGTCGTCAACAACCAGTACCCGTGAATATTTTTTATCCATATCAGACACAGGGTTCCATTACTTAGCGAATCGACGCATAGCCTCCGTCGAGCCCCCGCTTGCTGTAGACAATCTGCCACAGCTGGTTACGCCGGGCACGGTCGGAGCCGGCAGCCCCGAGCAGAAAATAGCGCCACATGCGGTAGAAACGCTCGTCATAGCCCAGTGCCCTGATTTCATCCCGGTGCTTGTCAACGTTGGCCATCCAGGCCATCAGGGTCGGATCGTAGTGTGTACCGATGTTGTGCAGGTCTTCCATGATAAAAATGCCTTCGACGGCAGCAGCAATCTGTTGAAAGACGGGTAACACCCCTCCGGGGAAAATGTACTTGTCGGTCCAGGGATCAACAGCCAGCGCGCAAGTATTGGTGCCAATGGTGTGCAGCAGAAACAGGCCATCATCCTGCAGGCAACGATCGACCACCTTCATAAAGGTTCGGTAGTTTTTCGGCCCTACGTGCTCGAACATGCCAATGGAGATGATGCGATCAAAGGTTTCATTTACATCGCGGTAGTCCTGGAAGCGCAGATCGACATTCAGATCCTTGTAACGATTCTGCCCAAATGCAATCTGTTCCCGCGATATGGTGACACCGACAACTTCAACACCATAACGTTCGGCGGCATAACCGGCAAAGCTGCCCCAGCCGCAACCGATATCCAGGACCCGCATGCCCGGCTGCAGGCCGGTTTTTCTGCAGATCAGGTCGAGCTTGGCTTCCTGGGCATCGTTAAGGTTGTCAGCGTCTTTCCAGTAGCCGCAGGTATACGTCATGCGTGGATCGAGCATCAACTGGTACAGCTCATTACCGATATCGTAATGGTGTTCGCCAATATGAAAAGCCCTGCGCGGGCTCTGCAGGTTGACGATTTTTGCCCGGATTACCGGCAGTAACAGCTTCAGTGGTGAAATGCGGTGTTCAAGATCGGCACGCAACAACTGGTAGATGAGGTCATCCAGTACCTTGCAGTCCCACAGGCCGTCCATGTAAGCCTCGCCCATTCCAAGCGGGCCAGCGGAGAGTACACGCTGGTAGAAAACCGGGTCGTGTACCTGGATATCGCTGGAGCTGTTGCCGTTGACCTCGATATTGGCCAGTGCCAGCAAGTCACGAATGGTCTTTTCTGCCTTGCTCATTTTACTTCTCTCCCCTGGTACTCCTTCAAGGTGAGTATATATCTCAAGCCTTCTTGCCCAGCAGCTCGATTTGATAGCCGTCAGGGTCTTCAATGAATGCAATAATGGTCGTACCCGCATTCATCGGGCCTGCCTCACGTATTATCTTGCCCCCCCGCTGTTTTACCTCATCAGCGGCTGCATACACATCGTCAACCTCGATTGCGATGTGACCGTAGCCATCTCCCAGGTCATAGCGCTCAGTGCCCCAGTTATGCGTGAGTTCGATAACGGTATTTATGTCTTCATCACCGTAACCAACAAAGGCCAGGGTAAATTTTCCATCCGGGTAGTCCTTGCGCCGCAGGAGTTTCATGCCAAGGACACTGCTATAAAATTCGATTGAGGTATCGAGGTTGCCAACACGCAGCATGGTATGGAGTAATCGCATGAAACTGCCTCTTATTGCAGGTTGGGCTGACTTTAGTGCCCCCCCCCGGAGGGAGAGGGGGGTATAGGAAGAACTATTTTTTACGTCGGTCCGTCGTCTTCTGGCGCCCGGCAATACGCATGCGCAGGGCGTTCAGTTTAATAAAACCTTCCGCATCCTTCTGGTTATAGGCACCGGCATCATCCTCGAAGGTAGCAATGCGCTCATCAAACAGGCTGTCGGACTCGGACATCCTGCCGACCAGAATGACACTGCCCTTGTAGAGCTTTAAGCGCACCTTGCCATTGACGTGATGCTGCGAAGCATCGATCATCTGCTGCAGCAGGCGCCGCTCCGGGCTCCACCAGTAACCGTTGTAAATAAGGGTCGCATAGCGCGGCATGAGGTCGTCTTTCAGATGCGCTGCTTCACGGTCCAGTGTCAGGGATTCCATGGCCCGGTGTGCCTTCAACAGGATGGTGCCTGCGGGCGTTTCATAGCAGCCGCGTGATTTCATGCCCACGTAGCGATTCTCTACAATATCGGAACGACCAATGCCGTTCTCGCCACCCAGCTTGTTCAGCGTTTCCATGATCTGGCCAGGACTGTGCGACTTGCCATCGATCGCCACTACATCGCCCTGCTCAAAGGTCAATTCAACATAGACGGGGGTATCCGGTGCGTTTTCCGGAGACACCGTCCACAACCACATATCTTCTTCCGGTTCGGCCCAGGGGTCTTCGAGAATGCCACCCTCGTAGGAGATATGCAGGGAGTTGGCATCCATCGAGTACGGCGATTTCTTGCCCTGTTTCATCTCCACCGGGATGCCGTGCTTTTCAGCATAAGCCATCAGAGTCTCACGCGAGCTCAGATCCCATTCGCGCCACGGCGCAATGATCTTGATGTCCGGGTTCAGTGCATAGGCACCCAGCTCGAATCGCACCTGGTCATTACCCTTGCCCGTTGCACCGTGCGATATCGCATCCGCGCCGGTCTCTTTGGCAATCTCGACCAGACGTTTGGCAATCAGGGGACGTGCAATCGCAGTACCCAGCAGGTACTCACCCTCATAAATGGTATTGGCGCGCAGCATCGGGAACACGAAGTCGCGTGCAAATTCTTCCTTGAGTGACTCGATGTAGACTTCCTTGACACCCATGGCATGTGCCTTTTCACGCGCCGGCTCGATCTCCTCGCCCTGCCCGACATCCGCGGTAAAGGTGACGATCTCGCAGTCGTAGACTTCTTCCAGCCACTTGAGGATGACGGAGGTATCGAGACCACCGGAATAAGCAAGTACAACTTTTTTAATATTTGACATTGTTACGCCTTTGTCTTTTTTCTGCTGCGACGCAGCCGCGACAACAACCGTCGCGCCATGTCACCAAAAAGTTCCGTCTGGGTCGGGTGCGGGTGAATGGCCTCACCCACCTGCTCCAGTGTCAAACCGGCCGAGACCATCATGACGGCCTCACCGATCAGCGTGTCTGCATGGTCCGCCAGGAAGTGCACACCAATGATGCGCTGCGTTGCCTTGTCAGCCACGATCTTGATCATGCCATGGGTTTCATGATTAATCATTGCCTTGGCATCGATGCTCATCGGGACCTTTACCTCGACCGCATCGACGCCCTTGGCCCGGGCCTGTTCGACCGACAGGCCGACAAACGCGGCCTGCGGACGTGAGAAGATGACGCCGCAGTCCTTGTCCTGATCATAGCGCATGTTTTCGCCAAGAATAGTCGCTGCTGCCACCCGCCCCTGTTGTGCGGCGGTGTGCGCCAGCATCAAACCGCCAACCACATCACCCACGGCAAAGATATGCGGCACACTGGTGCGGCTACGGCTGTCCGCCGTAATAATGCTGCGCTCATGGGCAACACCTGCGTTGTCGAGATTCAGGCCATCCAGTACCGGTCGCTTACCGGTCGCCATAATGACATAGTCCACGGTCAGGTTGTGTTTTTTACCCTCACCGTCAGTGTAGGCAAGTTTCATGGCCCCCGGCTCACCGCTGATCCTGTTGACAACTGCCGAGGTATGAACATCCAGCCGCGGTTCCTCCACCAGGATGCCGGACAGGGTCTTGGCAATCTCCGCCTCGACCTCGGCCAGGATGCGCTCCTGTGCTTCCAGCAGCGTCACCTTGCTGCCGAAGTCCTGAAATATCTGCGCCATCTCCACGCCAATGGCACCGGCACCAATCACGGCCAGTTTTTTTGGCGGTGCAGCCAGCGCCCACACGGTGTCCGACGTCAGCACTCCACCGCACTCAAGTCCTTCAGCCGCACCGGGAACAGGTGGAATGAAGGGCGGTGCCCCGGTGGCCACCACGGCGCAACCAAAGGAAATCGTTTTCTCCGCTTTGCCGTCCGGCAAGGCTGCACGGCTGTGCGGGTCTTCCTGGTTGGTCGTGGTATTCAGCGCCAGCGTGTGTGCATCGACGAACTGACCGAACCCCTGCAGATAATTTATGCGGACGCCCTTGTCTGTCTTGAGCGCCATCTCGCCGCGCGTATCCAGTACCTGGCGACGGTGCGCCTCCAGATCCTTCCACACCAGTTTTGCCCGGTTGGTACCGGTCACGCCGAGCTGTGCATCTTCGGCACGATCGCGCATGCGATCCGCTGCAGCGCGCCAGGCCTTCGAGGGAATACAGCCCCGCCACAGGCATTCGCCACCGGGAAACGGCGAGTCATTGACCAGCGCGACCTTTAACTTGTGCGCGACCAGGTCCCGGGCACAGTCCTCACCACCCGGCCCCCCGCCAATCACCACGACGTCGTAATCCCAGTCTCCTTCCGGGATGGCCGAGCCACCCGGTCCCATCCAGTCGGCGGGTTGTTCAATCTGTGACTTCAGGGTCTTCAGGAACAGGGCCACGTCAGCACCATTGATCACACGATGATCCGCGGTAATGGTAAAGGCACTGCCCTCCCCGGTGTTTGAAGCGATCGCAAGTATCGCTGCCAGCCCGGGGGTGGCGATGGCATCAAAGTAACTGACATCGAACATGCCCATGTTGGAAATCTGGAAACTGGCACCGGTAAATTCTTCCGGTTTCAGGTGACGGCTACGCGCACGTGCCACCAGATCTTTCCAGTCATTATTCAATTCAGACAATTCACGTGACTCACAGCCACGTAATATGGGCACTACCAGTCCACCATCGTCGGCGGCGACGGCCATACCGATATCGGCCTGGCTGCGTTCAATCAACTTGTTATCCGGCTGATAACACCAGTTCATCTTCGGGTGTTGCAGCATTGCCAGGCCACAGGCCCTGGCGATCGCCACGGTGACCGAGATACCGGCCGACTTGGCCGCAGCCATCAAGGATTCAAGATGGATATGTGTCGTCACCCGGAAGGTCGGCATGGAGATGGAAGCAGCCATGGCCTTCGAAATGGCCTTCTCCATCGACTTCATCGGTCGACCATCACCGGGTACCGCCACTTCGAACGGCGCCGGAGCACGTTGAATATCACTCGCGGTGACCACACCACCGGGACCCGAGCCGCTGATGCGGTCAATATCGGTACCCTGCTCCGCCGCCAGTTTGCGTGCCAGTGGCGAGGCCTTGTTGCCCTGCGGCCGGGGCGTCGGGGCGGCGCCCGGTGCAACTGCCGATGACGCTTGTGCGACTGGTGCTGCCGCCGCCGGTACAGCAGCGGGCGCAGGCGTGTGCTCAGCGTGACTGTCGTCAACATCCTCGCTGGAGTCCACCAGGTAAGCAATCGGATGGGTCACTGCCACTACCGAGTCAACCGGGGCAAGTGGACCGGAGAGGAAGCCATCGCGAAAGACCTCCACATCCATGACGGCCTTGTCGGTTTCCACCGTGGCAACAATATCACCACGCTTGATTGCATCGCCGATATTCTTTTCCCAACTGACCACAACACCTTCTGTCATGGTATCGGAGAGTTGCGGCATTTTGATTACGTAAGGTTCAGACATTCATCAATGGTCCTTTAATATAAATTCTGTCTCGCAAAGCCGCCAAGAGCGCAAGGTAAAAGAAGCATAAATATGATCTTTCTTTGCGACTCAGCGCCTTTGCGAGAGTAAATTATGTTCAAATGCCAAAAATCTTGCGCACGGCTGCCACGACGTCATTGGCATCCGGCAAGGCTGCCTTTTCCATGGCATGGTTGTAGGGGATCGGCACATTCAGCGCCGACACCCGTACCGGCGCGGCATCCAGCTCGAAGAAACATTCTTCATTGATGATCGCCATCACCTCGGCACCCACACCGACGGCCGGTTCCGCTTCCTCGACAATGACGGCACGGTGGGTCTTGCTAACCGAGTTGCGTATGCCTTCCCGGTCCAGTGGACTCAGTGTATACAGGTCAATGACCTCTGCCTCGATGCCATGATGCTTCGACAACAGTGCAGCGGCCTGTAAGCACCAGTGCACGGAAATGTTATAGCCAAACAGGGTAACGTCCCGGCCCTCACGGGCAATCTCGGAACCTTCCAGCGGATGAAAGTACTCTTCATCGGGGACTTCGCCCTTCATGTTGTACATGAGTTCGTGTTCGTTGATAAACACGGGATCATTACAGCGCACCGCAGATTTCAACAGCCCGTAGGCCTGGCGCGGACTGGAAGGCGTCACGACACGCAGGCCGGCAATCCCCATGAAGACCTTCTCCATGCGTGCGGAATGCTGTGAACCGAGCTGGTGTGCGGTACCGCCCGGTGAACGCACCACGATCGGGGCCTGCAGCTGGCCGCCGGACATATAACGTACCTTGGCCGCCGTATTAAAGATCTGGTCCATGGCGAGCCAGGCAAAGTTTACCGACATGATTTCAATAATGGGGCGCACGCCCAGGAATGACGCACCGATGCCCAGACCGGTATAACCATTCTCTGAAATCGGTGTATCAATGACACGCTGCTCACCGTACTTCTCGTACAGGCCCAGGGTGGCCTTGTAAGTACCACCCACGACACCAATGTCCTCACCCATGGCAATCACCATCGGGTCATTGGCCATCTCTTCATCATGGGCGCGCATAATCGCTTCCCAGAACATGATCTCGGTCATGACTGCACCCCACCCTTGACCCAGGGGTCATTCTCGGCAAGGACGTACTTCTCAACGTCCGCTATGTTTGGTTCCGGTGATTCAGTTGCAAAACGAATCACCTCGTCTTCGATCTCGTCGAGGAGGTCAGTATCCATATCCTTGTATTCGTCCAGGGTCAGTTCACCGGCCTCGATCAGACGGTCGCGCAACATAATGACGGGGTCCCGACCACTCCACATGCGTTCCTCGGTCTTCGCCCGATAGGCATTGGAGTCCGACATGGAGTGTCCGCGATAGCGGTAGGTCATCAGCTCAAGGAAGTAGGGTCCCTTGCCGGAACGCACATGCTTGATGGCCTTGGTCGCGGCCCTGTTCACCAGGTCAAAGTCCTGCCCGTCTTCCTGGGCCGACGGAATATTGTAGGCAGACACACGCTGGTACTGGTCAACCACGGCGGTTGAACGGTCAATGCGGGTACCAATCCCGTAAAGATTGTTTTCGCACACGTACAACACCGGCAGCTTCCAGAGCGCGGCCATGTTCAGTGATTCATGGAAGGTACCCTGATTGTTTGCGGCATCACCAAGGAAACAGATACAGATTTCATCGCCGCCCTGCATCTGGATGCCCTTGGCAATACCGGCGGCCAGCGGGAAAGGCCCACCGACCAGCGCATAGCCACCCATGAAGCGGTGCGCCACATCAAATATGTGCATGGAACCACCACGCCCCTTGCTGACCCCGGTTTCCCTGGCAAACAGCTCGGCCATGATATGGCGTGGGTCGCTACCCGACTTGATGGCATGTACATGGTCGCGGTAACTGGTGATGACGTAATCATGACCGGGTTGTGCCGCTTCCAGCACACCAAAGGCACAGGCCTCTTCACCGGGATAGAGGTGCAGGAAGCCACCAATGTTACGTTCCACATAGGCCTCGTAGCAGCGCTCTTCGAAGCGGCGGGCAAATAGCATTTCGCGCAACACGCGTTTTTTATCAGTGTTTTTCATAGTTTAGAGAAACAGCGGTATCCGAATCACGGCAAGCGCGATATGATCAGCGTTTTGCGTTAACAGGTCAAGGCAAAAAGCATGCAGATACCCTATGGTCACAGTGAAAAAGTCAAGATAAATCAACATATAAGCAATCCCGAGAGCAGACAGCTGGATAGCGCCCGGGTCGCGCTGGTCATTACCCCGGAGCAACCGGGCAAGGCCGTCTGGGAACAACTGGCCTATGCTGACACCCTGAAGTCGCGCTACCTGCGGCAGAAACGCCGGCACAAGGAGGTCAAACGACTGCACACCGACCTGCCCAACAAGAACGGCACGCATGTGATTCTGCAGGCAATCGATGCGCACGCCAGTACCTTTGAATTACTGACAACGGCGCGTGAACTGGCCACGGCCATACATAAACTGGACCCGGCTGCACTAGTGTTGCAGCTGGCAGGTTTCGAACAGGCAGCGGCTGCCCGATTACTGGAAACACTGGTAGCCGCCCTGCTGGCCTCGGTGTGCCCGATGCCCAGTTATAAATCTGACAAGGAAGATCCGGCCGCCCTGAAGCGCATCGATATCTACGGCCTGACAGAAAAGACCGACCTCGCACAGCTAATAGCCGAAACTGCCGGTAACCACCTGGCGCGCTGGCTGGCCGCACTGCCACCGAATAAACTCACGCCCGGCAGTTACCGGAAGTTTGTCACCCGACTGGCAACGGCCGAGGGCTGGAAAATGGAATTCCTTGATACACGGGCACTGCAGCGCAAAAAGGCAGGGGCCTTTCTGGCTGTTTCCCAGGGCAGTCCCACCGATGACGCCGGTATCGTACACCTTAGCTATACGCCAAAAAAACCTGGCACTGTAAAACGCAACACCCGCAAGCTGGCACTGGTCGGCAAGGGCATTTGCTTTGATACCGGTGGCGTCAATATCAAGCCGGCCAAGTACATGAACGGCATGCACGAAGACATGCAGGGCAGCGCCGTGGCCCTGGGGACACTGCTGGCATTATCACGCCTCAAGGTCGATTACCCGATTGACTGCTGGCTGGCGCTTGCAGAGAACGATATCGGCAACAAGGCCTATAAACCCAACGACGTGGTGTTTGCCAGCAATGGCACCAGCATCGAGGTCAAACATACCGATGCCGAGGGCCGCATGGTACTGGCCGACACTCTGGCGCTGGCCGGCAAGGCAAAACCCTGGCTCATGATCGACTATGCCACGCTGACCGGCACCTGCATCTATGCACTATCCTCAAGATATAGCGGTGTATTCAGTAACCGGGAGACCTTGCATAACACCTTGACGACGGCCGGGCGCGACAGCGGCGAACGGGTATGGCCCTTTCCACTGGACAAGGATTATGACGAATCTCTGAAGTCACCCGTTGCCGACACCCTGCAATGCACACTGGATGCTGATGCCGACCACATCCTTGCCGCACGCTTCCTGCAACGCTTCATCAATAATGACATCCACTGGGTTCATATTGACCTGTCGGCCAGCAATCACAAGGGCGGACTCGCTCATATCCCGACCGACACGACCGGCTTCGGGGTCCGCTACACACTGAACCTGCTGCAGCAACAGTCGGTGATGGATAACACATGGAGCTGACACTGACACGACCGGATGACTGGCATCTGCACGTGCGTGACGGTGCAGCGCTGGCGTCGGTGGTACCACATACCGCACGCCAGTTTGGTCGCGCCATTATCATGCCGAACCTGCAACCACCGGTCACCACCACCACACAGGCACTGGCCTACCGCGAGCGTATCCTCTCCGCAGTACCGGCTGGCGTTGACTTTACGCCCCTGATGACCCTGTACCTGACTGACAAAACGACCCCGGATAACATTAACGAGGCAAAGGCCAGCGGCCTGATTTATGCCGTAAAATTATACCCGGCCGGTGCCACCACCCACTCCGATGCCGGTGTCACCGATATCAGCAAGACTTATGGAGTGCTGGAAATAATGGAACAACAGGGCATCCCGCTGCTGGTACATGCAGAGGTGACGGATGCCGGCGTTGATGTCTTCGATCGCGAGAAGGCCTTTATCGATCAGCACCTGGAGCCGCTAACCGTGCGCTTCCCGGCACTCAAGGTAGTACTGGAACATGTCACGACGTGTGAAGGCATCGACTTTGTTGTACATGCCGCCGACAACGTTGCTGCCACCCTCACCGCCCATCACCTGCTGTTAAACCGCAATGCCATGTTCAAAGGTGGCATACAGCCACACGCCTACTGCCTGCCGGTACTGAAACGGGAAACCCACCGCCAGGCACTGCTGGAGGCCGCCATCAGCGGCAAGCGGAAGTTTTTCCTTGGCACTGACAGTGCGCCACACGCAAGGAACCGCAAGGAAACGGCCTGTGGCTGTGCCGGCATCTATACGGCGCACGCCGCACTGGAACTCTACGCCCGGGTTTTTGAAGAAGCCGGCTCACTGGACAAGCTGGAAGCTTTCGCCAGCCATTTCGGAGCGGATTTCTATGGCCTGCCACGCAACACAACGACCATCACCCTGGAAAAGACTGATTGGCAGGTGCCGAACAGCTACCCGCTGGGAGATTCAGCGGTGGTGCCCCTGTTTGCCGGTGAGACCCTGCACTGGCGGGTGAAATAAGACATAGCGGCAGGAGCGCATCGCATGCGCGATTAATAAACCCGCCTGACGGTATAACCCTGTTGCTCCAGCAGATTCAACAGGCCTTGTTCACCCGGCAGATGCAATGCCCCGACAGCAACAAAGGCCTTGCCCTGCCGCAAGTACGGCTGCATGCGCTCGGCCATGCGGTGATTCCGGTCATCAATGACACGCCGCTGGAATTCCTTTGCCAGACGTTGATCTTCTGCCTGCATCGAGGTTTCATTGATTGCCAGCAAACCCTCAAGGTCACGTTGTTTGTAGACTTCCAGTAGCTCTGCGTGCAGGGCGTCCAGTTCCGGGAATTTATTGACCGCATCCCTCAGCAGGGTTACCTGATCGGACTCGGACATGGAATCAAACAGGTCCAGTTGTTCCTGTACGGTTTCCAGCCCATAGACTGCCTTGTCCTGTTGCAATGCCTCCTGGTACAGCACCAGATCCAGTATCTGACCTGTTTCAAGTGCCGGCGTTGACAGCGTGACCGCCGCCGCCCACGGCTTCATCCGGTTCAGCACCAGCTCGGGTATTCCGCGTGACGCAATAGCCGCGGACACTTTTTTGTACAGGGGCATACCGACCATATCAGTCAGGGAACGACCATCCAGCATCAGCATGGCCGTACTTGAATACCTCATGGTGTCAGTATCCATCAGCATTTCAAGCACGACACTGTTCGAGACATCAAACGCCTGCTTGACCGGTGCTGGCAGCTCCACGACGGCAGGATCTTCCGAATGGATGGTGCCGAACAGGTATGCCGGCTGCTGACCAGTTTTGCTGAGTTCCCATAACAGACCATGACTTCTGCCTGTATCAGCCAGGGTAATGGCGGCCAGAAAGAACAACAGAACCACGGCAAGCAGCACCACCGGATCCAGTCGACGAATGGTCACTCCATCCCGGTTGTGCATATGCCGGCTCCTCCTGTCAATTCATGCGTGCGGGTAAGACACGTCATTTTAGGTCGTCAGGCAAATGCCGCCTGAACAGGCTTCACATTATGCAACATCGCCAAATCCAGAACGATTCGGTATGCTTCATCCATGACTGATGTCGAAGACAAAACGCCCATCGCCAGGCGCTTCCGGGGCTTCCTGCCGGTCGTTATTGACGTTGAAACGGCGGGGTTCAATGCCAAACGCGACGCCCTGCTGGAAATCGCCGCGGTAACACTGGAGATTGACGCTACCGGGACCATGCGCCGCGGGGAAACCATTGCCTGCCACGTAGAGCCCTTCCCCGGTGCCAACCTCGACCAGGAATCCCTGGAGTTTACCGGCATTGATCCCTATCACCCGTTTCGCATGGCCAAGCCCGAGCGCGAGGCACTGGAGCATATCTTCAAACCGGTACGCCGTGCCATCAAGGACAGTGGCTGCAACCGGGCAATACTGGTCGGCCACAATGCTGCTTTTGACCTGTCATTCCTGAATGCCGCCGTCGCCCGGACCAGCATTAAACGCAACCCGTTCCATCCCTTCAGCACCTTTGACACCGTCAGCTTTGCCGCCCTGGCCTACGGGCAAACGGTACTGGCACGCGCTGTCAAGGCCGCCGGATTTGACTGGGACAGTGAAAAAGCACATTCCGCGGTCTATGATACGGAACGAACGGCCGATCTCTTTTGCGCGGTCGTTAACCGCTGGCATGAATTCAACCCGCACCAGCCTGAAAACATTCAACCAATCCAGGGTATCTAACACCATGTCTCAACCTGACCAGCAAGAACAGATCCTGCAGTCCCATGCAGGCCTTATCCACCGTGTCGTCATGCATTGCAATAATCCTGGCTCAGTCCCGGACATGGAGCAGGTATTACAGATGGCCGCAGATAATGACTGGACAACCCTTGTGACGGCCATCCGCGACGTCATGTCAGGCAATCGCGATGAAGCCATGCTGACGTTACTTGATGATGAAGACCGTGTCATTATTGAATCGATTCTGCGGGGTCTTCAGGATCCGAGCACCCTGCCTGACCTGGGCACCGACATTGATTCCACCATGGCCGCACCCGGTATTGCCGGTCTGATACATGCCTCCCGCAATGGTAATGCCCAGGCCCTGCAAATCATCGGCAGCATGGCAAAACAAATGCTGGAAGCCGGCGGTGACATGAGCATACTGGCAGGCCGCATCCGCCCGCTGGTTGAAGGTGAACGCGATGCCGACAAGCTCACGGAGAAAATGGGTGATAAAGGCCAGAAACTGATGCTGGAGATTGTTGAAGAACTGTTGAAGCTGGAGGCGAATTAATTTTTGCCGTAGGAGCGGATCGCATCCACGATTTCGGCGGTTGGCCTGTTCGCGTTTGCGAAACGCTCCTACATGAGCCTCTAATTGCGTAGGAGCGGATCGTATCCGCGAATGGGCTTGGCATTAAAACCTATTCTTTCTCGACGGCCTCTTTCATCATCTTCTGCAACTCGCCCTTTTGGTACAGGTCCAGGGTGATATCACATCCGCCGATGAGTTCGCCATTGATATAAACCTGTGGAAAGGTTGGCCAATTGGCGTATCGCGGCAGATTCTGGAAAACCTCAGGATCCGCCAACACGTTCACATGAGCAAACTCCTGACCGCAGGCAGCAAGTGCCTGTGCGGTACGGCTGGAATAACCACACTGCGGAATCTGCGGGGTACCTTTCATAAAGATGACCACCGGGTTTTCCTTGACTGCCGCATCAATTCTATCCATTACATCCATTCATCTGTCCTCGTTTAATTTCGTTAATTAAAGATATTACGGGTAATTGTAGCCCTGACCCGACAGTAGAAAAAGCGACTAATCAAAGGGATTTATCCACATTTCGCTGCATCCAGAATTCAAGCAGGGCCAGATGCCATAATTTGCTACCCAGTAGCGGCGTATGCGTCTGTTCAGGGCTATCCAGCAGGGCTCTCACATAGGTGCGATTGAATAGCCCACGCCCCCTGCAGGCCGGCGATTCAAGTACATCACGCATGAACTCCAGCACCTGGCCACGCACAAACTTCAGCGAGGGTACCGGAAAATATCCCTTGGGGCGATCAATTATCTTGTCTGGCAACAGGTCCCGCGCTATCACCTTCAGTGGGTGCTTACCACCGGCTTTAATTTTAAATGCAGCCGGCATACGGGCAGCCAGTTGCACCAGTTCCTGGTCCAGGAACGGCACGCGTGATTCCAGACCCCAGGCCATGGTCATATTATCTACCCGCTTGACCGGGTCGTCTACAATCAGGGTAGTGACATCGTAGGCCAGCACCCGGTTAATAAATTCATTTGACTTGAACTGCGACAAGCCGTGTGTAACACGGGCCGAAGTATAGTCAATGCCATGGTAGCCGGAGGTAACGGTATGCTGAAATTCATCATGTGTCCGATCGAAATACAAGTGCCGAAAACGCTCAATGTCTGTACCGGCTGCTGCCTGCATCTGTGGATACCAGAAGTACCCGCCAAACACCTCATCGGCACCCTGTCCACTCTGTACGACCTTCACTTTTTGTGAGACCTGCTCGCCAAGCAGGTAAAAGGCCACGGCATCCTGCGCAACCATGGGCTCGCCCATATTGTCTACCGCCTCGGGCAGGCGCGCGAGTACTTCATCATTGGGAACAACGAAACGATGATGCTGTGTGCCATAAAGGTCAGCGACCAGATCCGAGCAATCAAACTCGTTGCCCTTCTCTTCCGGTTCATCTTCGAAGCCCACGGAGAACGTCAGCAAATCACCACCGCCTGCCTCGGCAAGCAGGGCAACCAGCAGGCTGGAGTCCAGCCCACCCGACAGCAGAATACCAACCGGTACATCTGCAATCGCACGGCGCCTTGCAACCGCCCTTCGTAATTCTACGTGGACCGCCTCGATCCACTCCCACTCACTCATATCATCAGCTGGCGGGGTGGTATCAAGCTGCCAGTAACGGCGTAACTGGCGTTCTCCACGCAGGTTAAAGGTCAGGCTGTGGCCCGGACGCACCTTGCGCAAACCGTGCAGCAACGTTCGCGGTGCCGGCACCACGGCGTGCAGGGTCAAATGGTGATGCAGGGCAACCGGATCAATAGTGGTATCAACCTCACCCCCGGCAAGCAGCGCCTGGCTGGTAGACGCAAAGCGTACACTGTGTCGGTTGATGCTGTAATAAAACGGTTTAACACCAAAGCGATCACGCGCCAGGAACAGCTGTTGTGTGCTTGTATTCCAGATAGCAAAGGCAAACACCCCCTGCAGGTGTTGCGGGCAGTCCTCACCCCATTCCGCATAGGCCTTCAGGATAACCTCGCTGTCACCCCCGGAAAAGAAAGTATATCCCTTGCCGCGTAACTGTTCGCGCAGTTCCGGGTAGTTATAAATTGTGCCGTTGAACACCAGCACCAGCCCCAGCGCAGCATCGACCATTGGCTGACTGGATCGCTCGGAGAGATCAATCACAGAGAGACGCCGATGGCCAAACGCCACCGGCCCGGAAAAATAGTCCCCACTGGCATCAGGTCCGCGACGCGCCAGTTTATCGGTCATTTTCTCCAGCGTTGTTTTATCTGGACTTAAGCCGTCAAAACGCAGTTCACCGCATATTCCGCACATGAATTCTTAGTACTCCGACAAGGTTGTATTGATGGATTCAGTTGGTCTGTCAGCGCTCAGGGTGTGGCGCCCCAACCACCACCACCCGGAGTACAGACCATCAGGCATTCACCCGCAGAAAATTCACGACTGATCTTGGCGGGCAATAGCTGACCATTACGACGGTTCTCACCCGGCTGACCGGGTGTGCCCGCATGTAAGCCCCAGGGCGGGTGCCGTCGACGTTCTGTCAGCAGCGTCACCGTGGTGGCTGCCAGAAATTCAAACTCTCGCAGCAGCCCGTCGCCTCCGCAGTGCTTGCCTGCACCACCGGAACCCGACCGTATCTGATAGCAACGAATACGTAACGGGAATTCCATCTCCAGCACCTCGATTGGCGTGTTCAGCGTATTGGTCATGTGCGACTGGGTGGCATCAAGCCCGGGCTGACTGTACCCGCCACCCGTGCCACCCCCCATCGTTTCATAATAATCCCAGCAGTCATCACCCGTACGAGCACCCATGGCAAGGTTATTCATGGTCCCCTGGCTGGCCGCCGGAATTCGATCAGGCAAGGCCTGCGCCAGCGCACCCATGATCACATCCACAATACGGCTGCTGGTTTCAACATTACCGGCGGCGACAGCAGCAGGACGTTGTGCATTTACCAAACAGGCAGCCGGCGCTGATATGTGGATACCGCGAAAACTGCCGGCACAGGCGGGGGTATTTACCGGCATCAGACAACGAAACACATAGAACACGGCTGCAGCCGCAACAGACAGTGGACAATTGATATTACCGGCCACCTGGGCGGCCGTGCCTGTAAAATCAACGCTTATATTTCCCTGCTGCACCTGCAGGGTTACTGCAATGGGAATATCCATCTGTCCAAGCCCGTCATCATCCATGACATCCCGAAAACGATAGCAACCGTCGGGTATGCAACACAAGGCACTGGCGGCCAACCGTTCGCCGTAATCATTCACCGCTGCCAGTCCCGTGCGATAACCAGCAAGGCCCATGCTGCGGGCCAGTTCAACAAGGCGTTCGCCACCCGCCCGGTTCGCACTCAACTGTGCAGCCAGGTCGCCCTGCATCTGCAAGGGGTTGGCCGTTGCAGACACAATGGCCTGCAACTTCTCCTTGTCCGGTTCTCCAGCACGCACCAGATGCAGGGGCGGAATCACCAGACCCTCTTCATCAAGCTTCATAGATATGGGCATGGAACCCGGTGAGTCGGCACCAATATCGGCATGATGCGCACGATTAGCCACGTAACCCAGACAGGCGTCATCCAGGAACACGGGTGCGATCAGGGTAATATCGGGCAGGTGTGTCCCGCCCAGATAGGGGTCATTCACAATCAACACATCTCCCGGTGACCACACTGTCCCCGCTACCAGGTCCTGCATGGCAAACGCCATACTGCCCAGATGGACCGGGATGTGCGCTGCCTGGGCACACAATTGCCCGTCGCTATCAAACACGGCACAGGAGAAATCCAGTCGGTCCTTGATGTTGGTCGAAAAGGCAGCTCGCCGTAAAACGGCACCCATTTCATCACACACAGCCGTCAAGCGGCTGGAAAACAGGCTCAATTCAATTGAATTCAATGTCATAGATCGGCCGGACAAGGTTCAGAACAACCACGCAAGAACGTCTAATTATACATGAAATTCAACTGCTTATATACTTTAATAGACGCGCTTTATATATTGCAATGTCAACATGGCTGCCGTATCCTCCCTTTCCTTGGTACTCCTTCAAGGTGATATTTACGGGTTCAGCAAGGCGATAAGCGGTCAGATGCAAGGCGCTTGCCCGCCGCGGTAGCCATTCTACCTCAAGGGCAAGCAACACAGCAGATGAACGCTTATCGCCTTGCCCGAAGGGAGCCATCGAGCTGCGCCAGTGCCGCGTTGCAGCTCTTGACAAGGATCCGGCCATTGCCTGCGAGCTACGTCTTGCTCTGACACAGCTCGATGGCTCTGAATCCATAAATATCACCTTGAAGGAGTACTAATAATTTAGTCACCTATTTCATTCATCGCGGGTTTTGCCCCGCGGACAACAAGGAGTAAAAAATGAATCCCTTAACCTCTGTACTGGGTACAATTCTTTCAGGCTTCGTGCTGGCCATAGTAATCATCATGGGCCTTGGCATGTCAGGCCTTAACCTGTGGGCACTGGAAGTCTGGTTCCATGTACTGGCAGGTGTCGTCTGGATCGGCCTGCTGTACTACTTCAACTTCGTGCAGGTACCCGCCGTTGGCGAGGCACTTGGTGATGAAGGCGGTCCCGGCCCAGCCGCCATCAACAAGTATGTTGCCCCGCGCGCCCTGCTATGGTTTCGCTGGAGTGCCGTTGCCACCTGGGTGACAGGTGCCGCTGCGCTGGAATCCATGGGGGTCGGACTCGTCAATGCCTTTACCCTGCAGGAAGGTGCCGCAGTCATCGGCATCGGTGCCTGGCTGGGTACCATCATGCTGTTCAACGTCTGGGTCCTGATCTGGCCGAACCAGAAGAAGATTCTCGGAATAGTTGAAGCCAGTGCCGATGAAATTGCCGGTGCCAAGAAGGTTGCACTGATGGCCTCGCGGACCAACACCCTGCTGTCCATCCCCATGCTGATGTGCATGATCGGCCATGGTCATGGTCTCCCTTTATAGGCAGGAGTCTCTTTAAACAGGCGCGATATCAGTAAGGACTGACTAACGCCTTGCATGAGGCACAAACCCGGTCGCTGGCCGGGTTTGCGCTTTTCAGGCAACAAGCTATAAAATCAGGATCAGGCAAGACTGGCAGTCTGTAACGGGCTGCCTTTTCTATTTTGGACACTATAAAAAAATGGCAGATCACATTATGTCGACCTACAACCGTCTTCCGGTCCAGTTTGAACGGGGTGATGGCATCTGGTTATGGGATAACGAAAATAAACAATACCTTGATGCCCTGAGTGGTATCGCCGTTTGTGGCCTCGGACACGCCCACCCTGCCGTTGCACGGGCAATATCGGATCAGGCCAGTTTGCTGGTACATACCTCCAACCTCTACGGCATCGCCCTGCAGGAACAGTTGGCTGACAGGCTGTGCGAATTGTCCACAATGGAGCGGGTGTTCTTTTCCAACTCCGGAGCAGAAGCCAATGAAGCGGCTATCAAGATTGCGCGTCTCTATGGTCATAGTAAAGGCATCGATAACCCGGCCATTATCGTGATGGACAGCAGTTTCCATGGCCGTACACTGGCGACCCTCACCGCAACCGGTAATCGCAAGGTACAAGCCGGATTCGAACCACTGGTTCAGGGCTTCATTCGCGTGCCCTACAATGATCTGGATGCAATCCGCACCGTGGCTGAAAACAGCAGCGACGTGGTTGCCATTCTGGTTGAGCCCATACAGGGTGAAGGTGGTATTAATATACCGGATGCAGATTACCTGAAGGGCATCCGCAGCCTCTGCGATGACAATCACTGGCTGATGATGCTGGATGAAATCCAGTCAGGCATGGGGCGCACCGGAAAGTGGTTCGCCTTTCAGCACAGCGATGTCGTACCCGATGTCGCCACGCTGGCCAAGGCACTGGGTAACGGTGTCCCCATTGGGGCCTGCCTCGCCAGGGGCAAGGCTGCCGAAGTCATGCAGCCGGGCACCCATGGCAGCACCTTCGGCGGTAACCCTTTGGCCTGTCGTGCGGCCATCGCGGTACTGGAGGTACTGGAACAGGAACAACTGGTCCGTCATGCCGCCACCCTCGGTGAACAGTTGCTCGCTGGCTTCACTGCTGCCTTGTCCGGCCTTGAGGGCATCAAGGAAATCCGTGGCCTCGGCCTGATGATAGGCATCGAACTGGATCGCCCCTGCACTGAGCTGGTGAGCAAGGCCATGGAACAGGGCCTGTTGATCAATGTCACCGCAGAACGTGTCGTACGATTACTGCCACCCTTGATTACCACTGAAAAACAGGCTGATATGATCATTGATCAGGTCTGTGAATTAATACGCGAATTTCTCGCCGGGTAAACCATGAACCACCAGAATTTTCTTACACTGCTTGACCTTTCACCGGAGACACTCCGGGATCTGATTACACGCGCTATCGAGCTTAAGAACATACAAAAAGCCGGGACACTGCATGAACCGTTAAAGCACAAAATACTGGCCATGGTCTTCGAAAAATCCTCGACCCGGACGCGCATGTCATTCGAGGCCGGCATGGCACAACTGGGTGGCCACGCCATCTTCCTGTCACCGCGCGATACCCAGCTGGGGCGCGGTGAACCCATTGAAGATTCGGCACGCGTGTTGTCCCGCATGGCCGATGTCATCATGATCAGGACCTTCGAGCATGAAAAAATCGAGCGTTTTACCGCCTTTTCACAGGTACCTGTCATTAATGCGCTGACAGACCTGTACCATCCCTGCCAGTTGCTGGCCGACATGCAGACCTATTTTGAGCATCGTGGTGATATCAGCGGCAAAACCGTTGCCTGGATCGGCGATGGCAATAACATGTGCCACTCCTATATCAACGCGGCACGTCAATATGGCTTCACACTGAATATCGCCTGCCCCGAGGGCTATGATCCGGATGACAGTATATTGCAGCCAGCCGGTTCCAGTGCAGCCATCATTCGCACCCCCCTCGATGCGGCCCGCAACGCCGATCTGGTGGTCACCGATGTCTGGGCCAGCATGGGACAGGAAGAGGAACAGGCAAAGCGGGAGCAGGCCTTTGCCAACTACCAGGTTGATAGCAGTCTCATGCAGGCAGCCGCCAGGGATGCCTTGTTTATGCACTGCCTGCCGGCTCACCGGGGAGAGGAAGTGACTGCCGAGGTCATTGACGGGCCACAAACTGTCGTCTGGGATGAAGCGGAAAACCGCCTGCATGCCCAGAAGGCCTTACTTGAATATCTGCTGCGCTAACGGACCGTGTGCCGACTCGCTGCCTACATTGGACCTAATATTACCCTGCAGCAGTTTCTGCTGGCCCCTGATCACAGCCTGTATAAACAGTCATGGGAACCACGGGAACTGATCTATACAAAATTAAATGCAGACGGTTACGGTTTTGGCTGGTACAGCCCGGATGACAAACCTTCAACCTATACCAGCATCCTGCCCATCTGGTCCGACAGTAATTTACCTGCACTCGCCCGCACCTTAACGAACCCCCTGTGGCTCGCAGAGGTACGCAGTGCAACAGTGGATAACCCGGTCCACCAGTTCAACACGGCACCCTTCTTTGATGACAAGCGACTGTTTATTCACAATGGCTTCATCCGGGATTTTCATATGCAGGTGCTGCCGGAGATCACCACCCTGCTGGCACCGGAGATTGCTGCTGATATTCGCGGCAACACAGACTCCGAGTATCTTTTTGCCTGCCTGCGCCAGATCCTGCTGGACAATGGAGAACTCAACCTGGCAGAAGCCCTGATACGGTTATTTGATTGGCTGGCAGAACGACTGACGGACAGGCAGGCACTGATCAATATTGTTGTTAGCGACGGTGAACGCCTGTTTGCAAGTCGCCATGGCTTTAACCATGAATGTGCATCGCTCTATTACACAACAAATGATGAACAGTTTCCCGGTGGGCAACTGATTGCCTCTGAGCGCTTCTCTGAGGACAGTTCCTGGCAGCCGGTGCCTGAACATCAGCTGCTCATTCTTGACCCGCACAAGCCGCCTGAATTGCTGTCCTTGTGAGTTCAGCCGGACTACTAAACGAACTGCGCCTGGCACAGGAGCTGGTCACGGCACTGGTCGAATCGCTGGATGATGACAGTCAGCGACAGCAGTACCACAGCGAATTGAGCCCGCTGGGCTGGCACCTGGGTCACTGTACCTACACCGAATGTTACTGGCTGCAGGAGATTGTGCTGCAGGATAACAGCTACACTGCACCCGTCAAGACGCTCTACACTCCCGAACTGACATTAAAACCCGAACGCGGCAAACGGCTCCCGCCACTGGATGCCCTGTTACAGTGGGTGCTCGGCATGCAGGCCATTAACATGGATATTCTAAACACGCCGTCACCGTTACTCGCGGAGCACCCGCTGATCCAGGACAATTACCTGCTGCATTTCCTGATTCAGCATTACAACCAGCACTATGAAACCATGCTGTCTGCCCTCGCGCAGCGTGCACTGTTTGAAGACACACAGGCATTCCGGGTAACAACACCTTTCAAGGCACTGCAGCCGATGACAGATGACATCAATATACAACCCGGTCATTACAAAGTTGGCGGCAGGGCTCCGACGGCCTATGACAACGAGTTACCGGCACAAAAGGTCACGCTGGGGCCGTACAGTATTGCACGCAAGCCGGTCAGCAATAGTGAATTCCTGGCCTTTATGGATGCCGGCGGTTACCGCACGCAATCACTCTGGAGCAACGCTGGCTGGCAGTGGCGATCACAGCTCACGGCAAGCTGCCCGGATCACTGGCGCCAGGATGAAACCGTTCACTGGTACGGCATGGGCGTGCGGGGTGCCTATGAACTGGACGGAACGGATGTCGTACACGGCATTTCACACCATGATGCCTGCGCCTATGCAACCTGGGCCGGCGGCCGCTTGCCACACGAACACCAATGGGAAGTCGCCTGCCGATTACACTTCCTCGAGCAGACAGGACGTGCCTGGGAATGGTGCCAGAACCCGTTCTATCCCTACGAAGGGTATCAGGCCTTTCCCTATGAGGGCTATTCACCACCCTCATTCTACAATGGGCACTACACTCTGCGTGGCGGCAGCTTTCACACCCGTCCTGCCCTCAAGCGACCCAGCTTCAGAAATTTTCATGAACCCTTCAAGCGACATATTTTCGCCGGACTGCGACTGGTATATTGAAACTTCAAATGAACGATTCGAATAAACCAGCAGACGCTTCCAAAACGATTGGCCGGGGCATGGTGATTGCTGCATGGATTGTTCTTCTGGTATTGCTGACGCTGTTCTTCAACAACCGCCTGGACAAACAAAACAATCCCAACAACCGGTTGTCCACGGTCACGCAGGATGGTGTGCCGGAAGTTCGACTGCAGCGCAACCGTTACGGCCACTATGTCGCGACGGGATTGATCAATGGTCACGCCGTTGAGTTCATGCTGGATACCGGCGCAACCGATGTCTCGATACCCAACGAAATAGCAACAAACATCGGACTGAAACGCGGCCGTGCCACGACCTATCAAACAGCCAATGGTGCAATAAGCGCATGGCAAACCACGCTCGATGAGATCCAGCTCGGTCCACTGCGACTGGGACCGATACGCGCCAGCATCAACCCCAGTGACAGCAGCGGGGCTGTGTTACTGGGCATGAGTTTTCTCAGGCACCTGGACTTTAGCCAGCAAGGCAATACCCTCACGCTCAAATACCCGACCCTGGAGATGAATTGATGGACCTTTTTGTGCAATTGACCGAGTGGAGTGGTGAGCTTTCCGGTCTGCTGTGGGGAAGTCCGCTGACCCTGATCGCATTACTGGGTACCGGCCTCTACCTGACCCTTCGTATGGGCCTGATACAGGTGCGCGGTTTCGGTCATGCCGTTGGCCTCATATCGGGAAAATACAGTTGTAGAAGTGACAGCGGTGAAGTCTCCCATTTCCAGGCCTTGTCCACGGCCCTGTCAGCAACCATCGGTACCGGCAATATCGCCGGTGTCGCGACAGCCATCACCCTGGGTGGGCCGGGTGCCCTGTTCTGGATGTGGGTCACGGCCTTCTTCGGCATGGCGACCAAGTTCACAGAATGCACCCTGTCACTGAAGTTTCGTGAAATCTCGCCCGATGGCGAGGTGGCCGGCGGCCCCATGTACACCCTGTTGCACGGCCTGAAAATGAAACGTACGGCCGCGCTGTTTGCGAGCTTCGCCCTGGTTGCCTCTTTTGGTATTGGCAACATGGTACAGGCCAACTCGGTCATGGATGGTCTTGGCTATGTGTTTCCTGAACTGGGTGAATACAAATGGCTGGGGGGCGTCATCCTTGCAACACTGGTCGGCATGGTCATCCTGGGTGGCGTCAAGCGTATCGCGCGCGTCGCCAGCACCATCGTACCCTTCATGGCCATTATCTATATTTCAGCTGCCCTCATTGTCCTGATCAATCACGTCAGTGAAATTCCATCGGCTTTTGCGCTGATCTTTGACATGGCACTGAACCCGTGGTCCGTGGGTGGCGCGGCTGTCGGTGAGGCCATACGCTGGGGTGTTGCCCGCGGCCTGTTCTCCAATGAAGCGGGGTTGGGCTCTTCACCCATGGCGCATGCAGCCGCACGCACCAATGAACCGGTACGCGAAGGACTGGTGGCCATGATGGAACCGTTCATCGATACACTGGTTATCTGTACCCTTACCGGCCTGGTCATCGTGGTCACGGGTGCCTGGCAGGAAAGCAGTGATTCACTGATGGGGGCTGCATTAACTGCACATGCCTTCAGCAACACCATCGGCAGTGCCGGCGCCATGGTCGTTGGCATCGGTCTCACCCTGTTCGCCTATTCGACCATCATCGCCTGGTCTTACTACGGTGACCGCTCTGCCCATTACCTGTTTGGCGAGAAGGCCGTGCTTCCCTACCGGGTTATCTACACCTTGCTGGTGGTCGTCGGTGCCGCCGTTCCACTGAAACTGGTGTGGAATGTTGCCGATATCACCAATATTCTGATGGCCCTGCCCAACCTGCTGGGGCTGATATTGCTTGCTGGACTCGTTAATAAACTGAAAAATGAGTATTTTTCCCGACCACATGTAAAATCCGAATAAACAACCCACAGGAAACCACCATGACAGAAATCACCACCGACTCCGGTCTGCGCTATACCGACATTCAAACAGGCAGCGGCGAAACGGCTACCGGCAAGGGCCAAACCGCCATCGTGCACTACACCGGCTGGCTGGAAGATAACACCAAGTTTGATTCAAGCCATGATCGCAATGAACCTTTCAGCTTCCCGATTGATTGCGGCTATGTCATTCGCGGCTGGGATGAGGGCGTCAAGGGCATGCAGGTCGGTGGAATCCGGCGCCTCGTGGTCCCTTCCGAGCTGGGCTATGGCGCACAGGGTGCCGGTGGCGTCATCCCGCCGAATGCCACCCTGGTGTTTGAAATCGAGCTACTGGAAATTTCATCCTGAATGTTGCTCGACGTTCTTGATGAGGGCCTGTTGCACACGGTTCGCATTGCACTGGCTGAAGATATCGGCAGCGGTGATATTACCGCGGTACTGGTTCCGGAACACCAGACTGCACAGGCCACTGTCATCAGCCGCGAACCTGCCATCGTGTGTGGCATGGCCTGGTTCAATGCTGTTTTCTCGGAACTCGATAGCCGTGTAGACATTGACTGGCTGGTTCGTGACGGTGATGCCGTTCACAGCGATCAGGCGCTCTGCAAACTGTCTGGCCCCGCCAGAGCACTACTCAGTGGTGAACGAACGGCATTGAATTTCCTGCAGACATTGTCTGCTACTGCCACGCTCTCTCATCGTTATGCCGAGACCGTGGCCGATCTGCCAGTCAGGATTCTGGATACACGCAAAACCATTCCCGGCCTGCGTAATGCGCAGAAGTACGCTGTACGCATCGGCGGTTGCGACAATCACCGCGCCGGTCTGTATGACGGTATTCTCATCAAGGAAAACCACATTGCAGCCGCCGGCTCAATCGATAGTGCTGTCAAGCAAGTACGCGCGGATAATCCGAACATACCAGTTGAGGTAGAAGTCGAAAATGGAACACAGCTGCTGCAGGCACTGGAAGCCGGTGCGGAACGGCTGCTGCTTGATAACCACTCACTCCCTGAACTGACCGCCGCTGTGAAAACAGTGGCCGGTCGTGCCGGACTCGAGGCCTCCGGTGGTGTCACCCTCGATAATATCCGCGAGATTGCCTTGACGGGCGTTGACTACATTTCCACCGGCAGCCTGACAAAAGACATAAAAGCCATTGATTTATCGATGATATTCGGCTAACCACCTGCATCCGTCCCGTCGCCGGCCGATAATTAGCGACGGCGATATGAAGCGCCCCCTGCCCGCGTTCAGAAAACAGCTGCAGCAGTCGATACATCCTAAGCGGAGAGTACTCACACAGTGCAAATGCACTGGCAGGTAATTAGTACTCCGGCAACACAGAATTGACGGAGTGCTCGTATGAAACAGTATAAAAATTCCAGGGGATTCACGCTTGCCGAGCTCATGATTACGATGGGTGTCATTGCGATCGTATTGTCGACTGCTGTCCCGGGCCTCGGTTCAATGATCAAGAACAACCGCATGGCAAACCAGCTCAACTCAGTGGTCACACACATCCATGTAGCACGTGCTGAGGCAGCCAAACGCGATGTGCGAGTCATCCTGTGCCGGAGCGCATCACCCAATGCAACGTCACCCTCATGCGGCGGTGCTGAAAAAACATGGGAAAGCGGCTATATTGTGTTCGCTGATGACGGTAACTACAGTAATAATGTCTACGATGCCGGCACAGATACCCTGCTAATGCGTGGCCAGGCTGCCGCATCTGGGATAAAAATGCATACCAACGTGACCTGGAACAACAACCTTGAATTTAATCCGGACGGAACAACCAACGAAGACGATTTTACTGCCCTGATGGCGTTGTGTGACAGCCGCAACGAAACACACGGGCGTCAGATCCTGGTCGCTCCTAGCGGTATACCAAGAATGTCCGCAGAAAACATCGACACCTGCGACCCCTGAGATCGCTCTACCACAAAAAATACAATGATATACCCTATTCCCAGGGAAGGTGCCAGACAGAAAAGTCTGAGTGAGTGACTGCACCACCGCGGGGTAAAGTGGGACACTTGCCGGGGTATTCAACGAGATTGCAGGGAAGGAACAGGCATTCTCATTTTTCGAAAATACCAACCTCCATCGCGACGGACGCGAAATCGTGCTGGAAACCAGTGGTGTTCCGTTTTTTGATGCAAACGGCAGGCTGGCGGGATACCGTGGTATAGATCGGAACATCACCGGGGGACGGGGCGTCAGGCAGACCCGTTTGTTGCCAAACAACATGATTGAAGTGACCGTGACGGATAGTGGCCCCGGGATTAACACCATAATGGCTGGCAAAATATTTGATCAGTTCCAGACAAGCAAGGAAACAGGGATGGGAATCGGGCTATCCCTCAGCCGCACGATTATCGAAGTCCACGGCGGTAAACTATGGGTGGACAAGGATTATCAGAATGGCGCTTTATTCGGCTTCGAACTTCGTGTTAGCAAGTGAGTACATAAATTCAAAACAGACTGCTCTTTCGTAACCGAGCAGTTATTGCAGCAAGACCCGCCAGAAATACAGTTTGATTGTCACAAAAGCGGCAACCCGGAGGTTGCCGCTATCGATACTACTGTAACAATTACACTGCTTTTTTCTCTGATCCAAAGCCAGATCCAGGGAATCCCAAAGACTGGCCCCAGAGCCTTATGACCACCATCAATTATACTGGACCAATCAGCCGGGCATGTACATTTTGTGACTGGACCCGGGTTAATACGTCTTGCGAGGAATACATGTCTTTATCGTACCTGACCAGCATAAGATGATAGCGCAACGGACAGAACTCCGCTGTGCTAATGCCACCATTCTCCTCCAGCGCAGCAATTAAATCCCCTCGCTGATGCTCCCCCAAGGTTTCTCTTATATGTACAACAATCTCGACAATGTGAGCGTGTTCGCTCTCTATGTTACGTAATGCTTGCCCCATGCTTCTACTCCTGTATTTTGGTTACCAAAAGTTATCAAGATAGACTCATTGCATTCTTATTTTTCGTTGACTCATAGTCGGATCGTCGCAAGTCCATTTCCATTTAACATCCAGAACATTGCTCTCATTCCTGAAATGTTGTGCTGACTATATCAGCCGCGTGTATTTATTACCTAATCACCTCATTACAAAATTACCAAACGCTGATAAGTACGGGAAAACACTTACGCTGCGCAGATGTCGCACGCATCACGCTGGTCACATAATCGGGTTTGGATTACGAGTTGAACACACCCAGAAAAAACTTGTTAGTTGTATGCGTGCTTGCGGCCGAGACACGTAATTCACCAAATGCCGGTCAGAGAACAGGCCGGGGGACAGGATATGCCCATGTTTGTTTGCGAGGATACATCTATGTTACACATCAACTTTATTGGCTATTTTTCCCCGGACCAGTCGGCAAGAATAATGGACATGGCATTGGAAAATTCATCGAAAGAATGCGGCTTGACGACGTAGTCATCCACCTCGTATTCGAAGGCAGCAGCCTGGTCGCTTGGTTCATCGGAGGATGTCAGTACAATGACCCGCATGGGCCTCAGCACCGGATCTGCGCGCAGCTCCTTGAGGAATTCAATACCGCCCATTTTAGGGAGATTCAGGTCCAGCAGAATCAGTGACGGCCTGGGTTCAATTATGGGATATCCTTCACCACGCAACATTCCCAGCGCTTCAACACCAGTACGTGCGACATAGAGCGGGTTGCTGACATCGATTTTCTTCAATGCCCGCTGTACGGTCATGATATCCACCCGGTCATCTTCCACGAGCAACATTACGGCTTCATTATCAGACATCTCTGCCCCTCCCCCGAGGCGGGTAGATTACCAGTATACAGCGCATAAGACCGGTTTGACTGTGACTCATCCATGTCCTGGCCAGCTGAATCGAAACGTTGCGCCATGCCCTTCCTCTGATTCCAGTGTGATCGAACCACCATGTTCCTGCACAAGCTTCTTTACCAATGCCAGACCGATACCGGTATTGCTGCCATAATCATGTACCGCCAGCGTCTGAAACATCATGAATACCTTGTCATGGTATTCCGCTGCGATACCGGGTCCATCATCGCTTACTGTGAATTCATAATACTCACCCAGCTTACGCACTGTAACCCCGATACGGCCCTGCTCACCCTTGCCGTGCTTGATGCCGTTTCCGATCAGGTTGGAGAACACCTGGTAAAGGTGTAAACGGTCCGTGTACAGCGTGGGCATGTTCGCAGCCACGTCCACAACAAATCCGTCTGGTGGTGCCAGTGAGTCTATGACCTCGGCCAGCAGTTCTCCAGTATCGACGCTTAACATGGTATGTGCTGCCCGGCCAATACGCGAGTATTCAAGCAATCCTTCGATCAATGCATTCATACGTTGCACACGGTCACGCAACAGTCCCAGCTGTTCGCGGGTAACCTTGGTCAGTTTTCCTCCCAGATCTTCCTCCAGCCAGGTGGCCAGATTTGCGATGCCCCGCAGCGGTGCTTTCAGGTCATGCGAGGTTACATAGGCAAACTGTTCCAGTTCCTCCACATGCCGTTCTGCTTCGGCAGTGCGTTTGGCTACACGTTGTTCCAGGGTTTCATTCAGTCTCTGTAGTTCCTTCTCGGCATTCAGACGTTCATTGATCTCGCTGTTAAGCTCTTCGTTGAGCTCCGCCAGTTGTGTCGTACGCTCGATCACAAGGCGCTTTACCTTCGCAGTGCGTCCTACCAGCGTGGAAAGGTATATTGTCAGCAAGGCCGTGAATGGCAAGCCACCCGCAAGTGTGGCCCATCCACTCCAGGAGTCTGGCTGAAAATACCCGGGGATCGGGGTGCACAACACTTCCCATTGGCGGTCCGTGACACTTATAGCCTGGATGAGCTCCCTGTTTTCCTGCCCCCCTCCGTCCCCGTGGTTGTGCTGGCCGCTATCTGCTGAGCGCATTCTGGAGGAATGCCGGTAAAGATAGCTGCTTTTGTCCGCGCCAGATACATCGTAGATGACCATGTCAATACCACTCGGGCTGATATCCTGCAGCGCACTTTCAACTATCTCGCTGAGAAAGAAAACCCCGGCCGCAAAACCACGCAACTGCAGCTGCCGCTCTTCCAGGGTATCCAGAGCCGCATATTCCTCTTTACCCTCAGCTTCAATCTCGTCTACATCTATTCGGTTATAGACTGGCAGTCGGGCCGCGAAACCGTATTCGATGTGACCTTCCCGTTGCAAAGAAATGCGGGGTGAAGCCCGCATCTGCCCGGCATCTCGTGTTTGCTGCAACGTGTCCAGAATCGCCGGGGCTGACGCCAGATCAAGACCCAGCGATTCCTTGTTGAGCTGATAGGGCTGTACATAGAGAACAGGAAAATGCACTGGACGTTGTTCAGCCTCGACCAGATCACCTGCCTGGTTACGTTCATTGATGCGGAACCTTGTGAAGCTGCTGCGGGCTTCTTCCTCAAACGAGGCACGCTCTTTCCCTGTTATCCGGGGAATCCATTGCAGTGCCGCTATGCTTGCATGACGCTTCAGTGCAGGCTCCACAAACTTGCGGAATTCACGTCGATCGACCAACTTTGATGAATCGAAGAAGCTGCCAATGTCCTCGACCACACCAAGGTTTTGTTCGATCTCACGCTGAACCATGAGAACGCGGTCGATGGCAGCCGCACGAAATGCTTGCTGTACCCGCTGGTGCTCCCAGTCAGTGGCTACATTGAATGCATGCCAGGTAACTATCACACCAATCAGTGCGACAAGCACAATCGGAGCATAAGCGACCCATGGAGGCGTGTTCCTCACGGGCCTTGTCAAGTTCTGTATGCGATATGACGAGTTGGGGGTAGCATCCGGATTTGTGCTGGATGGAATCATGGAAACATTCTGTTACTGAAAATTAAAACAAACCTGTTGATCCGATAGGATATTCTGCGCATAGCTATCCTTTTAAGGAACCCGACCACGTTGAAAATTCTTCTATCATTTCAAGATATGACAATCGGGTTTTTTAAACAAGGCAGAGTTGTCCATATAAGAAATTGACATAATTAATATGGGCAGTTATGGCTGTGTTCATCCCGGGGATTGGGTGCACGATCTGCTTCAGTCTTACGGTTGGCATGGCAGGCAACAAGGCGCCATACTTCTAGGCGGGCATACGCTACAAATTATCGGGGATGTGTCATGTTGGATGTATGGATTCACGACAAATACCAACTCGAGTTCAAAAGCCACTATCGGTTCGAGCGGCAGGAGGAACAAACTTCATATGCCCTGGAAATCTATATGTTCGTTCCCAACAGCCTGGACCTTGATCATAGCAACTACCTCAAGCACCTCTTTTACAGAAACCTGCAGACCTATCTTCGATTTGAGACACCAAGAATAGCACTCCGACGTATTGTCTCTGGAAAACGCAACCCGTTCCAGAGCCTGGAAGAATGTTTTCAGAAACTCGCCGCCGATCCTTCTTCCAGGAACATACGCAATTACGAAAACCAGTTAAAAATGTTCTGCTGTGTTGTCAGGAAGGCAATGAGTGAACTATTGAATTTCTATTCAGGAAAGATGATCCCAAGGATGTCGATTACCTTGTGGAGAACTATATCTCACACACAACAGACATACTCAAGAAATTACGCAGCCTGAGAACGACCATCACAATCCCCACCATTGATGAAAACATATTCTCCATATATGTCCTTATCGATGAATACCTGAGCCTAGTTACAGATGATTATTCCTATCGCCTCCTGGAAACCCTGAAGAAGAGCGAACTGGAATATTTCGACATCCATAAAAAGACCATCCTGCAGCTGGTCACAAACGAGATTGGCTATCGCAAGAGCAAGGACTATCTTGCCGGGCCCAAAGAGAACGATAACAATGAAGAGCTGGTTTATCGGATTCAATCCCTCAGAAAATACACGGAAAGCGTGCTGTTTCTCAGCACGCGCGCGAAACCGGAAGGGAAACTGGCACAGCAAATGATATTCAGTGCAGCCGCCGGGCTCGCCATGATATGGGCCTCAGCCATAGCGATTTATGCCCAGTATAAATTTGGCATCTTTACCATGGCGTTCTTCATCACACTGGTCGTGAGCTATATTTTCAAGGACAGGATCAAGGAGATTGTCAGAGATTACCTCAGCAGCAAGCTGCTGCGTTTTTTCTACGACCAGAAAGTCAGGATCTGTACCTGTTCGAGAAAACATCAGATTGGGTCCAGCAGGCAAAGTTTCAGCTTTGTCGGTGATGACAAGCTGGATGATGAGATTATGACACTCAGGAACAGGGACCCGATATCCCTGATCGGGGAATACACAGTGGGAGAGAAAACCATTCTCTACCCCAAGAAGATCAATGTATTCCCGGCACACCTCGAACAGGTCTACCATACCCTGCAGGTCAAGGGGATCACGGATATCACGCGCTACAGCATTGCCAGAATGACGCGCAAGATGGGCAACCCCAAACGGCATCTGTTCATTACCGACGGGAAGGACTATCGAAGGATCAATGCAAGGAAGGTTCACCGCATCAACTTCAATATCAGGTACACAGCACATGACGAGTCATATCTAAAGCGATTCTGGATAGTCATGGACAGGGGTGGAATCAGGCGGCTCGAGGAAATAGAGACATCAACATAACGGGGGCGTCATCATGTTCGGATTCAGCAATATTTTCGCAAAGACACCTGAAACCATAGCCGCGGTCGATCTGGGCTCAAACAGTTTTCATATGATCGTTGCCAGGGTGGAAGACGGCCAGCTGCGGATCATCGACCGTTTGCGTGAAATGGTACGCCTGGGGGCCGGTCTCGATGAGAATTGCCAGATCAGCGTTGTGGCACAGGACCGCGCCCTGGCCTGCCTGGAGCGCTTTGGTCAACGACTGCGGGCCATGCCGCCTGGCTCTGTGCGGGCAGCCGGCACCAATACCCTGCGCATGGCAAAGGATTCCGGGGCATTTATCAGAAAGGGAGAAAGGGTCCTCGGACATCCGATAGAAATCATTGCAGGCCTGGAGGAGGCACGCCTTATCTATCTGGGAGTGGCCCACGGACTCAGCGCCAGTGACGAACCTCGACTGGTGGTGGACATCGGCGGGGGCAGTACAGAGGTCATTGTTGGCGAGGGGTTTACACCAAACATCCGGGAAAGCCTGCATATGGGCTGTGTGAGCATGAGCCGCAGCTACTTCGATGATGGTCGTCTGGGATCCAAACAGATGGATCAGGCCGAGATCGCGGCGCGTCTGGAATTGCGGCCCGTCAGGGCAACCTTCAGCAGTGCCGGATGGCGCAAGGCCGTGGGCTGTTCAGGGACCATCCGCTCCATTCGATCAGTGGTTCATGCAGCCGGCTGGTGTGACAGTGGCATTTCCCTGTCATCCCTCATGGAGCTGCGTGAGGTCATGTTGAAATCCGGCCGTCTCCGGAAACTCGACCTGGAGGGGCTGAGTGACGAGCGCAAGCCAGTATTTCCGGGAGGCTTCTGCGTGTTACTGGGTGTCTTCAACGCGCTTGGCATAGAGTACATGGAGGTTTCCGATGAGGCCATGAGGGAGGGTCTGCTGTATGACCTGCTGGGCCGGTTGCATCATGAAGACATCCGCGAACTCACGGTGCAGTCGCTCAGCAATCGTTGCACTCTCAATAAGGCTCAGGCAGCACGGGTCAGGACGACGACACTAAGTTATCTGGAAATGGTTGCCGAGGCATGGGAGCTTAAAGATCCCCAGTATGTCGATATGCTCGGATGGGCAGCACACCTGCATGAGGCAGGACTCTTCATTTCTCACAGCCAGTATCAGAAGCATGGTGCCTACATTGTGGAAAATTCTGATCTTTCAGGGTTCTCGTTACAGGAGCAGATGGTTCTTGCTGCACTGCTGCGAGGGCACCGGCGTAAATTTCCACAGGCAATATTCGATGCGTTGCCGGAGCACTGCCCCGAACCGGCATTCCGGCTCTGCGTGCTGTTACGTCTTGCTGTTCTAATGCATCGAAGCCACGAAACCACTGACCTGCCTTCAATGGCATTGACGGCAGGCAAGGCCCGCCTGGATATCGTATTCCCGAATGGTTGGCTTGACACCAACCCGTTGACGCACACAGACCTGCAACGTGAGATAAAATATCTCAAAGCAGCAGGATTTACGATGACCATCTCCTGATGCGAAGTATCATTGCCAGGGGTGTAGCCCGTAAACATTCATGTGGCCACAAAGATCTCAACACCATAAAAAAACGGCGACCAGGGGGAGAGGGGTCGCCGCTCGGGGACTCGAAAGCCTCCGCTTGAGACGGCAGCTAACGAATTAACGAACGGCCGCCGATAAGAAAGTAAATCTATCTATTGATTAGTTCTGTATTGCCACAATCAAGGCATAAGCCATCAAAACAAATGCCGCATCTGTCGCCACAATTAGCGATATAGAAATCAGTCTATTCATGGATCCCCTCCATTTTTGACGGTACCGTTAACGCTATCACTGCACGACCCACTACCATCCCTACAACGACTATCAGTGCACCGCATATAGATGCATAGATTGTTTGTGTCATAGAAGCCTCCGATAAAGCAGTTCGCCCCGTTCCGAAAGACTTGTTACGGTTGAAAACTATGCATATCCTATGCCTTCCTGCGCAAAACGGGAAAAACCCTTCAATATGAAGAGGTAGCGGGATTGAACCGCATGCTAGGGGGATCGTGGTCGTTTATTTTGTCGCCATTACCCGACGGTATTTTCATAGCTGTAGCTATCTAACTGATTGGAAGCGAAAACTTTTGTCGCTATTAGGTGACGTAAGTCAGTTGCCTGGGCGGGGTGATTACCAAACACATCTTACGTATTGACTTCGTTGACTTTTTTCCACCGCTATCGTACGACCCCGGCATGAGAACAATCACCCTCACCGTCCTGTCCACGCTACTAGCCCGAATTTCTCACAGGATTAACGAGCCCTCGCTTGTTCTTAGCCGGGCGCTCTGCGAGCTGCATAAAGATAACGACATGACTTCACAATCCCAGAACACCTGCAGAAACTGGGCGAGCTGGGCACGGAAGTCTATCTGGAGAAAGTGCTGGCTAGCCGGTAAATCCAGATCTGTGTCAGCCTGCCACTATGTTTATGATTAACAGGCTGGCCTTGCTGGGAGTCATTCCTGTTATGGGGACACTTCAAGGTAGATTATCAACACGAAGGAAAGTGCAACCGATAGAAACATCAGCAACCGTCTGGTGAAATTGAAAGATTTTTGAGTCATAAGACGCTCATAGTATTATTTATTTACCTAGGCATCCAGAGACTACACCCTGCAGGTATAGCTTGGTATTAGTAGAATCAAGTACATGAAGAATCGGAAACACCGCTACAGCTTGCCCTGAAATACAACTCTGGTTACAGGGTTCTTTTACAGACTGCCCGGAGTGCCATTCAGGATTTAACAACCACAGTCGAACAACCACCCCGGGTTAATCAATGCTTTCTCTCTGCCGGAGTCACCGGCTGCCTGATACACAACGTATCGTATTGGAGAAATGGTGCGGTAAGGCGTAATCTCCTCTGCGGAGGATTAATGCTCATGACCAAAATGAATCTTTTTGTCGCCGCGTTCCTCGCAGCTTCATTGCCTGGACCTGTTCAGGCCAAGATGACGACCGGAAACGATCTGATGCAGTATTGCATAGCCGCACCCGACGGTTTCTGTGCTGGTTACGTCGGGGGGGTGATAGATACGACACACGCACTGTTTTGTTTTCCTCCCGAAGTAACCAAAAGGCAGATAATAAATATCACTATTGTGTATCTGCACGACCACCCGGAAAAGCTGCACCTGTTCGCTCCCAGCCTGGTAATCAAGGCAATGCGAGCTGCGTTCCCGTGCAAGGATGGCAGGTAGCGTCAGGGTACTGGCGTCTATTCTTTGGACTGGCTGTCTTTGCCTGTTTGTACCTCAGGACAATATGCAGACGGGGAGTTATGCCATATCTTATAACCAGTGGCGAAAATAATAAGTCATCATATCAGTGCCACCACACGCCCCGGGTTCCTCCGTCTCGGGGCGTGTTTCTGTCCACAAACAAAACGGCGACCTAAAGGCCGCCGCTATTGCGTCAGGAAGAAGTAACTCTATACGCCGGCGTTAGAACCCTGCTTTATCAAAAATGTGAATAGCTGGCGGGATTAAGGCCGCAAAGAGTATTAGAACACCGCATATAGAAGCATAGATTGTTTGTATCATGGAATCCCCCAGCTTTAGATAACCATACCGTAGTATTACGGCCATCACTCGATATCCTTGAGATTTTTTTTCAGCCCCATAAGCCAATTACTTCTAATGTTCACCAGCTTGGTCAATATTGTCCCTGTCCGCCGTGGTCGTACCGGTTAAAACTGTCAGCTATCTGGCTATGCAGGGAGAAAGTGCATCTTGAACTTCCGAGCCCGGCCAGAGGAACTTCCCGACACATGGAAAAACGACGGCCCGATATTCGACGGGCACTCTTATTTACTCACTCGTACCAAAGAACAATATCCTGCTGCACAGCTTGTCGATATCTTAGAAGCCTGTGGTTCAGTCTTTAAAGTCAAGTCATAGCATGGAGAATACAAATGAATGGTGAGAGAAGAGGAAAAGACAGACGTGATCATAACCTAAAGCAGGATCAGGACTATCCGCGCAATCGTCGCATTCACCCTTGCCGTCGGTTAGATAGTATTTCAGCTAAATGGATTTCCATGAAAACAGTCCGCCGCCATCCAGTTATCTGGCAAATGTTCCGCAAGCTCGATTATGCCCAGCCATCATAATTAAAAAAGGCTTTATCCCTGACCCACTTCCGGTGTCCATTGTTTATCCAGGTTGGCAATTTCTCATTACAGCAAGGCGAAAATCAATTGATCACCTCATAGCCAATGCGGCATCGTCCATTCTTTATGATCAAGTAAGCCAATAGAACTCTCATAGTACTTTCAGGAGATCATGCGACAGTTACAACGTTCCACGTCAAGTAACTGACTATAGAGACTTGATCTTAAGCCCACAATGTCTGTTTTCCTGCTTTCCAGACATTCAAACCGGGGGGCTGAACTTCCAGGATGGGTCGAACGCATCGCCCCCCCCATTCCCCAAGAATATCTGAAATACACAGCAAAACAGGGCGTTAGAAGAATGATAACGGACTGAGGGTGTGCAGTCAGCGATGCCGCCGTGAAGAAATGTGTGCACGATAGTCATTTTCCGGATGGATTCTCTCCAGATGCAGGGTATGCTTCCCAATACTTGGCCAATTTAGTACTTGCCCCGCGAATAAATTGTACAGCAGGCGCGTACAAGCCCTGCCAACCAGAAAGGAGAGAAATCAATGGATAGATCTATTCTTGCAGCAACATGTGCCGCAATGCTGATGATAGCAATGCCTGCCACTGCTCAGGATACAGGCACCCCGATGCCGGGAACGCTGTCCGCAGCCTACCCCGGCAAGGCCTATTCACCCTATGCGAAACGCACTTTCCCCGAACGTCCACTGTGGGGTGATTCGCATCTGCACACCTCACTCTCGATGGATGCCGGTCTGTTCGGCAACCGCTTGCCGCCCCGTGAAGCCTATCGGTTTGCCCGGGGAGAGGAAGTGGTGTCCTCCACCGGACAGCCGGTTCGGCTGTCGCGCCCGCTGGACTGGCTGGTGGTCGCCGATCATTCCGATGGCATGGGGTTGTTCGGTGATCTTGCCGCCGGCAAGCCGCAGCTGTTGGCGTACGAACAGGGAGCACGCTGGAACAAGGGGCTTTCGGAAGGCGGCGACGCGGCGGTTCAGGCGGCGCTTGATCTGATTACAAACTTCTCGCAGGGCAACGTGGATCCTGCCTTGATGGCACTCTATTCACCGGGCTCGAAACTCTACAAGAACCTCTGGGAAAGGGTTATCGACGAGGCCGAGGCGTTCAACGATCCGGGGAGTTTTACCGCCTTTATCGGTTTCGAGTGGACCTCGCTAATCAAGGGCAACAACATGCATCGTGTCGTCATCATGCGTGATGGCCCGGTCAGGACACGGCAGGTGGTGCCTTTCACGATGACGGCACCCCAGGGTAGCCCCGATCCACGCGATCTGTGGCAGTACCTGACCGATTACGAAGAAAAGACCGGTGGCGAAGTGCTGGCGATCCCGCACAACGGTAATCTGTCGAACGGCATCATGTTTCCTCTGGACGCGCAGTGGAACGGCAAGGTACTCGACGAGACCTATGTCACCCAGCGTGACAAGTGGGAACCGCTCTACGAGGCAACCCAGATCAAGGGGGATGGCGAGACGCACCCCTTCCTGTCGCCTGATGACGAGTTCGCTGATTACGAGACCTGGGCTATTGGCAACCTCGACGTCAGTGAAGCAAAGACCGACGACATGCTTGCCGGTGAATATGCACGCGAGGCGCTGAAGCGCGGTCTGGCGATCGAGAGGCGGCTTGGTACCAACCCCTACAAGTTTGGCATCATCGGCTCTACCGA
>Ga0316191_10000121_pt1 | contig 43342 bp, 33 predicted proteins | sample Eddworburr2cm_MG_FD_204928 | JGI IMG/M metagenome (GOLD analysis project Ga0316191, IMG submission 204928) | Coastal sediment microbial communities from Maine, United States - Eddy worm burrow 2 cm | ecosystem: Environmental > Aquatic > Marine > Coastal > Sediment | place: USA: Maine...
CCCGTGTCAAGCGCATCGAGAGCGATTGGATTCACCTGTGCTGGATTGACGGACACAGCGCACAGGTCAGATGTGACCTTGATGAGCCGCCGGCGAATCAGCCATTCGGCGGGCAAGCGGCCCAGGTCCGCCTCACGCCCATCGATACGGACGACTGGCGAGGGCCCGGAGCGATGAATGAGGTCGAATTTCGACATCCAAATCAGGGGGAGTGAGCGAGGCTCGGCGATGGCGGCGCCCATTGGCGCAAGGAAAGCCGCCGTGCGGCGCCCACGAGGGGTTCGGTCACCCGCGTGAACCTCGATGAGACGGTGTTTCGTGTCGACGAAGCGAACGTTCGCCCGGACCCCCTTCGGATCGACGACGAGGCTGGCCGTCTCGAACTCTGTCTCAACCCATTCGCCGAGTCCGTTGCCGATGGCGTAGCTCGCCGGATCGAGTTGGAGCCCATGCTCGAAGTAGACGTCGATGTTGCCGTCACTGCTCCGGCTGAGAAAGACGAGCATGCCTCGGCCATGGTCGCGATCGTCAAAGACCTGGATCTCGAGGCCGGAATAGTGGGGATCTCCCGTGATCTCGAAGTTCAGCATCCGGTCCAGCAGGTCGATCTCGAGCGAGAACGGGTGGAGCGGCACCAGGGGCCGGTGGTCGTTGCTCATGGTGAACATGATCGATGTCGTGCCCGGAACCGTCATGGGTCGAATGTCCCAATCACCCGAGCGTTGACGCAAGATCCGCTGCACACCGGCCGACTGTCTGTCGTGGTGAAGCGCCTGTGAAGCGGGACTAGCCTCCGTCCATGCAGAAAGCGAGCCCCATCGAGCGGCCGATCGTGCTTCTCGGCTCGGAGACTCTGGTAGTGCTCAACTCACAACGACGGGAACGCAACAAGCCATGAAACGACTGATCTTCGCCGTGGTCGCACTTGTGGTGCTCGTCGCTGCGGCGTCACCCTCCGAGGTCGCGCCCGTGCTCGAAGCTCAGGGCTTCTTCGTCGAGGCCGGATCCGATGCAGACCCGGATGCCGTCGAAGATGCTGTGATCGCAGCGCGATTCGAGGGTGGTGCGCTGTCGGTCGCCGTTCTTGCCTTCGAACCCGCTGGCGGTGCGCCGATCTTCGCCGAGAACACGCTCGACGAGATGGGCGGCAGAGGGACCGTCTTCACCGTCGGGCCCGAGACCGTCGCATGGGCGTCGGAGGGCGACACCTACACGAACGAGCAACTCGACAAGGCGACCGACGCCTCACTCGACGGCGGCTCCGACACCGAGGTGGTTGAGCTCTTCGTCGCAACGCTGATCGATGCCCCCGTCGGCGCAGCCGAACCGGGAGGTGGTGGTGGCCTGCCGTGGGGATGGATCCTGCTCTTGGTTGTGATTGCCGGCGGGGCCTTCTTCTTCTGGCGCATGTCACAGTCGTCGAGGAAGAGCGAGGCTGCGGCCGTCGACTCGGCCAGGCTGGAGGTCAAGAAACGACTCGACGACGTGGCGAACGACATCATCGATCTCGAAACTGAAGTTGCTAGTACGGAAATCGTGGCGGTCCCGGTGTTGTACAAGTCCGCCACCGAGGCGTACTCGAAAGCGCTCAAGGAATATGAACGAGCCGAGACACCGTCCCAGCTGATGGCCACGGCAGAGGACCTCGATCAGGCGATCTGGCAGCTCGACAGCGTGGAGGCGCTGCTCGACGGGAAACCTGCTCCGCCGAAGCCCGAGAAACCAAAGTTGCCGCAGCCGACGGCCCCTCCGCGAACCTCGACATCACACCCGCCGCCCGGTGGGTCGCCACTCGACACACCACCGCGCGTGCCGCAGACGACATACCGCCGCCCGGCTCGTCGGAGTTCGTCGAACACATCTGCGATCCTCACGGGAATCCTGATGGGGGCGATGTCATCGTCACGCCGCTCGCCCTGGGGCTCGTCGGGGTCATCGCGTCGATCAGGCTCATCCGGTTCATCGAGCCGATCCCGCTCATCCGGCAGTTCGCGTATGCGTGGTGGGGGCCGACGCAGGCGCTGACACCCACCCTAGAATCGGAAGAACTGTCGTAGACGAAGAGTCGCAACCAAAGAAGAGGGGACTCGGCGATGCTCAAGAAATGGTGGAACTACATCAAGTCGTGGTTTGGCGCGACCTCGGACAAGATGATGGATCCGGAGATCGAGATCCAGATGGCGATCGATCAGGCGAACAAGAAGAATCAGGATCTCAGGAACCAGGCCGCAAACATCGTCGCGCACCGCACGCAACTCGAAGCCAAGATCGAGAAGGGGGCAGACCAGGTTGGCGAGACCCGCGAGATGGCCAAACAGGCCATACTCAAGGCCGAGGAAGCGAGGAACGCCGGCGACACCGCAGGTGTCACCAAGTGGACCAACATCGCCCAGGCGCAGGCAACCAAGCTCCAGGCTGCCGAGAACAACCTCACGTCGCTCACGGGCCAGTACGAGATGGCAATCTCTCAGGCCGACGAAGCCAAGGCCGCCGTTGTGGCAAATGCCGCAAGGCTGCAGGAACTGTCCGCGAAGCAGATGGAACTGCTTGGCGCACTCGAGCAGGCCAAGATGCAGGAGTCGGTCAACGCTGCCGTCCAGTCGATGTCTGCGACGATGGACGATTCGATGCCGTCGCTCGAAGATGTGGCGAACAAGATCGAGAAACGCAAGGCGCAGGCCATGGGCCAGGCCGAGGTCTTCGATGTCACGCCCGAGGGCGGAGAGATCGAACTGCGCCAGGCAATGAACGAGGCACAGGCAGATGCGAAGCTCGAGGAGCTCAAGGCGGAGCTTGGATTGACGGACGTGGCAGAGCCTGCACCGGCGCCCGAAGCCGAGGGTGAAGCGTCCGGTACGACCAGCTGAAGTCATAACGGAGAGGGTCCTCCGCGCATCTCCTACCATGTGGGCTTCGCGATGCCGGAGGATCTCTTCTTATGACCACGATCGAGGCGCCGACGCGGACCGTCGTCACTGTTGACGGCAACGAAGCAGCGGCTTCAGTTGCCTACCGAACGAATGAAGTTCTGGCCATCTATCCGATCACGCCGTCATCACCGATGGGTGAACTCTCGGATGCCTGGTCGAATCAGAAACGTCCGAACATCTGGGGCAATGTCCCTGAGGTAATCGAGATGCAGAGCGAGGCCGGCGCGGCCGGGACCGCTCACGGCGCGATCCAGGGTGGGGCGCTCACGTCGACGTTCACCGCGTCTCAGGGCCTGCTCCTGATGATCCCCAACATGTTCAAGATCGCTGGTGAGCTCACGCCTGCGGTGTTCCATGTAGCGGCGCGGACCGTCGCAACCCATGCCCTGTCGATCTTCGGTGATCACAGCGATGTGATGGCGACACGCGGGACCGGGTGGTCGATGCTCGCTTCCAACTCCGTGCAGGAAGCGCACGACATGGCGGCGGTCGCCCAGATGGCAACCCTCGAAAGCCGGATCCCGTTCCTCCATTTCTTCGATGGATTCCGCACCTCACACGAGGTGAATATGATCGAGGAGCTGTCGGACGACGACCTCCGCGCGCTCATACCGATCGAAGGTGTGCTCGCCCACCGGGACCGCCGGATGGATCCGGATCGTCCGGTGCTGCGCGGCACAGCCCAGAACCCCGACGTGTTCTTCCAAGCTCGCGAAGCTTGCAACCCCTTCTACGACGCGGTCCCCGACATCGTGCAGAATGCCATGGACCGGTTCTCGGACCGGACGGGACGCCGCTACCACCTCTTCGACTACGTGGGTGCACCGGACGCCACGGAGGTCATCGTCATGATGGGCTCCGGAGTTGGGGCGGCCGAGGAAGCCGTCAATGCCCTGGTCGATCAAGGAGAGAAGGTCGGCCTCGTCAAGGTGCGCCTCTTCCGGCCGTTTTCGACGCAGGCGCTCGTAGCAGCGTTGCCCGCAACCGTTCAGAACGTTGCGGTCCTCGACCGGACCAAGGAACCGGGAGCGGTCAGCGAGCCGCTGATGCAAGACGTGATGATGTCGGTCGTTGAAGAGACGCAGGCAGGTAGGACCTCGTGGACCGTGATGCCGCGGATCATTGGCGGCCGTTATGGCCTGTCGTCGAAGGAGTTCACCCCGGCGATGGTCGCCGGCGTCTTCGACGAGGCACGCAAGGAGGATCCGAAGCATCGCTTCACCGTCGGGATCGTCGATGATGTGACCGGTCTCTCGATTGATGCCCGCGAGGGCTTTGCCACGGGGCGCCAATCTCAGGTTCGGGCCGTGTTCTACGGCCTCGGTGCCGACGGCACGGTCGGAGCCAACAAGAACACCGTGAAGATCATCGGTGATCACTCCGACCTCTACGCCCAGGGCCACTTCGTGTACGACTCGAAGAAGTCCGGTGCGATGACTACGTCACACGTCCGGTTCGATCCGGCGCGCATCGAGGCTACCTACGAGATCAGCGATGCGAACTTCGTCGCTTGCCACCAGTTCGAGTTCATGAGCAAGGTCGACGTCCTCGCGAAGGCTTCCGACGGTGCGACGTTCCTCTTGAACAGTCCGTACGGACCGGAGGAGGTGTGGGAGCAACTGCCGGCCGAGGTGCAGCAGCAGATCATCGACAAGCACCTCAAGTTCTACATGATCGATGCGACGGCGGTCGCGCGGTCGGCCGGACTCGGCCAACGTACGAACACGGTGCTCCAGACCTGTTTCTTCGCCCTCGCGGATCTCATGCCGCAGGAGCAGGCGATCGAATCTATCAAGAAGGCAATCGAGAAGTCGTACTCGAAGTTCGGTGAGGTTGTTGTCGAGAAGAACAACGCGGCCGTCGATCTGGCGGTCGCGAACCTCCATCAGGTCGATTACCCGGACTCCGTGACTTCGACGGTGAAGATGAAGCGGACGGTCCCAGCCGATGCCCCCGACTTTGTTCAGCGGGTCACCGCAATGATGCTCGAGGATCGCGGGAATCTGCTTCCGGTTTCGGCGTTGCCGGTCGACGGCACGTTCCCCACCGGGACGACGCAGTACGAGAAGCGCAGCATCGCGATCGAGATCCCAATCTTCGACCCGGAGATTTGCATCGAGTGTGCGAAGTGTGCGCTCGTATGTCCACATGCCGCGATCCGGATGAAGGTGTTCGAGCCCTCTGCCCTCGAAGGTGCCCCGGAGAGCTTCAAGTCGCGCGGGTTCCGGAGTCGCGAACTCCCCGACCACCTGATGACGATTCAGGTGGCGCCGGACGACTGCACCGGTTGTGGCGTTTGCGTCGATGTGTGCCCCGCCAAGTCGAAGGAGGAGGTCAAGCACAAGGCCATCAATATGGAGGCCAAGCTCGACTACCTCGACGACGAACGGGTCAATTGGGACTTCTTCGAGACGATCGAGGAGCCGTCACGGGACCGGTTCAAGATGGAGACCGTCAAAGGTTCCCAGATGCTTGAACCGCTGTTCGAATTCTCGGGTGCCTGTTCAGGCTGTGGCGAGACGCCGTATGTCAAGCTCGTCAGCCAGTTGGTCGGAGATCGGCTCATGGTCGCGAACGCAACCGGGTGCTCGTCCATCTACGGAGGCAATCTCCCGACAACACCCTGGCGGACGAACGACCAGGGCCGCGGACCGGTGTGGGCGAATTCGCTGTTCGAGGACAACGCCGAATTCGGCCTCGGCATGCGACTCGCTCTCGACATGGAGGAGTCGGAGGCTCGACGTCTCGTCGGTGCCCTCTCATCGCTGATCGGTGAGGACCTCGCGACGGCGTTGCTCGAGGCCGATCAATCCGAACCGGCTGGTATCGAGGCTCAGCGGACGCACGTCGCCGAGCTGATGACGAAGCTCGCCAACATCGACGACGAGGAGGCACGGCGCCTCGAGTCGGTCTCCGGTGCACTCGTTCGTAAATCCGTGTGGATCATGGGCGGCGACGGATGGGCCTACGACATCGGGTTCGGCGGTCTCGACCACGCCCTGGCTTCAGGTCGGAACGTGAACATCCTCGTGATGGACACCGAGGTCTATTCGAACACGGGCGGCCAGGCATCGAAGGCCACTCCGCGTGGCGCCGTTGCCAAGTTCGCATCCACTGGCAAGACGACCGGGAAGAAGGATCTTGGGCAGATCGCCATGTCCTATGGCAACGTCTACGTCGCTCAGATCGCGATGGGGGCCAACAACCTCCAGACCGTCAAGGCTATCGCTGAGGCCGAGGCGTTCCCGGGGCCGTCGCTGGTTATCGCCTACTCGACGTGTATAGCACACGGGATCGACATGGCGACGTCGATGAGCCACCAGAAGGAACTGGTGGAGGCCGGATATTGGCCGCTCTATCGGTACGACCCGCGGCTCATCGAGGAGAACAAGCAGCCGTTCCGTCTCGATGGTCGGCCACCGTCCAAGCCGCTCATCGACGTCATCTCGAAGGAAGCCAGGTACGCGGTGCTCAAGCGGGTGAATCCCGAGCACTACACCGAGTTGATGAACATGGCCCAGCAGGACGTCGATGACCGGTGGTCGCTGTACCAGGACTTCACCGAGATCGATCGGGTGAGTGCCGAGGAAGAGGAGGAAGAGGAATGAGCGTCGATCTCTCGACGACGTATCTGGGCTTCGATCTGAAGAACCCGATGGTCGCCTCCGCGTCGCCGATGACGGCGCGCCTCGATTCGCTTCGGGAACTGGAAGAAGCGGGGGTTTCTGCCGTAGTACTGCCGTCCGTGTTCGAGGAGCAGATTGAGCACGAAGCGATGGAGATGCAGCGCCTGATGGAGCAGGGAGCGGGCACGTTTGCCGAAGCGTTGTCCGGGTACTTTCCCGAATTCGACGACTACGCCACGCGCACCGAGGCCTATCTGCGTCACGTGACCCAGGCCAAGGAGGCGTTGTCGGTCCCGGTTATCGGTTCGCTCAATGGAACGACGAACGGTGGTTGGGTCAACTACGCAAAGAGGATTCAGGAGGCAGGCGCCGACGCGCTCGAGCTGAACGTGTACCTCATCCCGACCAACCCGGAAACGACCGGTCCCGAGATCGAAGACCAGTATCTCGATCTCGTGTGGGAGGTTCGCCAGCAGGTGTCGATCCCCCTCGCCGTGAAGGTTGGTCCGTACTTCTCGTCGACGCCGAACATGGCGGTGCGTCTGGCAGAAGCCGGGGCGGATGCCCTTGTGCTGTTCAACCGTTTCTACCAGCCGGATATCGACCTCGAGAGCCTCGAGATCGTGCCGAAGGTGAACCTCTCGACATCGACGGCGCTCACGCTGCCGCTGCGATGGATCGGCCTCCTGTGTGGCCACGTCGAGGCGGACCTGGCCATCACCTCGGGAGTTCACACTTCAGAGGATGCGCTCAAGTCGCTGCTCGTTGGATCGAAGGCCGTCATGATGGCGTCCGCCCTCCTGAAGAAGGGTCCCGGGCTGGTCACGGTGATCATCGATGAGATGCGCGCCTGGCTCGAAGAGAACGAGTACACGTCGGTGCGGCAGATGCAGGGGTCGATGTGTGTCGGAACGGCACCGAACCCCGATGCGTTTGTTCGCGCCAACTACATGAAGATGCTCGTGACCTACTGGTCACAGGGCGTCTAGACGGAAGCCGTGAAACTGAACTGATCGGGGGCCCGTGACCGGGCCCCCGATCGCATTCTCTACACTCCTCCTCGACCCACAGGAGGCATGTGTTGACCACGACCGAGACGCCACCGGACAGCGAAGAGCGGCGGACGGGGTGGAAGGTCAAACCGAGCGTTGTCCTCGCCACCCTCGCCGGGCTCTCAGTCGTCGGGACGCTCATCTTCTGGTGGCTCGGCACCTTGCCCGAGGAACCGGAGTTCGCAATCGGTCGCGTGGTGTTCGGCAACATCCCTGCGCTGACCGTTGCGCTCTTCTATGTCACGATCGCCACGTTCCTCGCCGTGATGTTCTACCTCTTCGCTCAGCGGGCGAGCAGTTGGGAGCGAGGCACGTGGGAATCGCGCTCGGGTATGTGGAAAGAGCGGATGATCGGGCTGCGCGATGCGGTGCTGATGCGAACGGTCTTGGAGGATCGCCAGGCCGGGCTCATGCATTCGATGATCTACTGGGGATTCATCGTGCTGCTGCTCGGGACGATCACTCTCGAAATCGACCACCTGCTCCCGGTCAGCATGAAGTTCCTGCACGGATGGTTCTACGAGGGGTACTCGGCGGTTCTCGACCTCGCCGCAGTTGTGTTCCTGATCGGCATCGTGTGGGCAGTGGTTCGCCGCTACGGGCAGAAACCGTGGCGGCTGAGGACGAAGACCCGGCCGGAGGATGCCTGGATCCTTGTTGTGCTTGCCTTCATCGGTGTGTCCGGCCTGCTCACGGAAGCCGCCCGGATCTCGCTCGACGGCCGTCCGTCGTTCGAGGTGTGGTCGTTCGTCGGCTACCCACTGTCGTATCTCGTGCCGTCCGAGACGGCTTCCGGATGGCACCAGGCCCTCTGGATCAGCCACGCTGTGGCGTTTGTCGTTTTCCTGGTGGTGCTTCCCACGACCAAACTCCGTCACGCCGTGACGTCGCCGACCAACCTCGCGCTGGCACCCCGCACCCGGCCGAAGGGCGCCATGAGTCCGGTCCCGAATCTCATGGAAGCGACCGACATCGAGACGATCGGGGCTTCCCGCGTGGGCGAGTTCACGTGGAAACAACTGTTTGATACCGACGCCTGCACGATCTGCGGTCGATGCACCGACGTGTGTCCGGCGAACCAGACCGGCAAACCGCTCGACCCCCGCGAGATTGTCCTCAAGGTCGGGCAGGTCGCAGCTCAGACCGCAGCGGACCCCGTTTCGCCGCCGGTGAGCGTCGACGCCGACCTCACGGTCTCTTCGGACCTTGTTTTTGAGCGGATCACCGCGGAAGAGCTCTGGGCCTGCACCACGTGCCGGGCGTGCGACCAGGCTTGTCCTGCGGGACTCGAGATCGTCGACAAGATCCTCGACATGCGGCGGTATCTCTCGCTCATGGAAGCGGACTTCCCGTCGGAGCTCGGCAAGGCCTACGTGAGCCTCGAAAACTCTTCGAACATCTACGGCATGGACCAGACGACCCGGGGGGACTGGGTCAAGGAGCTGGACTTCGACGTCAAGGTGCTCGGCGAACCAGGAGTGACGGCTGAATACCTCTACTGGGTTGGGTGTGCCGGGTCGTTCGACGATCGGAACCGCAAGGTGACGATCTCGACGGCGAAGCTTCTGCACAATGCCGGCGTTGACTTCGCGATCCTCGGGAAGAAGGAACTGTGCACCGGAGATCCGGCCCGACGCACCGGCAACGAGTACGTGTTCCAAGGCCTGGCGCTCCAGAACATCGAGACGTTGAACGATCTCGGGGTCACCAAGATCGTCACCCAGTGTCCTCATTGCTTCAACACGCTGAAGAATGAATACCCGCAGTTCGGCGGCGACTACGAGACGATCCACCACTCGGAGCTGCTTGTGCGCCTCATCGACGAAGGGAAGATCAAACCGGTCTCGAGCGACCAGAGTGTGACGTTCCACGATCCGTGTTACCTGGGCCGCTACAACGACGGATACGGCCCCCCGCGGGAGGTGATCGACGCCCTCGGGAGTCGGATCGAGATGAAGCGGAACGAGAGCGACGCGTTCTGTTGTGGTGCCGGCGGCGGGAAGATGTGGTTCGAGGAAGACACCGGTAAGAAGGTCAACATCGAACGGACGCAGGAGGCCGTTGCCTGTGGGACGGATGTAGTTGCCACCGGCTGTCCCTTCTGCTTCGTGATGATCGACGACGGAGTGCGCGATCTCGGAGTTGAAGAGACGGTGGTGGTGAAGGACATCGCGATGCTCCTCGAGGAGAGCATCCGGACTGAGGGGTGACCTCCGGCACAGCGCTCGTTGTCCTCGTCGCCATCGTCATGGTCATCGGCGTCGGGGGAACCGTGCTGCCGATCCTGCCCGGTCTCTGGCTCATCTGGGCTGCTGCGCTGGGGTACGGCCTCTTCGGTGGATTCGGTGTGGTGGGATGGGTTGCGATGGCGCTCATCACGGGACTGGCAGCCGCCGGTACCGCCGGCGGCGTCTACCTGCCACAACGCAAGGCCGCGTCGATCGGTGTGCCCTGGTGGGGACAGCTGGTGGCGCTCGCGTGCGCTGTGGCCGGGTTCTTCATCGTGCCGGTCATCGGCGCTCCGCTCGGCTTCGTAGTGGGGATCCTCCTTGTGACGCTCGCCCATGAACGCCACCTCCAGGGAGCGGTCACCGCGACATGGGCGACACTCAAGTCGATGCTGATGGCTTCGGGGCTTCAGTTCGCCGTCGGCCTGGCCATGGTTGCGGTGTGGGTCGTCTGGGCCTGGCTGGGCTAGACGCGTCTAGCCCTTGACCGAACCCTGTGTGAGTCCGGAGACAATCGACCGCTGTGCAATGAGGAACGTGACAACGACAGGGAATGCACCTACAACGGCACCTGCAGCCAGCGTTCCCCATTTCGAGCCGAAGTCAGCCAGGGTGAAGGTCTGCAACCCCACGGCGTACGTGAGTTGCTCCGTCGCTCGTAGCAGGGTTCGCGCCAGGAGGAATTCAGAAAACGTATTGACCAGAGTGATGATGAAGATCACCGCGAGCGCAGGGCGCACGAGCGGCACAATGATGCGCCAGAAGATCAAGGTCGGCCCGGCGCCATCGACCCGCGCGGATTCATCGAGCGACGTGGGCACCGAGTCCATGAACCCCTTGATCAGGAACGTGTTGAACCCGACAGCGCCACCGAGATAGACGAGCACCAACCCGAGATGAGTATTGAGGCCGATCGCCGGGAAGACGACTCCGATTCGCTGGAGGATCAGGAAGAGGGCGATGAACATGAGGAACTGTGGGAACACCTGGAGGAGGAGCAGCGTCAGCAATCCCATCCTGCGTCCACGGAATCGGAAGCGACTGAAGGCGTAGGCGGCCATTGCAGCCAATAGCACGTTGAAACCGGCGGCGATCAACGCAACCTTCCACGAATTCCAGAGCCACGTCATGAACGGACTGAGCGTCGGATTGCTGAAGATCTCGCGATAGTTGTCGAGGCTCCAGTTTTTGGGGATGAGCTGAGCCCCTGAGAGCGTGTCGATGTCATTGATCGAGGACGAGAGGATCCACACGACGGGGTAGAGAGCGAAGACGACGACGATTAGTCCGATGAGGTGACGCCAGCCAACCTCGCGAATCCAGCGGCCGGGCGGCATCTTCGGCAGCTTTTCCTTCGGCTGCCGGTCACGCCGCAAGGCTCCGCGTACCTGGGTCATGACGGCGGACGATCGCATTCCTTGAGGCGTCGGCGCCGTGACGGGAGCACGAGGGTCGTCGGTTGCTCGTCGTCTGGCGTCAGGATCCGCCATAGATGTCCTCCAGACGCCGCGTGAACCGGAAGCTGATGCTCGAGATGACCACGAGCACGAAGAAGATCAGGAGGGTGATCGCCGAACCGACGCCGAACTGATTGCCCCGTCCCGCCGCAACGGCGACGTTGAAGGTAAACGTGATCAGGAGATCGGTCGCTCCGATTGGCACCGCAGCATCGAGGATTGGGGGGCCGCCGTTCGTCAGGAACTCGACGATGATGAAGTTGTTGAAGTTGAAGGCGAACGAGCCGATGAGCAGCGGCGCCAGGGCCACCATGAGGAGCGGGAATGTGATCCTGCGGAACACCTGCCACCCGCTCGCTCCATCCACGCGCGCCGCCTCTTCGAGTTCAGTTGGTATCGCAGCAAGCGCTCCGGTTGAGATCAGGTACATGTAGGTGAAGCCGAGCCAGGTGTTCACGAGCAGGAGCGCCACCTTCGCCCATGTTGGATCGGTCAGCCAGGGCACGTCCGGGATGCCGAACGTATTGAGGAGGTTGTTCACCGGCCCAAAGGTCGCGTTGAGCAGTCCCCTCCAGATCAGAACGCTCAGGAATGCCGGTATCGCGTACGGCAAGATGTACACGGAACGGTAGAACACCTTGCCGCGGACGCGCGGGTGCCCGAGCACGATGGCGAGCCCGAGTCCGAGGCCGAACGTGAGCAGGACGGTGCCGAGTGCAAAGATGACGTTCCACACGAAGACACGGAGGACCGGCCCGCGGATCCGCGTATCTGTGAGGATGTCTTTGTAGTTGTCCAGGCCGACAACAACTCGCCAACCCGGTTCGACGGCGCGGTCGCCGGGGCAGATGAACTTCCCGATTTCACCACTTGCGGGACAGATCTCGTCTCCGGCGTTGTCGAACATGGAATCGGTTGCTTCGTCGTAGACGTAGCGCTGACCCGCGGTCACGACGCGGACGGTGTTCGTTCCGAGAGGGACGGCCTCCCCGTCGGGGAGGTCGAGGACGAGGCCCTGGATCTCGTTGGCGACGCGGAACAATGCCGGGCCGGTGAGGAGCTCGTAGTCGTCGATACGTTCCGGAACGCCGTCACCGTCTCCGTCGACGACGTCGGCAGATTCGAGGTAGTACACCGCATCTTCGCTCGGTGGGTCGGCCTTCTGTCGAGGGGTCCCGGCGACAGCCTCTCCGGTCTCAAGATCGACCGCGAAGAAGAGCAGGGATCCCTGGGGATCCTGGAACACATACAGATCGAGGACGCGTCCGGGATCGTCGGGATCGACGTAGGGGGCGGATTCGAGGACCTCGATCGCTTGCGGCTTCGTCAGTGAGTTGCCAGTCGACCAGTTCGTGATCGAGATGTACGCCGTGAAGATGATTGGGATGGCGAGGAAGATGAGTGTGAATGTGGCGCCTGGAACGATCCATCGGAGCGCCTGGGACCGTGGTGAGAGGTACGCCCAATTGATGAAGAGGACGATGGCCACGAGGAGGGCGCCGATCATCCAATCGCCCTCGGCGAAGAACACGACAAACGCGTAGATGGCGAGAGAATCGAGGATTGCGAGTCCTAGTAGCTTCAGCCAGAAGCCAAGTCCGAGCGTTGGAGGCTGCCACTTGGGAGGCTCGACGGGATCGGCGACTCGGGTATCGAGGTCGGTCATGGATCCGGCATGCTAGCGATCCACCCTTGGGGTGTACACGCGCCTGGGGAGGGGCGTAGGCCCCTCCCCAGGTTGTCTGTCCGATCAGGCGGGTTTGCCCCGTCTGGGTTGTGTTGGATCAGCCGCCGACAGCCTCTCGGACCTGGGTCGCTGCTGTCTGCATAGCGGTTGCCGCATCGGTGTTGCCGTTACGAAGGCCGTTCAGCTGATCGCCGAGCGGACCCCAAACGTTCCCCATCTCGGGGATGTTCGGCATCGGCTGACCGTCAGCCGCCGAGAGGGCGAACGTTGCCGCGATCTCATTGTCGGCCGCCACCACCTCGAACGTCGGCAGGTACGCCGGATTCCGCGGATCGGCTTCGTACAGAGCGGTCATCACGTCCTCAGTTGCGACGTAGTCGAGCAGGAACGCCTGCGCGATACCGACGTTCTCGCTGAAGCTGTTGATGAAGAAGCCCTGGGCGCCAACGAACGGGCCGGGAGCCGAACCGGCGGCGGTCGGCATCTTCGCCACGCCGTAGTTGATCCCAGCGTCGTTGAAGTCTCCAAGCTGCCACGGTCCGCTGAGGAAGAATGGCGACGTTCCTTCGAGGAACTGGGCCTTCGCATCATCCTGGGTCACGTTGGCAACGTACCCTTCAGTGATCAGCGCTTCGAGGGCGGTCACGCCGGCGATGGCCTCTTCACTATCGAGCCCGACGTCGGTCGTGTCGTAACCCGTGCTCAGGCTGAAGTTGAAGATGTAGCCGCCCAGCACCGATACCCACGGGTAGTGGTGGTAGGCCGCTGGGCCGACGTCGTCAGCGCCGCCGGGGATGCCAAGGCAGTTGTCGATGCCGTCGAGTGTGTCACAGAGTGCCGTCATGTCCTCGAACGTCGCTGGCGGTTCCGGTACCAGGTCAGCGTTGTAGTAGAGGGCGATGGCCTCAGTCGCATACGGCAGGGCGTAGAGGGAGCCGTTGTAGTTGAAGGCCACCTTCGACACGTCAACCCACTCGCCTTCGCGTCCGCCGAGGTCGATTGCCGTGGCGATACCGTCGGCTGCTAGTTCCCCGGTCCAGTCGTGTGCACCGATGAAGATGTCGGGGCCCTCTCCGGCTGGGGCTGCCTGGGTGACTTGCTCGCGCAGGTCATCGAAGTTGAACTGCTCGATCGTCAGCGCAACGCCGGTCTCTTCGAGAACCTTCGGCGCGATCTCTTCGAGAACCGGGGCGCGCTTCTCGTCGGCCCAGATCACGAGCTCGATCGCTTCCATTGCCTCTGTGGTGGTCGTGGTCTCCGCAGCAGTGGTGGTCGTTGCTGCTTCGGTGGTGGTTGTCGTTGCCTCGGTGGTCGTCGTGCTCTCATCACCCGTGTCGTCACTGCTGCAGGCAGCGGCGACGAGGGTGAGGGCGAGTACCAGACCGACGAGGATTGTGAATCGACTCCTCATTCGGGAGTTCCTCCTTGTGGACGGTTTCGGGCCGCGGTACCGCGACCGTCGCGGAGTGTATGCCCCGGTGATTGATAGCTCCCATTGAGCGGAGCGGAGGGGGCAGGAACTTCACTCGCAAGCTGCCAGCGTGTGGATCGGGCGGTACTCTCCCGTTCATGAGGATCCTGTTTGCTTCTGCTGAGTGTGCTCCGTTTGTTCGAACCGGGGGGTTGGGGAACGCCGTGGCGGGCCTGGCCCACGCCGTGGCGGCCGATCACGAGGTGACGGTTGCCGTCCCGGGTTACCAGGACGCGGATACGCCTGGTCGCAAAGTGTCAGGGCAGCCTTGGCGACGGCATCGCGACGGGAATGTCGAGATCCTGTTCTGGCTCGACGAGACGTTCGATCGACCGGGCGTCTATGGCCCCGACCCGTCCTCCTCGTACGACGACAACTGGGAACGTTTCGCTCGTTTCTCCGTCGCCGTCACCGAGCTTGCCGGCGAATTCGATCTTGTCCATCTCCACGACGGCCATGTTGGGGCGATTGCACTCACGACCGTTGTGCCGACGGTCTTCACAATCCACAACGCGTCCTACCCCATGATCGGCCCGCTCGGACCGAGCATTGAGATACTCGACCTCAGTCCGAAGGCATCGGTGATGGGAGGCGACATGGAGTGGTTCGGCGAGGCGAACTTCCTGAAGGCGGGCATCGTCGGTGCGACCCAGGCGACGACCGTGAGTCCCGGCCACGCACGCGAGTTGAACGTGGACGCATTGTCCTTCGGCCTTGGCGGGGTCATCCGCGGACTGTTCCGGCCGATCCTCGGTGTGTTGAACGGCGTCGACACCACCGATTGGGATCCGAAAGCCGACGCGGTCCTGCCAAAGCCGTTCTCGGCCGCTGATCTGACGGGCCGTTCGGCGTCGCGTGCCGCGCTCCTCGACACGTACGGCATCGAAGACGGATTTGTGCTTGGCAATGTGGGGAGGATGTCGGGTCAGAAGGGCCTCGGCCTCATCGAATACGATCTCGCAACGTTGGTTGACGAGGGTGCTCGGTTCATCTTCATGGGAAGCGGCGACCTCGATCCGCTCGTCGACTCATGGGCGGAGCGCTATCCCCATGCCGTTGTACATGTACCGTTCGACGAGCCGGCGTCCCGGCTGATCTTCGCCGGCTCCGATGCCTACCTCATGCCGTCCCAGTACGAACCGTGCGGCCTCGGACAGATCTACGCAATGCGCTACGGAACACCACCGATCGCCCACTTCACGGGTGGTCTCGAAGACACGGTGTTCGATATCGACGAGGATCCGGCGAATGGGACCGGATTCGTATTCCGTTCGTTCGATCATCCGTCGCTGACGAAGACGATCCGCCGCGCCATGCGCTACCGGTTGGCGATGCCGGGCCTCTGGAACAGAATCCAGACCAACGGCATGACCCACGACTGGTCGTGGAGCGCCCGTGCGAAGGAGTACGAAGCGATCTACGAGTCGGTGCTCCCGTAGCGATCGGTTGATCCCGCGATGCCTGCTGATGCGGAACATCTTGTCGAGTCGTGTGATGACAATGACCGAAGAAATACGCGACAATCACTACCAGAGCGAGACGTGCCGGCATGGGCAATCCGCGACTCGGGGAGCGGCCGTGGCTTCAGAAGCGTCGACCAAATCAGCAGCTGAGCTATTGGAACCGGCGTTCCGGTTGATGCTCGGAGGACCGCCGCCCGTCCGGATCGAGCTCTGGGATGAGACCACGATCGGTACAGATGCCGGTCCGGGCGCAATCAGACTGAACTCTCCCGAGGCGATCCGCCATCTGCTGTGGGCTCCTGGCGAGCTCGGCCTCGGCCGCGCATTCGTGACGGGGGAGGTCGACGTCGAGGGGTCACTTCCCGACGCGCTCAAGGCGCTCAAACGGGCCGGACGAAGCAACGAGGCAAACCCAGTGTCCTGGGTACCGAGCCTTGTTTCCGCCGCGCGGGAACTCGGCATTCTGAGCGGTTCTCCGCCGCCGCGTCCGCCGGAGGAGATCCTTCCTCGTGGAATTCGACATTCCGTCGGGCGTGACCGGCAGGCGGTCGGTCATCACTACGACGTCGGCAACCAGTTCTACGAGCTGGTCCTTGGACCCACGATGACGTACTCGTGCGGCCGCTTCGTCTCACCAGAAGCCACGCTGGACGAGGCTCAAGACGCCAAACACGACCTGATATGCAGGAAACTCGGCCTCGGCGAACCCGATGTGAGTGAAGCGATCCGCGGCAGGCGGCCGCGACTGCTTGATGTCGGTTGCGGATGGGGTTCGATGGCCATCTATGCCACCAGCCATTACGACGTAGACGTCGTGGGAGTGACGATCAGTGAGGAGCAGGTGCTCGAGGCACGACGTCGCGTCGACGAGGCGGGTCTCGCCGACCGAATCGAGGTTCGGAACCAGGACTACCGCGAGGTCAGCGACGGGCCATTCGACGTCATCTCTTCGATCGGCATGGCCGAGCATGTTGGTCTCAAGAAGCTTCCGAAGTACTTCGAACAACTTCATGCGCTGCTCCGCCCCGGTGGGCGTCTGCTCAACCACGCGATCTCGTCCGTCGGCGGCTCCAAACCGAAGCGGCGCAAGTTCACCACCCGATATGTCTTCCCAGACGGCGAGCTCATCGATGTCGGCGTGACCGCGGTGAAGATGCAGGAGGCGGGCTTCGAAGTACGCGATGTCGAAAGCCTGCGCGAGCACTACGCCAGGACGCTCCGCGAGTGGGTGGCCAACCTCGAGGGCAATTGGGAGTCGGCTGTCGAACTGGTCGGAGAACGACGAGCGCGCGTTTGGCGGCTCTACATGTCGGGCAGCATCGTCGGTTTCGAGGATGGTGGGTTGCACCTCCACCAGATCCTCGGTGTTAGGCCGTTCGCAGATGGCCGCTCCGGTGTTCCACCCACGCGTGCAGGATGGCTTTGAACACACTCCGGCACGGCTCTGTCAGTGAACCGCCGCGCCCACAGGCGACGCTGTCTGATCGTCCGCCGCGACGAGCGAAACGCCATTTCCCCGCAGGTCGCAGAGACGACCCACCCGAATTGGGCTATCGAAGCGAAGCTTCCGACACCTGATCCGACCCACCGAGGCGATTGAAGAGAGATGGAACCCACGGCCCCAGCCCACGACAAATCATCACAAGCGACAACAACACCCCACCCCTTTGTAGAGGGGGAGGAATCCCCAAGGAGGGGGAGATTCGTGGGCGAGGGGGACGAAGACCGGCGACTCAGTTGCTCGGCGACTCAGCAACCCGTCTCGTCAAGGTCCAGATCGCGGCTGATCTTGGGGCCATCGAGATCGAGGTTTGGTTCTCGCCTGCCGAAAGAGCGCCGTCGCCCCAGACGAGTTGTGCCTCTTCGAGGGCGAGCTGCTCGCCTGTGATCGCTTGTGTCTCGCGTTCGCGTCCGGCGTTGACAACCACGAGCAGGTGGTCGTCGCTGCTGCGACGTTCTACGGCAAACATCATTGATCCATCGCCGTCGTCGGGCGGCCAAAGGATCCGATAGTTGGAGCTGCGAAGTGCTGGATGCTGGTGTCGCAGGGCGACGAGACCTTTCGTTGCTTCGAGGATCCGTTGGTTCCAGTGGCCTTCGTGGTCCCAAGGGAATGAACGTCGGCAGTCGGGATCGAGACCACCCTCAAGACCAATTTCCGAGCCGTAGTAGATGCTCGGCGCACCGGGGAAGGTGAGGAGGAGCGCCAAAGCGAGCACCACTGAGTCTTCATCGCCGGAGGCAATCGACAAGATGCGGGCTGTGTCGTGTGAGTCGAGCAGGTTCAAGTTGGCGAGCGTGGCAGGCTCCGGATAGTGCCCGAGGAGCCACTCGATCTTGTGACGATATCCGGTGCCGTCGAGGGCGGGCGCGACGTCGTAGTGGGGGTTCTCCATCATCGTCGATGCGTCGAGACGGTCTCCAATGGTGAACGCGATCGTGGCTGTGGTGAACGGGTAGTTCATCGTGCCGTCGAACCGGGTACCGTCATTGACGAACTCGCTCGCTTCCGACCAGATCTCGCCGACGATGTAGAGATCGGGATTTACGGACCGCGTTCGTTCTCTGAATTCTTCCCAGAAACCTTCGGTTTGGATCTCCTCGGGCACGTCGAGGCGCCAACCGTCGATCCCACGTCGGGCCCAGTACTCGCCTACCCCCATGAGATAGTCGCGGGCTTCTGCGTTGTCGGTGTTGAACTTCGGCAGGGCGCGCAAGCCCCACCATGCTTCGTAGTTCGCCGGCTCGTCCATGGCGTAGGGGTTGAGCGGAAATCCGTTGATGTGGAACCAACCGACGTACGGCGACTGCTCTCCGTTCTCGAGCACGTCGTGGAACCGGAAGAAACCGCGGCTCGAGTGGTTGAAGACTCCGTCGAGGATCACCCGGATCCCGCGGTCGTGGCATGCCGCGAGCAACTCATCAAAGTCTTCGTCGGTGCCGAGGATCGGGTCGATGCGGTAGTAGTCGTGCGTGTGATAACGATGGTTTGATGCCGACCGGAATACCGGATTGAAGTAGATCGCGGTGATCCCGAGGTCGGCCAGCCAGTCGAGGTGCTCGGCGACACCGAGGAGGTCGCCACCCTTGTATCCGTGAAACGTCGGAGGAGCGTCCCAAGGCTCGAGGTTGATGGGCTTTCGAACACGGTCGGACTTCGCAAAGCGGTCCGGGAAGATCTGATAGAAGACGGCGTCCCGCACCCACTCGGGTCGGTCGTGGAGACCCGTTGCGGCGCCCCGGTTCCGCTGACAGTGAGCACAAGTATCTGGATTGTGTTGGCGACTCGTCGTCACGTGGCTGGCCCTTCGAGGTGATTCCGATAGGTCGGCCATGTTACGCGAATCGCCGTGTTGAGCGCGGATCGGTGGGGACGGTCAGACCGTCAGGTCGAGTGGGATCTCCAATCCTTCGGTGTATCCCGGCGTCTCGTAGTAGATGAACCGGCCCGTGTCCTGATCCCAGCTCGCGATTACCGGGACATCGACCTTCCGGTCGCTTTCACATGCCTCTCCGGCGAGATGCATCGCGATGTCGTCCGGGTATTCCTCGATGAAACCACCGACGAGGGCCTGCTGGCCGGCACCCAATCCACAACGGTTCCAGTCGGTGACCTTCGCCACCCAACCGGAGATCTCGTCCATCTGTTGCGCACCGCCGCGGCCCTCCGAGAGTGCGATGAGCCGACGCGCCAGTTCCGTGGTTCCGACCTTGCACGGGACACATTGTCCGCAGGAGCCACGGGCGTTGAACGCCGCATAGGCGCCCATGGCCTGCACGGCACAGATCGTGTCGTCGTAGAGCGTGAACCCCGCCGATCCGAGTCCGCTCCCGATCGACTGCAATCCCTCATACGACAGGGGAATGTCCAGGTGCTCGGCACGAATCGGCCGATTGGAGACCCCGTTGGTGATCATCTTGATCGGACGTCCGGAGAGAGTGCCGCCGGCGTGAACCTCAACAAGTTCGCGCATCGGCGTGCCGAGGGCGAGTTCGACGACCGTGTTGACCGTGGTGTCGCCACCGAGGGCGAAGATCATGGTGCCGGAGGACTGCTCGGTTCCGACGGAGCGGAACCAGTCGGCACCACGTGCGAGGATGTTCGGCAGATGGGACAAGGTCTCGGCGTTGTTGACGGACGTTGGGTTCAGGGGTGAGCCCTGAGCCTCGAAGAGGCCATTCATGTACGGCGGGTAGAGGCGAGGTTTCGCTTCGCGACCCTCGATGACCTCGAGCATCCCTTTCTCTTCGCCGAAAAGGTATACGTCCGGTCCGCGCACAATGGTGATCTGTACCTGGCCGATCATTCCGGTATCCACCATCTCCACGGCGGCCCGTTCGAGGGCGTCGATCGCGGCATGGTGCTTGTGTTTGATGCCGATGAAGACCTGCTCGGCGCCGACAGCCATACCCGCGATAGTGATCCCCTCGAGGAGCGAGTACGGATTGTTCTGGAGCATCCAGCGGTCTTTGAATGTACCCGGCTCGCCCTCTGAGACGTTGGCTACGACGAACTTGCGATCCGCCACGGCAGATGCAACCCCACCGAGTTTGATCGCCGTCGGGAAGCCAGCGCCTCCGCGTCCGCGCAGGCCACTGGCGCGGATCTCGGCGATCGCGGCCGTGGCACCCATGCGGTCGAGTGCTTCGAGACCCGAACCGCCTCCTGCCGCGACGTAGTCGTCGAGGCTCCGGTACGGGGTCTCCGGGAGAAGTCGGTGTTCGACCGTCATCGGGGAGGGTTTGTGGTGCGTGAAGGGCCTGCCATGGGCGGCATCTTACGCATCGACGTCGAGACGTACCGGATGAATCGCTGACGCAGCGGCCGGACGTTGACGTGAGTAGACGAAGTGTCCAGTAGGTGTGATATAGTGTCTATCCCCCGACAGGATTGAAGAAGGATGACTGACAGAACAACAATCCGATCGAACGGCGCCCCCCGCCCGGTCGCGGTCGCAGCTCGCGGGCTCACCAAGTCGTTCGGGGACACACAGGCGGTCCGCGATCTGAGCTTCGATGCACGAGCCGGAGAAGTGACGGGCTTGCTCGGACCGAACGGCGCAGGCAAGACCACCACGATCAAGATGCTGACGACGCTGCTCTCCATCGACTCTGGGTCCGCGTCGATCGTCGGCATCGACGTAGCCGAAAGACCGGATGCGGTCCGGCGGGTCATCGGCCTCGCCGGCCAGTCCGCAGCGGTCGACGAGAAGCTGACGGCTCGCGAGAACCTCGAGCTCTTCGGACGCCTGTACAAGATCCCGAGCGCCGAGCGGGCAAAACGAGTCGACTACCTCATCGACCGATTTGCCCTCACCGACTTCGCAAACCGCGTAGCCGAGACCTACTCGGGTGGACAACGGCGGCGGCTCGATGTTGTTGCGAGTCTGATAGCGTCGCCCCCGGTGCTCTTCCTCGATGAGCCGACGACCGGCCTCGACCCCCACACACGGTCGGAGCTGTGGGCGGAAATCCGCAACCTCGCCGACAGGGGGACGGCCGTGGTGCTGACCACCCAGTACCTCGAAGAAGCCGACCGGCTCTCCGACTCGATTGTGATCATCGATGAAGGTGTCATGAAGGCCTCGGGGACAAGCGCGGAGCTCAAGCGAGACCTCGAGAGCGATGTACTCGAGGTACATGTTGCCTCCAGCAGAGAACTGCCCCAGGCCGCCGAGTCGGTGGCCAGAGTCGGGGCTACTGCAACATCAGATCCCGAAGGGACTCGACTCCAGATACCGCTCACCGGGGGAGCTCATCAAAGCCTCTCGATTCTCAGGGCTCTCGATGCGGACGGGATCGGAGTTGCAGACTTCCAACTGAGAAAGCCGACCCTCGACGACGTGTTCCTTGCGATGACGAGCAGGGGAGGTGACCGATGACGGCGGTGGAGACGGCGACCGTGCCGGAGCCGGGAGTCTGGCAGCGCGTCCGATGGGCGGTGCAAGACACGGTCACGATGACGTGGCGCGACCTCATCAGGACCCGTCGCCAGCCCGAGATGCTTTCGTTCGCCGTGATCATGGGGGTGTTCTTCCTCCTGCTCTTCTACTGGGTGTTTGGTGGCGCCATCGCCGCCGGGGCAGGAGTCGACTACATCCAGTACCTGGTGCCCGGCATCTTCGTCATCACGACCCTCACGGGCGCCCAACAGACGGGCACGGGACTCGCCGCGGACCTTGCCGAAGGAGTGACCGACCGCCTCCGATCGTTGCCGATGAGCCAATTCGCAGTCCTTGGGGGTCGCACCATCGCGGATGCCCTGCGCAACGTGGTCGGTGTACTGCTGGTCGCAGCGGTCGGGTACCTGCTCGGATTCCGATTCGCTTCGGTTGGTGGGGCGATCGGAGCCATCGCCCTCGCCGTGGGGGTGGGGTACGCGTTCTCGTGGATGAATGCGGCGATTGCTGCTCAGGTGAAGAGCGCCGAGATGGTCGGCATGCTCAGCATGTTCTGGCTCTTCCCGCTCATGCTCGCGAGCACCGTGTTCACACCGGCAGAGCAGATGCCCGGATGGCTTCAGGGATTCGCTAAGTGGCAGCCGATCTCCGTGGTCGGTGACGCGGCCAGAGACCTCTGCAATGGAATCCCGGCCGGGGACGCCGTCCTCTGGTCCATCATTTGGATTGTGGTATTGCTCGCAGTGTTCGTACCGATGGCCGTAGCGATCTATCGGAGGGCGTAGTGGCACCCACCGACTCCGGCCGGGGCGAACCCCGCGATCGAATCATGCGCGCCACATTCGAGTTGGTCGCCGAGGAGGGTCTTGGCGCCGTGACGATGACGGCGATCGCCGACCGCGCGGACGTCGCTCGGCAGACGCTCTACAACCACTTCACCGATGTGGAGCAGATCGTCATCGCAGGAATCGAGGAGTACAACGCGATCGGGTTTGCCCATCTGATGGAACTCCTCGAAGCGACCGCGACAACCGAGGCGAAGTTGGACCTCGTGGTCCGGCACACGGTCGCAGCGACGAGCCACGGTCATGGGGTTGCCGACCTGCGCAGCGCGCTCTCCGCCGGGGCCCGAGCGCACCTCGATCAGCACGTGGCGTCGTTCAGGTCATTGATAGCGTCGATCATCGCCGACGGAGTTGCCGAGGGATCTCTGAACGAGTCGATTGACCCGGGTGTGTACGCCGTTCTCATCGAGGGACTCCTCCTCGCTGCAGGAGACCTGGCGCTGGACGAGGGCGATCCCGCGGTGGCCGCAACGGTGACCTCGGAGGCGGTGCTGAGGGTGCTGGGCGTGGAGAGCGTCGTGAGCCGGGGGTCCAGGTAGGTGCGGAGACGAACAGCCGGCTGCTCACCACTCCGCTCCGACTGACGACTCACGGCTCTACCATCACACGACCACACACCGCCCCATCCACCCACCGACCGAGGCCCCACAATGCACTATCGACCGCTCGGACGAACCGGCTACGACGTCTCTGAGGTCGGGTTTGGAGCTTGGGCAATCGGCGCAGACTGGGGGGACGTCGATGACACCACAGCCATGGCTGCCCTTCACGCTGCGGTCGACGCCGGTGTCAACTTCATCGACACGGCCGACGTCTACGGCGATGGGCGCAGCGAGCGATTTGCCGCCCGGCTCGTACGCGAGCGACCAGGCGGCAACCTCGTCGTTGCCACCAAGGTGGGAAGGCGGCTGAGCCCGCACACGGCCGACGGGTACACCGGCGAGAACATCGAGCGATTCATCGATCGCAGCTTGACGAATCTCGACACTGACGCCGTTGATCTGGTGCAACTGCACTGCCCGCCGACCGACGTCTACTACCGGCCCGAGCTATTCGGCGAACTTGATGCCCTGAAGGCGAAGGGGAAGATCCGCCACTACGGCGTCAGCGTCGAGCGGGTCGAGGAAGCGATGAAGGCGATCGAGTACCCGGGTGTGGAGACGGTGCAGATCATCTTCAACATGTTCCGGCAACGGCCGGCAGATCGGTTCTTCGAACTCGCCACGCAGGCCGACGCTGGCGTGATCGTGCGCGTCCCGTTGGCGAGTGGACTCCTGACCGGGAAGATGAGATCTGACACCAAGTTCTCCGCAGATGACCACCGCAGCTACAACCGCAAAGGTGAAGCATTCGATGTTGGCGAGACGTTCGCCGGGGTTCCGTATGACACCGGGCTTGCTGCCGTCGCCGCACTGGCCGGACTCGTGCCTGACGGGGCAACGATGGCGCAGATGGCCCTCCGGTGGATCCTGATGCACGACGCCGTCTCGACGACGATCCCCGGTGCGAAGAGTGCCGATCAGGCCTGCGCCAACGCTGCGGCTTCGGATCTTCCCGCGATCGACGGCGAAACAATGACTGCAGTGTCCGATGTGTACGAGGGAACGATTGCGGAACACGTCCACGCACGCTGGTAGAACGCGGCAGGCCTATCGTCACATCATGCGTATCGGATATCAGGGTGAACCGGGCTCGTACAGCCACCGGGCCGTCTGCGAGTTGTTTGCAGAAGGTGAACCCATTGGGCTGATCGGGTTTGCCACCGCGTTCACTGCTCTCGAAGAAGGGGCCATCGACCGGCTGGTGGTTCCGGTCGAGAACTCGACGACCGGTTCGGTGCTCCCGGTGCTTGATCGTCTCCCCGGTGGCAACGGTCACCAGCCGTTCGCAATTGTTGCTGAGCATCTCGTGGAGGTGAGACACGCAATCCTCGGTATTCCCGGAGCCTCGGTTGAAGACCTCTCAGAAGTACGGTCTCATCCTCAGGCGCTCGCCCAGGCGGAACGACACTTGCTCGACATGGGTGTCGAAGTGAACGCCCGTCCAGACACCGCCGGTGCCGTTCGAGAGGTCGCCGAACTGCGCGACCCGACGATTGCAGCGCTTGCGCCACCTGCATCGGCCGAGATCTACGGCCTCGACATCCTGCTGAGCGACGTGATGGACCGGGCACACAACACCACACGTTTCGTGGTTCTCGCTCCCGGAGCGCCACAGGTCGACCCGGACGACGACAAGACCACCATCCTCTTCACGACATCACACACTCCGGGTGCTTTGGCACTCGTTCTCGCGGAACTCGGACTGCGTGGTGCGAACCTCACCCGCATCGAGTCGCGTCCATCGGACGAGGCCTGGTCGTATCGGTTCTTCATCGACCTCATTCACGATCCGGGACCGGAGGGCCTCGCCAGGGTGATCGATCCTCCTCCTGCAACCTGCGCAGACCTCTGGGTTCTGGGGAGCTACACCCGGGTCGCTGAGTAGCCGCCAACTCGAAGGTCCGCGTCGCCGGAGCGCTCCACAACTACCGTTGCTGCCAGGAGGCAGAACGAATGGCGACCAGCACGGCGAGCTTCGGCGCGGGCAAGCGGGAGAGCCACGACTCTTCGGCGTACTACGCCAGGCGCATGATGCGTGCACCGATTGAGGGTGTCGTCGGCGATGTGTCCGATGCACCGGCCAACGTGATCGATCGCGTCTTCGTGCAGTCGTCCGAGTCGATGAGTCAACTCCCAGACGACTGCGTCGCTCTCATGGTGACATCACCGCCGTACAACGTCGGCAAGGACTACGACGACGATCTCGCGCTCGGTGATTATCTCGACCTTCTCCGCAGGGTGTTCACCGAGACGTATCGCGTTGTGGAACCCGGCGGCCGCGTCGCGGTCAATGTGGCCAACCTCGGTCGCAAGCCCTACCTGCCCCTGAACCATCTCGTCGGTGTGTTGCTGACAGAAGTGGGCTTTCTCCTCCGCGGGGAGATCATCTGGAGGAAGGCCAAGGCCGCCGGTGGATCAACGGCGTGGGGATCATGGCAGTCGGCGAAGAACCCGACCCTGCGCGATGTCCACGAATACGTGCTTGTCGGCTCGAAGTCCTCGTTCCGCCGAGAACGCGCCGGTGAAGACACGATCTCGAAGGACGACTTTCTCGAAGCGACGATGTCGGTGTGGGACATCCTTCCCGAGTCGGCTCGCCGTGTGGGCCACCCCGCACCGTTCCCGACCGAGCTGCCCCGTCGACTCATCGAGTTGTACACCTTCGATGGTGACCTCGTCCTCGATCCGTTCCTCGGTTCGGGATCCACGGCGATCGCAGCGGTCCAAAGCGGGCGCCACTACGTCGGATATGAAACCGATGCCGACTACGCAGCACTGGCGGAGAAGCGAATTGCGACGGCGCGCGCAGGACATCGGTCGGCATCCTCGTGACGGAGACCGCCGACGGGCGCGATTCTCCGATGGAGCGCGCTGTTCTGGCGGCCGTGCCGTTCCTTGGATTCGGGCTCCTCGCTTCCTTGCCTCTCCTGTTGATTTCATGGTCGGCCCCGCCCTTCGCACTCGTGATCGTTCATCTCACTGTTCTTGTGCTCCTCGGGCTCGCCGCCTCGATACGACTCACCCCGTTCGCGGGGATCGATTGGTTCCTAGGGCAGTCCTGGACTCCGTTCTGGCGAGCAATCGCCTCTGGCGTGTCGGTGGTGTTCCTCGTGACCGGCATGGTTGGTCTCGTGACCATCGCATCTTCCGCTGCTTTGCAGTATCCGCCGTCGATGCAGTTCCTCCAGCTGCTGTCGGCACTTGACATTGCCTGGGCCGGTGCGGCCCTTGTCGTCGGTGTCTATCGAGCGTGGAGGCTCCCTGCGGCGGTCATCGCGGGTTCAATCCTTGCGGTGATCTGCATCTGGTCGATCTGGTGGTACCTCGACGCCGTCGGTTTCGGTCCGAATGGGGAATGGATCGTCGACGCGTCCGTATTGATGCGGCGCGTGCTGCCGTTCGACATCGCGGCGGCCGTGATGGCGATTGGGGCGCTCATCTACGGGACGCGCCGTCAGGCGATCGAACAGGCAAGTCCCCAGTCGTAGGTCGCATACTCCACGCTCGGTGAAGACGCGATCACCCAGCTAGCGTCCTCGTCGGGCAGCCACTGTGCGATCGATCGCGCAAGATCGTGTCTCCGGGCGGGGATCCACGTGGGCATTCGTCCAGGCCGCACGAAGTCGCCGCCGTACCAGAGGAAGATCCGTGACAGCTGGAGTGTGTCGGTGGAGCGATCAGCGACCGCACCACCGTGGGCGAGAAACGAGCGCATCTGATCATTGAGCTGGGCCCCGAGGTCTTCCCCGAACGGCTCGTAGCGCAGGGATGGACACGAAACCGACCCACACACGAGTGCGGCGTGGATCCTCGGATCCTTGAACCGGCGGATCTTGCCGTGCTCGATGTCGTTCAACGAGAGAGACTCCCCGCCGACCATCGCCCAGGGTGTGTCAAACGCGCCGGGGAGACGGAGGACTGTTTCCTCGCCGGCTGACAGGGCGTCTGCCGCGAGCGCCAGGGCCCCTGCGTTGTAGAGATTGAGCCAGAACGAGAGGGCTCCGTCCACGGACAGGGCATCAGGATCGACTTCCTCCATTCGGTACCGGAAACGAGCGAGCACCCCCCGCTCCGACGGGAGAACAGCAATCCCATCCGTGCGGAGCAACGAGAGAACGTCGCCGAACTCATTCGACTGAACGAGGCCTTCGCCCGTCGGCTTGGGCCGTCGCGTGCGGCGCGCACGTGCAATCGACGATGCGACGGCAAGTGGATTCGGCTGGGCGTTCATTGCGGTCCCCCCGGACGTGCTCTCTTCGCTCAACGGTGCAACGGCTCGGTCTGTTCCCGAACGCCGGTCGTCAATTCGTCGTCGACTTCCCCTTGTACATGCGCAGGTACACGAACCCGACGACACCGGCGAGGATCGAGCCGATGAAGATCCCGATCTTGGCTTCGTCGGTGAAGAGATGGGCGTCCGCGCTGGATCGGAACGCGAGTTCGGAAATGAACAACGAGACCGTGAATCCGATTCCGGCTAGGAACCCAAGACCGATGATGTGACCGAATCCGGTATGGCGCGGGAGCTGTCCTATCCCGAGCTTCAGCGCCAGCCATGTCGCGAGAGCGACGCCGACGGGTTTGCCAACCGCGAGACCGACGGAGACACCGAGAGCAATCGGGCTGAGCACGGCCTCCACGATGTCGACCCCCACGAAGCGCACGCCGGCGTTCGCCAGGGCAAAGAGGGGCACGATCAGGAAGGACGACCACGGATGGAGGGCATGCTCCCACCGCTCGAGCGGCGACACCGACTCCCGAGCGATTGCCGCGAGCGCCAGGGCGTCCTGGTCGAGCCGGGCATGAGCTTGCGGAGACGCCTGATCTCGGTCGAAGCGCACAAGGATCCAACCGGCTCTTCTGCGGAAATCTGAGTCGCTGTAGTACGCACGGGCGGGGACGAGCAAGCCGAGGATCACGCCGGCGATCGTTGCATGAACGCCCGACTCGAGGAACGCAAACCACGCGATGAGCGCGAGCGGCAGGTAGATGATCCCGGCACGGATTCCTGCCTGCCTCGCAAAGATGATCAATAGCAGGGTCGCGACAGCCACGACCATCCAAATGAACGAGAGGTCCGACGTGTAGAAGATTGCGATGACGACGATCGCTCCGATGTCGTCAACGATCGCCAGAGCGAGCAGGAATAGCTTCGCTCCGACCGGGACACGGCTGCCGAGGAGTGCGATCACTCCAACGGAGAAGGCAATATCCGTTGCCATCGGGATTCCCCACCCCGAAAGTGCATCGGCCGGTCCGCTCGACAACACGAACGCCACGTAGATGAGGGCCGGGACGATCATTCCGCCGAGCGCGGCCATCGCGGGGAGGGACGCCTTCTTGACCGTGTTCAGCTCGCCGACGACCAACTCGCGTTTGATCTCGAGGCCGACGACGAAGAAGAAGATCGCCATGAGGCCGTCGTTGACGAAGTGTTTCAGCGATTCGTCGAAGTGGAAACTGCCGATCGATATCGTGATGTGGGTTTCCCAGAACTCGAAATACGAGTCACCCCAGGCTGAGTTCGCCCAGATCAGGGCGGCAACGGTTGCGGCGAGCAGCACAAAGGCGCCCGAGGCCTCGGTTGCCATGAACGAGACTGCGGGACGCACGAAGCGCCGCTGAAGCGGCCCGTCGGTGTGAATCCAGGTTCGGTGAAGCGGTTCGGTGTCTTCGTCCATGCGTTCGAAAGAGGCTAGTGGCGGCAGATCAGCTGATGTCCGTCACAGCCAGGCGCCACCCACTCGTTCTTGCGTAACTATCGGAAGCCGGCTTCCACTATCTACGCAAGAACGAGAAGCGGTGTCGGATCGACCGACCTCTGCTGCGGCCTTGTACCATCCCACCGCCTCTCCGGAAGGGCCCGTTGCTCCTCGACGCCATCAGAATCATCGTCGGCCTCGTTGCGTTGATCTACGCAGCGGATCGCCTCGTCAAGTCGGCCGTGCGGATCTCGCGCGCATTCGGCGTTTCTGTTGTTCTGATCGGCGCCGTCATCGTCGGGTTCGGTACGTCGGTGCCGGAGTTCGTGGTCTCCGCGATCGCTGCGCTCGAAGGTGAACTCGACTTGGCGGTCGCCAACATCGTCAGCTCGAACACGTCAAACCTGACACTGGTGCTCGGGTCCGCCGCATTGATCACGCCGATCATCGCGCGACGACAGATCATCAAGCGAGAGGGTGCGCTCATGTTCGCTGCGGTTGCTTTGTTGACCGCATTCCTCGCGAATGGCTGGCTGAGTGCCTGGGAGGGTTTCGTCCTGCTCGGCCTCCTGTGTGTGGCGATCTGGCTCATGATCCACTGGTCGAGTGACGATCCGGACGCCATCATGGCGCAGATCACCGACGCCGTGGAACCGGACAAGGATGTTCCGAAAGGCCGGCCCGAATGGCGGACCGAGGTCGGCAAGGAAATCGTGATCGGCGTTGTCGCATTGGTCGTGACGGTGATCGCCGCCGACCTCCTGCTCGATGGTGTTGTCGGGGTCGGCGAACGGTTTGGGCTTTCAGCAGTCTTGCTCGGCCTCATTACCGGCGTCGGAACGAGCCTCCCCGAGCTTGCGGCCGGGATCTCGGCTGCTCGCCACCGGGAGCCGGAGCTTGTGCTCGGCAACGTCCTCGGCTCCAACATCTTCAATTCGCTCGGAGTGGTGGGCCTGGCCGCGGTCCTCGGTCCGGGCGCCATCCCCGAGATCACAGTCGTGCCCCTGGCAATCATGGTTGGAGCCGCCCTCATGGCGGGTGTTTTCTCGATCACCGGTCAGAGGATCGACCGAACCGAGGGAGGGGTTCTGCTGGCGGGGTTCGTCGCGTACGCCGTGTATGCGTTTGTGTGAACAAGTAGCAAGTAGAAAGTAGCAAGGCAGCTTTGCTGCCGCGACGTGGGCGGGACCCCAGGAATCACTTGGCGTTCGTGGTACATCGAACATGTGCATGACTTCAAGCGCCTTGTTGTGTGGCAGCGGGCTTACGCGTTCTCTCGTGATCTCATTCCGCTGACGGGTCGCTTTGTCGGGCCCGCTCGATTTGCCCTGGCAGATCAGATTGCCAGGGCAGCCATGTCTATTCCATCCAACATCGCAGAGGGAGCCGGACGATCATCAACACGAGACTTTCGACGTTTCTTGACCATCGCTCTGGGTTCGTCGTATGAACTCGAGACCCAAGTCATGCTCGCTCGAGATCTTGCCCTTGTGCCCGACAAGACGGCGGCCGCCTGCTTGACCGAACTTGGCGAGATCCAACGGATGCTCCACGGTCTTCGATCGAACACTCGACCGTAGGGGATATGCAGTCAAGAGACGGTTCGGCGCTGCTACTTGCTACTTGCTACTTGCTACCTGCTACTTGGTTCCTTTTGCGTCCCTACCCCGCGGGCACCAACGTTTGCACTGCTTCTGCTGCTGCGTCGACCTGGGCTCTCGTCCAATTCATGGGGGAGTACTCGCCGGCGAGCCAGAGGGGGATCATGTCGTCGTAGTGGGGGTGGTCGGCGTGACCCGATTGGCCGGTGGTGTGGGTTGTGAGTGATCGGGAAAGGTCGCCAAGGTCGACGAGCATGCGCATCGACGGCAGCCACGTTGTCTCGAACCCTTCGTACGCCGTCCATCCGGTCGCGTTCACGAGGTCGCTGCCTCCCGATGTGGCGAACGGGCCGCGGTTGAAGCGGTCTTCGACGAGTCCGATTCCAGAGTCTCCGAGTGTCTGGTTGCGGAACACCGACACGTGCATGTCACCCCAACTCCATTCCTCGGGATCGTCGCTGAACAACCCCTGCAGGTCGGAGTACCCGTCGGCGAGCGCACGAGCGAGGATGACGTCGCGATCCTCGACCGTGTCGGTCGTCTGGTCATCCCAGAACGGATCAGCGGGACTCTCGAGCATCGCACCGACGACGGTGTACCAGCGCCCCGCCCCGTTCGGCCAGTAATCCTCGGGAAGATCATCGTGGAACGTGTATTCCAGGAGACGCGTCCAGACGGCGTTGAATGCCGCCGCGCCACTCGAGTCAACCTGGTTCCCGAGATCCCACGAGGCGAGAACACCACGAAGCGGAGTGTCGAACTCCACGAGATAGGGGACAACTCGTTGCGCGTTGAGGCTGTATGAGTCGAACTGGATCGAACCATGCTGTGCGAGTCCAATTCCGGAGTTGGACCCAACGAGATCGACGATCCGCCTTGCGCGATACCCGTGGTTCCAGTCATACGTGATCGGATTCGGATAGGTGTCGTCAACGACGGCGTTGTTCGCCGTGACGATGTATCCGCTCTCAGGGTTGTATGTGCGCGGTAGCTCGTCGAACGGTATGAATCCGGTCCACTCGTAGTCGTCGGTCCATCCGGGGACCGGAAGTGTCCCGTCGCCAGTCGCCCGGATCGGGATTGTGCCGGGTGCCTGGTAGCCGATGTTTCCGGACGTGTCGGCGAAGATGAAATTCTGTGCGGGAACCGTGAACGATGCGAGGGCCGCGCGGAACTCCTCCCAGTTCGCGGCCGTATCGAGACCGATGAAGGTCTGGACGATCCCCGGGTTCGTGTCGAGCGCCGTCCAGCGCAGCGCGATGGCGTATGGCTGCGGTGTGTCGACACCCGATTCGTCGAAGTCGTCGAGCGCCTCGTACGAGCCGGAGATGACCGGCCCGTGGCGAGTTGTCTTGACCTCGATAGTGACCGGGTCTCCGCCGGCCACGTTGATCGTCTCCTCGTGGACATCCATGTCGGTCCACGTCCCGTTCACTTCGTATTGGTTCGGGTTGTCGGGGTTGACCTTCTCGATGTAGAGATCCTGAACGTCGGGTCCGAGGTTGGTGACACCCCACGCGATCTCAGCGTTGTGGCCGATGATGACACCCGGGACTCCCGCAAACGAGAACCCTGCGACTTCGAACGGGCACTCGTTGGAGACTTCGGTGCAGTGGAGGCCGTTCTGGAACCAGATCGACGGCATCTGGATCGCGAGGTGCGGATCGTTGGCGAGGATCGGCGCTCCGGTGTCAGTGTGGTCACCGGACACGACCCACGAGTTCGAGCCGATGCCGGCTTCCGGGTCGGCGGCGCCGAGGGCTGCGATGAGGTCGAGGTTGTCCTGGACGGACGCAAGAGCGCGCTGAACGCCTGGGACGTTCCGCAGTGACGCTGCCACCGCCGCAGCTTCGTTGTCTGTGGTCGGCACGATGAACGGATTGGTCTCTCCGGGGTACGGCGGGAACAACTGCGCCACCTGCGCATCGCTGAGTGTTCCCAGAAGCATCGCCCGCTCGATCTCGGAGTCCATGTTGCCGCGAAGGTCCCAGGCCATCGCGATACCCCAGGTGAGGGTATCAACGGGGCTCCATGCCTCCGGTGTGTATCCGTGGTTGGTGAACTCGAGCACGGTGTACTCGAAGCTGAGGTCGGCGGGCGACTGCGTGGACAGGTAGGCGTTGACTCCGTCGGTGTAGGCCTCCATGATCGCCTGCATCTCCTGCGGTGCGTTGGCGAACTGAGCTTCAGCGATCTCTCGCCATCCGAGTGTCCGGAGGAACGTGTCGGTCTCGAGCTGAGATTCCCCGAACATCTCCGCGAGGCGGCCGGAGCCGATATGGCGCCAGAAGTCCATCTGCCAGAAGCGTTCCTGCGCATGTACGTATCCCTGCGCCATGAACACGTCGTGCGGTGTCGACGCGTAGATGTGAGGGACTCCCATGTTGTCGCGTACGACCTCGACCGTGGCGTCAAGACCGGCGATGGCCACCTCGCCATCAACATCGGGGAATGCACGCCTGACGGAGACCCGCATGAACAGTGCAGTCCCTACGACGGCGATCAGGAGGACCGCGGCTACGACACCGAGCAGGACCTTCCACCACGTCCGCGACCGCTCCTGCCCGTCGCTCGGCGCTTCTGCGTCACTCATGTGGCCGAGGGTACCGCCTCGACTCCCGCCGTGTCGTCGTACCATGGCCCCATGGAGAACTCGATGGAACCGTCAGACCCACACGATGACCAAGAGCCGATAACGCCTCAGGTGGTTGAGCCCACACCCGACGGACCGCCGGAGGACGAGGGCACCTTCGTCAGCGAACCGTCCAAGCTGATTCGTATCGCTTCGATGACGCGTGCGATGCTCGAAGAAGTCCGTGCGTCCGGAATGGACGACCTCGGACGCCAGCGGCTTCTCGACGTCTATCACCGCTCGATCGACGAACTGCGCGACGTGCTCTCCGACGACCTCAAAGAAGAGCTCGATTCGATCTTCGTGCCCCTCGAGCGAGAGACACCAACCGAGCCGGAGATCCGCGTTGCCCAGGCCCAACTGATCGGATGGCTCGAAGGTCTGTTCCAAGGTATCCAGGCGTCGCTCTGGACGCAGCAGATGTCGGCTCAAGCGCAACTTGAGCAAATGCGACGACGGCATGCCCTCGAGCCCTCGAGCGACGAGGAACAGCCCGGGTTGTACCTGTAGTAGTACCGGTCTGGCGCTCAGCCGAGACTCCGGGATCGGTCGCTACGATGCACCAACCGAACGAAAGGACGAAGCGTCGTGCAAGAGAGTGACCGGATGCTGGCCACTTCGGTGATGATCAACCGCTACTACGTGGATCTCACGGACGAAACGGTGCGCTTCGAAACGGTCCAAGCCGAGGATCTCGAAGACGCCCTGGGCGGAGTCGCGCGAGCGACGAAGCTCCTGAGCGACATTGATGTCGATGATCCGTACGCCCCTTCCGCACCGTTGGTCATGAACCTCGGCCTCCTCAGCGGCACGCGGGTCATGACGGGACTGCGCACCTTCTTCCACGGATACTCGCCGCTGAAGGTGGCGGACAGCGGCGCTGCCGGCCTCATGTGGACAGCCGGGAGTGGCCACTTCGGCACGAAGCTTCGTGGGCTGGGAATCGATGAGGTGATCTTCACGGGTCGCGCCTCGCGACCGACGCTGCTCCGACTCACTCAGGGAGACGACGGCGGACCGGCGAAGTTTGAGTTCCTCGCGGCATCCGACCTCGAAGGAAAGACGATCAACGCGCGTATCCAAACGCTGCACGAGCGGTATCCCGAGGCGCATTTCGCGTCGATCGGTCCCGCGGCCGAGCACTACGAAACGGTGCGCTACGCAGCGATCGGACTCTCATCCGACAATCAACTCGAGACCGGCGATGCTAAGCAGCGTTTCTGTGGGCGCGGCGGATACGGCGGCGTCATGGCGTCGAAGAACCTATGGGCGATTGCTGCCGACGGCCCTGACCCGGGCCGAACTCGTGGACTCCGGGACGTCAACCGCGAGATCAACCTCGGACCGGGGAGCGCCCGGTACCGCGACCTCGAAGATGATCGCGGTGGGACGTGGCGAACGCTGAAGTGGATGCACGAAGAGCAGGCGCTTCCCGAGTTCAACTACAGCCCGACCGGAACCATGGCGGCGGTCTCGCTGTATCGCCCGACCGTCGAAGAAGGGCCCTACGTCGTGAAGGCGGAGGGTTGCTACCTCTGCGGGATCCGTTGTCACAAGAACGTGTACGACGAAGACCACAGCGGCGAGGCGGGGCGCTTTCGCGCGAAGGTCGACTACGAGCCGATGGCCCTGCTGTCGTCCAACCTCGGGATCTACGACGCCGATGCTGCGCTGTCCTTGATCCACCTATCCGACGAACTCGGGCTGGATTCCATTTCCCTCGGAGTCACGATCGCCTACGTGATGGAGTACAACCGCCGCAACGACGGCAACCTGCTCGGCGGCTTGGCCTACGGCGACGTCGACGGAGTGGCGGCCGCGATCCAAGCAGCAGCCGAGGGTCGCCTCCCGGAGCTCAGCGGCGGCGTCAAACGCCTGTCGGAGCAGATGGGTGAACCCGGCTACGCAATGCACTCGAAGGGCGTCGAGTATCCGGCGTTTCATCCTCACGTGAATCCCGGATTCCCTTGGGCATTGGCCGGCGGTCACATGTCTATGCGCACATTCATGCTCTATGCCCAAGAGAAGCAGACTGATCTCGACTACTGGTTCGACGCTATCACTGCCAGCGGTCCGCTGTATCTGCTCGACGATCTGACGGGGCTCTGCAAGTTCGCGAATGCGAGTCCCGATCTCGAAGCAGAAGCAGTCCGGATCGCAACGGGTATCGACGTCACCGGAGAGGATCTGAGTCGAGCGGCGATACGGACCCAGCTACGCGGCTATGTCAATGAACGCCGCTGCGGGTTCGAGGTCGACGACTACCGGGTCCCCGATGAGGCGCACGGGCCAATGGGTGATTCGGATCTCGAGATCTTCAACACCCGCGAATTCTTCCAGGAGTTGCGGGCACGGGTGATCGAGACTTTGGACACCGAAGCGGCTGCTGCCGGTATCGCGTAGACGTCATGTCGTGGAGCTGAGTATCGTCGGCGGCGATGAGTCTGCTTTCACACGCGTCCGATCTCGAACTCGACCGCCCGATCATGCTGCTGGCCATGTCGGGCTGGGTTGACGCGGCTTCGGTTGGAACCGACACCGCCGAACGGATCGCCGCCGGAGGTGATGTGGTGGCGGCCTTCGAACCGGACGCCCTCTTCGATTACCGATCGTCACGTCCCACACTGCATTTTTCGGACGGCGACCTCACCGACATCGTGTGGCCGCGCCTCGAGATCATTCACCGATCTATCGATGGAGTCGAGTTGCTCATCGCAACCGGGAACGAGCCCGACTTCCGGTGGCAGGAATTGACTCGCGAGTTCGTCGAACTCACCCAACGGTACAACGTGAGCAAGTTCGTCACGCTTGGAGCCGTGCCGGCCCCCGTGCCGCATACCCGTCCCGTTCGTGTGGTGTGCACGACGTCCGACGCCGAGCTGCTCCTAGACGGCGACGAGGTCATGCCAGAGGAGCTTGTGGTCCCAGGAGCTGCCGTGAGCGTGCTGCGCCAAGGTGTTGCAGAGGCCGGTCTGCCGGCGATCGGGTATTGGGCTCAGGTTCCGCACTACCTCCAGAGCCCATTCCATCACGGAGTGCTCGGGCTCATTGAACGGGTCGGCGGACAGGTTGGTGTGCGGTTCCCGATCGGAGATTTGGCTCTGGAGGCCTCCTCCCAACTCGAACAGATCGACGCCGATCTCGCTGAGCGCGACGACGCTCGGCAGTACGTCGAGCGGCTCGAGCTGATGCAGGACGAACGACCCGAACTCGTGACTCCGTTCCAGGAGGTTCCGTCGGCCGATGAGATCGGAGCCGAAGTGGAGAAGTACCTCAGGTCGGCAGGCGATGAAGACTCACCGTAGATCGTAGACACGCTTCGTCTCCACCCCGAAGGTGGGGGAGACGCGAGCATCCGGATGGATGCGAGCAGAGGGGGCTGCCTGGGAGCCCGAGACACGAAGATGAGGTCCTAGGTCGGCTCGTAGCTCTCCGGCTAGTTGCCGATGATCCCTACGAAGAGGGTCAATACGGCGAGCACAGCGGTGACAGCGATCATCGCCCAAACGGACCAGGTGAGGCCCCGCATCGACTTCACCGTGTCGTTGAGCGCCGCGACGAGATCATCGAGGCGTGGATCCGCACCACCCGGACTTGCAGGTGTTGTGGGGGTGACCCGCGTGCGTTGCACCGGGGCCGGCGCGGGAGCGGCGGCCTGCGCCTTTGTGGAAGTTTGCTGAGGTGCCGGGGACGGTTTCGAAGCGGCCGAGGCCGAAGGTGGCGATGAGGCGGCAGGCTTCGATGTCGTGCTTGCCGTCGGCGTGAGATGCACCTCGGCGCCTTCAGTGGGGTGGCCGAGTCGCACGGTTGTTGGTCCCTTGATGTCGAGGAACTGGATGCGGGCTCCGTTGTGGAACGTCCCGTTCCTGCTGGACGCATCCTGCAGGACCCAGTGGGAGCCGTCGTACTTCACCACCGCGTGGCGACGCGAGATGCCCGGTCGGGCGACCCGGATGGTGGCAGACGCGTCCGCGCCGATTACAGCCGTCGTTCCGGCGGGAACGGTGACTTCATTGCCGGTGGCAGCGACCCTCAGGTCCATGAATCCCCATTTGCATGAGCTTGCTGAACGTCGAAATCTAGCGGTTCCGGGGCTGTTGTATCAAAAGAGTCACGCGCCGGCCACTCAGAGCGGCAATGAGGCCCGCACGGTGGTTCCCGATTCGGCCTCCGAGCTGATCGAGATCTGTCCACCGGCTCGAGTTGCCCGCTCTCTGAGATTCGTGAGTCCCAAGCCCCATGCGACGGCTGCGGGATCAAAGCCGATGCCGTTGTCCGAGATCAGGAGGGCGACCCGGTCATCCCCGCCGTGAATCTCGATCGTGACCCGATCCGCCTGGGAGTGGCGGAGCGAGTTGCTCAGCGATTCACGCACGAGTTGCGTGGCATCCTCAACGACCTTGCGGGGGAGTGTCTCAAGGGTTCCGGTGTACGTGACGTGCACTTCGGTGTCGTGCGGGCCGGCGAGACGAGACACGAGCTCTCGAAGTTCTGACCGCAGCGTGCGTTGATCATGTGCCGGGGAGCCGAGATCGAAGATGAATCCGCGCAGCGAGGTGATCGTCTGGTCGAGGCTCTCGACATCCTGCTCGAGCGCCCTCCGAATCTCCGGATCGGCGACCTTCAGTGCCTGCCCTTGAAGGGAGAGGCCGACCGCGAAGAGATTCTGGATGATGGCGTCATGCAGATCACGAGCGATACGTTCACGATCCTCAGCAACCGCGAGGCTCTGGAGACGGCGCTGGAGGCGTACCGTTCGGATGGCGGTCCCCGCGATCATTGCAAGCGCTTCGACGAGGGCTTCGTCTTCCTCGGTGAAGCCGCCTTCCTTGTCCGTGAGATACAGGTTTCCGAAGAGGTTTGGCCCGGCCCGAACCGGAACTCCGAGGAACGGACCCATCGCCGGATGATGCGGTGGCATTCCCACGGCATCCGGATGGTCGGTGATGGCGTCGAGCCGGACCGTCTTGCCTTCCCTCGATATGAGGCCGAGAACGCCGCGTCCCCGTGGAGGGCTGCCTATCGACTCCGCAAGGCCGGGATCGAGGCCGGCGTGCACGAAATCCACAAGCGTTCCGTGTTGGCCAACCACTCCAAGAGCGCCGTGAGGCGCGCCGGTGAGATCCATGGCGATCTCGACCGTCGTTGCAAGAATCGCCTGCAGATCAGTCTGGCCGGCTACCGCTGCGGCTCCTTCGACAAGGTCGCGAAGCCGCGCTGGAGTGAACTGTCTCAACACCACGGGAGAAGGCTACTCGGTTGCGAACAAGGCCAATCAGCCCCCGTCAAGTCCGCGGATGCGGTAGCTTTCGGGGGTGCCACGAAAGAAGAAGCCGGCTGGCTCACTCCGCGTCGTTCTCGTCGACGATCATGAGGTGGTCCGCCGGGGGTTGCGATCCCTCATCGATTCGTACGACGACCTCACCGTGGTCGGCGAAGCCGGAACGGCAAAAGAGGGCGTGCGGCGCGTCGGCTACGACGTGCCGGACGTCGTTGTTATGGATGTTCGCCTGCCGGACGGCTCAGGCGTTGAGGCGTGCCGAGAGATCGTCGATCGTTGGCCAGATGTGGGGGTGTTGATCCTGACATCGTTTGCCGACGAGGAGGCGCTCATGTCTGCAATCATGGCTGGTGCCGCCGGGTACGTTCTCAAGCGGATTGATGCGGAGGCACTGATCGACAGCATCAGGCGAGTGGGTGCAGGCGAGACGCTGCTCGATCCGGCCATGGCCGAGCCGCTCTTCGACCGGTTGCGCGGCCACACGGTGGACGACCCGCTCATCCGCAGACTCTCTCCGCAGGAACGCCGAATCCTGGATTTGATTGCCGACGGAAAGACCAACCGCCAGATCGCCGAGGATATGTTCCTTGCCGAGAAGACGGTCAAGAACTACGTCTCGAACCTCCTGGCCAAGATGGAGATGTCGCGCCGGAGCGAAGCCGCTGCCTACGCCGCCCGCGTAGCTAGCAAACACGAACACCAATACCCGCCGGAGGAATGGAGCCAATGATGCTCCGCCCGGGGAGCGCCAGATGAGGGTTGTCGACGTCATGACGGCCGATGTCGTCTCGGCACAGCCGGAGTGGTCCCTGAAAAAGGCGGCGCGCGTGATGATCGACGCCGGGGTTTCCGGGCTGCCCGTGGTCGGAGACAACGGCATGGTGGTCGGCATCATCACGGAAGCGGACTTCATCGAGACCGAAGCGGGCCGGACGATTGGCCGTCAGCGCCTCTTCGACACCGTGTTTGGTGAGAAACGAACGCGGACTCCCTCAACCGTAGAGGCAGCGATGACGCGATCGCCGATCGTTGTCGATCGGAACACCACGATTGCAGAGGCCGCTCGCCTGATGGCCGACCGCAAGGTGAAACGGCTTCCCGTGGTGGACCCGAATGGTCGTCTGGAGGGCATTGTGGGCCGCGGCGACATACTGGTTGCGTTCGCACGCGACGATGAAGTGATCGCAGATGCTGTTGAGCGTGGTGTGATTCGGAGAATCCTCATGCTCGAATCTCGCGACGTCTCAGTCCACGTTGCCGACGGCGTGGTGATGCTGTCGGGTCAGGTTCCAAACCGGTCCGACGCAAAGCTGCTGGAGGAACTCGTCGGCCGCATCGAGGGTGTCATCCGATATGAGAGCGATCTGGTTTGGTCCTTCGACGACATCTCGGCCGGACCTGCGCTGTAGTCGACCCGACCGGAACACCACTTCGGGAACAAACGCGCCACCTTCGGCGTTGGTTTCGCACAAGTCGACAGGTGGAGCGACCTATGGTGTCCATAATTGGCGAGCCGTACCTCGATGCAATCGAACCGTGGCACGAACAGGCTGCGTGTGCGACGTACTCGGCGGAGGTGTTCTTCCCTCCAAGCGATGTGCCGGGGTCTGCACGAGCCGCAAAAGCGATCTGCGCCTCCTGTCCCGTCCAAGACGAGTGTCTGACATTCGCTCTGGACACGGGGCAATCCGAGGGCGTATGGGGAGGCATGGATGCCGGCGAGCGGCGTCGCCTCCGTCGCCGAATTCGAGATCGCGCTCGTCGCAAGGCTTCCTGAGCTTCCCCGAGGCGGCGCTGCTTCTGCAGCTACGATTCTCGGCATGAAGACTAAGGAATACAACCGTCAGCTCGCCAAACTCGAGGTTGAGCTCGCCAAACTCCAGGCCTGGATCAAGGATCAAGGACTCCGCATCGTCGTGATCTTCGAGGGTCGCGATGCAGCCGGGAAAGGCGGGACGATCAAGACGATCACCCGGAGACTGAGCCCTCGCGTTGTGCGCACCGTCGCGTTGCCGGTACCGACGGACCGTCAGAAGACGGAGTGGTTCCTCCAGCGCTACGTCCCACATCTGCCCGCCGCCGGGGAGATGGCCCTCTTTGATCGTTCGTGGTACAACCGCCTCAATGTCGAGAAGGTCATGGGCTTTTGCACCGAAGCGCAATACCAACGCTTCCTTACGCTGTGCCCTTCGTTTGAGCAGACCCTGGTGGACGACGGCATCACGCTGATCAAGTACTGGCTGCACACGAGCGACGACGAGCAGGAACGCCGTTTCCAGGCGAGGAACACCGATCCGAGGAAGCGTTGGAAGCTGAGCCCGATGGATCTGACTGCCCGTTCCCGCTGGGTCGACTACTCGAAGGCTCGGGACATCACGTTTGAACACACAAACACGCAGTGGGCTCCGTGGCATCTCGCCGACCTCGAAGACAAGAAGGTCGGCCGGCTCAACGTGATCACCCATCTCCTCAGCCAGATCCCGTACGAGGACCTCACTCCGCCGCCCCTCGAACTGCCCGACCGGCAACCGGCCGGCGATTACGCGGCGCCCAACTGGAGTGAACTCGAGATTCCCCGGACCTACACATAACCACGAGCGTCGCAGACGCTCACCTGATGGTCGTTGCACAAAGGGTGTTCCGCCATACACTCTTGGTCACCAGGACCGACGGGAACTCTTTTGCGCCGAATACTGATCTCAATAGTCATCGCCGTGCCGGTGGTGATCGTGCTGATCATCGCGGGCTCGTATGTCTACGACGAGGTGATGCACCCCGACCGAGTCGGACGGAACGTCTCGGCGGCCGGCGTCGACGTCTCCGGTCTCTCGAGAGAAGATGCTGTCGCGGCGATCGTCGCGTACGAGCAGCAACTCGTGGAGACACCGGCGACGTTCATTGTGGACGATATTGCGGTTGTCCTCGATCCGGCGGACGCCGGACTCGCCGTCGACGAGGAGGCAATTGTCGACGAGGCCTTGGCTCAACGGAGGAGCGGAGGGTTCCTATCCGACTTCGCGGGCTGGGCCGGAGCTCGATGGGATCCGGTTGTGGTCGAGATCCCCACAACCGTCAACAACGAGATGATCGAGGTCGTCCTGCACGATTGGGATCGAACGGTTGTCGATCACCCGGCCTATGAGGGTGCCGTGCTCGTGGAGGACAATGTGGCGGTTCCCGAGTACCCGCGTCCCGGGGCCCTGATCGACCGGCCACCGGCATTTGCAGCTATTGCGTCATCGCTCCACACGCTCGAGCGGCTCCCCGTAGCCCTGCCGCTCACCGACCTCGAGCCGACGGTCACCAACCGACAGGTCGACGACGCCGTGGCGAGAGCGAACGATCTCATTGGAGATCCGGTGATGCTGTGGCGCGAGGGATTCGACGGACGTCTGATGTTCACCTCGGCGGGGCTCGCAACGGCGCTGCGGACTGAAGTGGTCGTCAACTCGCCGGCCACCATCGTGGTTGAACTCGATGAGGCGGCATTGCGCGACCTCGCTGTCGGCGATGTCGAACGGTTCGCGACGCCGCCCGTCGATGCAGCATTCCACTTCGACAAAGACACCGGAGAGATCACGATCATCCCTTCGAAGCCCGGTACGGTCGTCGACCTTGCTGCGCTGCCTGCAACGGTCATCGATGCGGCGCTGAAGTTCGGGTTTGCGCGAGTCCCGACCATGATCGGCGACCCGGCAGCTCTCACGACCGAGATGGCCGAAGCTATGGGTCCATTCGGAGAGGTGTCGACCTTCACGACCTACCATCCGTGCTGCGCGAGTCGTGTCACGAACATCCAGAAGCTCGCCGATGAGATCGACGGTTCGGTCGTCATGCCGGGGGAGACGTTCTCGGTCAACGACACTGCCGGGAAGCGGACGTCGGCAGAGGGGTACGTCCGGGCCGGGGCGATCATCGGTGGCGAGGTGTACTGCTGCGACAACCCCGCGAACGTCGGGGGTGGCACCAGCCAATTCGCCACGACGTTCTACAACGCCGTCTTCTTCGGCTGCTACGAGGACGTGGAGCACCAGCCACACAGCCTCTACTTCTCCCGATACCCGTATGTGCGCGAGGCCACACTCGGGTTCCCCGCTCCGGACGTGAAGTTCCGAAACGATTCCGACGCCCCCGTGTTCATTGACACGTCGTACACGGGTGGTTCGATAACCGTCACCTTCTATGGAAACAACGGCGGCAGAACCTGCACGTCGGAGCGCTCCGGCAACACGATCACCCGCGTGATGGCTCACCCGGACGGCACCACGACCACACAGTCGTGGACGTGGAACTACAAGCAGCCCAAACCGAAGGTGACGGCAACAACCGTCCCGGCGGCCACGACAACAACCGTGCCGGTGGACACCACGACGACCCTGCCGGCCGATACGACGACAACAACGGTCGCGCCGACAACAACCGTGGCACCGACGACAACGGCTCCTCCCGAACCACCCCCCGTCGAACCACCCCCCGCCGAACCACCCCCCGCCGAATAGACGGCGCCTCCGGGCTGAGACAAGGAGCGAGTCGCCAGTCGCCGGACTTCGCCTCTCCCACGGAGTGGGGGAGGCGCGTTCGAGCGAATGCTCGGACGCGGAGGGGGCTTCATGCCGGAGCGCAGCGGACGGGACGGGTTCGACATCCACCAGGCCTCATCTTTGTGATGCGGGCTCCCAGGCCGCCCCCTCCTGCCCTCGCTGTGCTCGGGCACTCTCCCCCACTTCGTGAGGGAGGGGAAGACTGAAGAACGAGCCGGGGAAGCTCTGCTCGTGGCTTGCTCCGCTACTCAGCGACCTGCGCCGGCGGGCTCGCGGGGTAGAACTTCCTTCGCGCCCACAAGGCTACGTAGACCAGGCCGACGA
>Ga0316191_10000122_pt1 | contig 43079 bp, 41 predicted proteins | sample Eddworburr2cm_MG_FD_204928 | JGI IMG/M metagenome (GOLD analysis project Ga0316191, IMG submission 204928) | Coastal sediment microbial communities from Maine, United States - Eddy worm burrow 2 cm | ecosystem: Environmental > Aquatic > Marine > Coastal > Sediment | place: USA: Maine...
GCGCGAATACAGCGGCGAGGTGCTGCGGATGTTGCGGGCCGATCCGCGTCCGCTCAGGGGCCTGGTAAACCGATTGTGTCACCGCAACGGCCAGGTCGTGACTCTCGAGGGCACGATTCTGCCGATGCGGGACGATAACGGCGCGCTCTGCGGATTCCGCGGGATCGAGCGCGACCTGACACAAAAACAACGGCAGCAGGCACTACGGCTCAGACTGGAGGCGATCGTCGAGGCGACTACCGATTTCATCGGAACCACGGATGCCGAGGGCCGGATCCAGTACATCAATCGCGCCGGGCGCGAGCTGCTCGGATTCACAGACGAATCGCAATACACCGGCCGCAGCCTCGAGATGGTTCATCCACAGGAAGACCGCCGGAGAATTCGCGAGCAGGGCCTGGTCGAGGCGCAACGCCACGGATCGTGGCACGGCGAAGTCAGGCTGCGCCGTGTGGACGGCAGCCTCATCCCGGTTTCCCAGGTCATACTGGTTCACCGCGGCAGCCATGGCGAGGTTGACTACTACTCGACGATCATGCGCGATCTCAGCGAACGCATCGAAACGGAGCGCAAACTGCAAAGTTATGCCAACGACCTGCGTCGTGTGTCGCAACAGCTGTTCAATGCGCGTGAAAACGAACTTCGTCATCTTGCCCGTGAGCTGCACGATGAAATCGGGCAGTCGCTGACCGCGCTGAAGATCAATCTCGATACGTTGCAACTGACCGCCGCTCGGAGCCCCGAAGTAATGGAAGGTTGCATCGATCTGGCCAATACATTGCTAAGCCAGGTGCGCAATATGTCGCTGGAACTCCGCCCCACCATGCTGGACGATCTCGGACTCGAGGCGTCACTACGCTGGTTTGTGACGCGTTGTCGCCAAAACACGTCGCTGGAGGTGCAATGTGACATCGCGCCGGGGCTTGGACGATTCCGTGCCCCGGTCGAAACCGCCTGTTTCCGGATCATCCAGGAAGCCCTGACCAACACGATGCGTCATGCGCGAGCGAGCACGGCATCGATAACGGTGAGGAAAGAGCCTGCACGTCTGCATCTGCGGATCGAAGATGACGGGCAGGGATGCGATGTCGCGCGCTGCCTGCAGGACGCGCGCTGGGGTCATTCGTTTGGCCTGGCCGGCATGCACGAGCGTGCATCGTTGCTCGGCGGTGAGCTGCGTGTCCACTCCAGCCGCGGCCAGGGCACGATAATCGAGGCCGAATTGCCTTACTGATCAGAATCGCGCGTGGCCGGGGCAGTCGCGCCCGCCTCGCCGTGGGAACATCGACGGATATGAATGAAATACGTGTACTGCTTGCCGAGGACCACACCCTGGTCCGTGCTGGTATTCATGCCCTGATCAACAGCTTCGACGACATCACGGTCGTCGCCGAGGCCAGCGACGGCCGCGAAGCCACCAAACAGGCACGCAGCGCCCGCCCCGATGTGGTGCTGATGGATATTGCGATGCCGGGGCTGAACGGGCTCGAAGCGACCGCGCGCATCGTACGCAGTTGTCCGAATACCCGTGTGCTGGTTTTGACCATGCATTCCAACGAGGAATATGTCGTCCAGGCATTGCGTGCCGGCGCAACCGGCTATCTCGTCAAGGAAGCGGCCACCGGGGAGCTGCATCAGGCGATCTCGAGCGTTGCCCGTGGCGAGACCTACCTCAGCCCGTCAATCTCGCGGCCTGCGGTGGAACGCCTGATGGATAACGACCGTACAATAAGCTCGTCTCTCGACCAGCTTACGCCGCGGCAGCGGGAGATTCTGCAGCTGGTCGCCGAGGGCATGTCGACCCGCGAGATCGCCGATTTGTTGATCGTGAGCATCAAGACGGTCGAATCTCATCGCGCCCAGCTGATGGAGCGACTCGGAATCCGCGATGTTCCCGGACTCGTGCGGCTGGCCATACGCGAAGGCCTGATCAGCAGCGATCACTAGGCCCCGTTCCGCCCCCGGGTAGCCGTGTCCTTCAGATAGTGGGCGAGGCATTCGGCCTCGCGCCCACGCACGACCCGCCGCGCGGCCAGCGCGCCGCGGTTCTCAGTAACCACGGTGTGTTGCCCTTCAACGTGATCATCACTGTCGTAGTGGTAAATCACTACCCAGTCACCGGTCCTGCCGAGTTCATGAGCGCGCGCTGTATTGGAATACAGGGCTGTGAAATGCCATTTATCGCGATCAGTGTGCAGCACCGGCAGCCAGGCCCGGCGCTCGGGGTTGAAGCGCCGCGGCGTAATCTTTGCCAGCTCATCGGCGGCGGCACGGCGCCGGTATTCGGCATCCACATCCAGTAACACTGCCACGCCGGGTCCAGAACCTGCCGGGCGCCGCGGCAGCGGGTGCCCCAGCACCGCTTCGAGCGAGGCGCGAATCGCGCGCAGGCGCCGCTCACCGATGCCGCGCACAGCCGCGAGCCGTCCATCGTGGGCGGCACATTCGAGCTGTTCGAGCGAGTCAATATGCAGCTCGTCGTGAAGTCTTCCGGCCAGGCCCGGGCCAATCCCCGGAACAGTCTGCAAAATAGCGGCAGGATCGGCCGCGCCGCGCAAACGCTCCAGTTTCGCCCAGCGTCCGGACAACGCCATTTCGCGGATTGCCGCCGCCATGCCGCGGCCGATGCCCGGCACCGCGACGAGGGCCTTGACCCCGCCCTCCTCCAGCAATCGGCGCAGATCCATGTCGAGTCCACGCACCGCGTCGGCCCCGCGCCGGTAGGCGTTGATACGGAACGGGTTCGCGCCTTGCTGGCTCAGGAGATCGGCCGCCTGGTCGAAACGCGCGGCGACCGCGGTATTGAAGCTCGTCTGCACAGGATCATGCCGCGATTCAGTTTTTCTCCGGGAAAACGATCGGGTCGATACTCGCCGTTGCTATCGGATGGTAGCCGGGACGTGCGGTCGTGTAGACGCGGCGTGCGAATTCGCTACCGTCATCGGTTCTCATCAACGCGATGTACAACGGGCGTATCAGTTTGCGCCGTCCAATGCTGGTCAGATACTGCTCTATCGCCGGATAGGCCGGCAGATAGTCATTGCGAATCGCAACCTTGTACCACGCCAGCCCGATTTCGGCATTGCTGGTGGCGGTCAGCGCAAACGCATCGTCGAGCTCGGCCAGCTGCGCCGGCGTCAGCTCCGCCGGCAGCGTGTCGATAAAATAGCGCCACTCGTGCACGGTCCAGGCACTGGTAGGGAGCGCCCGCGCAGCACTCTCGCCGCGCAGCCAGCTGTCGCGCTGGGCGGCAACGCGGTCGAACGCGTCCGACTCGGGCAGGACTGCGGTCGCAGGCAGACCCGGCGCATAAATCCATTCGCGAACCTCCTCCATCGCAACCAGTCCGGGTTCGGTCTGCAACAGGTTGCGGTCGAGATAAGCGACAAACTGCTCCGTCGTGACGCTCTGAAACGCAAAAGCGTCGAAATAACCCTGCAGAAAGCGGTCAAATCGTTCCCGGCCAAACCGCGCCTCGAGAAAATCGAGAAAGAGCTTGCCTTTTTCGTACGGAATATCGGAGAACACATCGTCCGGATCGCGATCCTCCAGATCCGGTACCAGCCGCTGATCGCTGCTGTTGGCGGCAGCCAAATCCTCGCGCAGGTCCTGCAGACCGAGGACGTCTTCCATCCTGCGGCGATCCACACCGTATACCGCTTCCATGATCCGTGAAGTGAAATATGTCGTGAAGCCCTCGTTGAGCCACAGATCGCGCCAGGTAGCGTTCGTGACCAGGTTGCCGGACCACGAGTGCGCCAGTTCGTGCGCAATCAGCGACACCAGGCTGCGGTCCCCGGCGATTACGGTCGGAGTAATGAATGACAGGCGCGGATTCTCCATGCCGCCAAACGGAAAGCTCGGGGGCAGGATCAGCAGGTCGTAACGACCCCAGCGATACGGGCCAAACATCGCCTCGCCGATTTCGAGCATGGCCTCGGTATCGGCGAACTCGGCAGCCGCGGCATCCACCACGCCGGGTAGCGCATACACACCCGTCCGTTCGCTCATCGCCTTGAACTCGAGATTGCCGACGGCGATGGCGAAGAGGTAAGAAGGGATTGCCTGGGGCATGGCAAAACTAAACCGTCCATTGCGGGCGGCAGCGGGATCGTTGACAGCGCTCATCAGGGCGCGCAACTCCGGCGGGGTGTGGATTGTAGCGGTATAGGTCATCCGCACTTGCGGGCTATCCTGCAGCGGGATCCAGCTTCGCGCATGGATCGCCTGCGACTGGCTGAACAGGAACGGATGGGCATCGCCGCTCTGGCGCGGCTCGAGCCACTGCAATCCCGACGCCTCGGGCGATGTTGCATAGCGGACCATGACGGCAAATTGTTGCGCCCGCCCGGCTTTGCTCACGTCGATCAGAAGCGGCTGGCCCAACGCGTGATCGCGCGCTCCAAGGCGCCACGGTACCTCGATGAGTTTGCTCCCGCTCAGGTTCAGCGCTACCGCCTCTATCTCGAGATCGCGGGTATCGAGGATCAGCTCACCGGCGTCCGAATCGAGACGTTCCACTCGCAATTGCACCGAGCCGGAAAGCGATTTACGTTCAAAATCGACGCGCAGCGAGAGATCCGCATGGCGTACGCGGAATTGCGTCATATTTGCGAAGGTATGAACATCGGCCTCCGCAGCGGTCACCGCCGGGGCCGGCGTGACCGCGCCCGGCGCTAGAGCAATGGCCGAATCGGCGGACCCGGCTGCACCCGAGCGCGAATTTGCATCGTGGCCGCAACCGGTCAACGCGATAACAAACAAAACCATCACGAAATATCTCACTGCCAACCCCACTTCGATGCGCATGCCGGACCCGCCCGGGGCATGCATTATTCCCCGATTAGCGACACCCGTCACGCATTTGCGGACTCGCCGCGCGGCCGGTGCCGCTGCGTGGCCAGCACCCCGGCCAGGATCAGCGCCATCGCCAGGAAAGCGCGCATTGGAAGATGTTCGCCGAGGAGTACCGCACCGATGGTCACCGCCCAGACCGGAATGAGGTAATTGATCAGCGAGAGAAAACTCGGGCCGGCACGCGCGATGACCAGAAAGTAGACCAACGTAGCCAGGCCCGTCGACATCAACCCCAGCAAAACCAGCGCCGCAATCGCGCCGGCACTCGCTTCGGCAGGCCAGAGGTCGGTGCCGAGCGCAAAACTGACACCGATCATCAGCACGCTCGCGACCAGCATTACCCCGGCGGAGGCGGTCAGCGCGTCTTTCTCCGGCTGCAATCTCGCCACGATGACGTTGACGCCATAGCACACGGCGCCGCCGAGAATGGCCATCTTGGCAAGCAGAGCCGAATCATCGCTGCCCTCGGCCACAAGATCACCGCCGAAAAGCACGACGAGCCCGGCGAAACCCAGCAGGAATCCGCTGACCCTGGCCGGACTCAGACGCTCGCCGGGCACACTGAAATGCGCGAGGACGACGACTACCAGTGGCATGATGCCCATCAGGATGCCCGCCAGCCCGGAGGCAACCTCGACCTGGCCCCAGGTAATCAGGAAAAACGGCAGGCAGTTGCCCAGCACCGCCATCAGCACCAGGTAGGCCCACACGCGGGGTCGGCGCGGAAATCGGCGCCCGGTTGTCGCAAGCAGCAGGATAAGAACGATCGCTCCCATCACGATACGCAGCGTTGTGATCGCCAACGGCTCGAAAGCCCCGAGCGCAAGTTCGGCCAGCATGAACGCGGACCCCCACATTGCAACGAGCGAGAACAACAACAGCCAGTCAGCAGGACGCGGCGGCCGGGTCATCGCGCATGCCGCCTGCGCTGTCTTTGGCCGACGCGCACAACCACGGGCCAGCGCACGATGCGGGTCCCGGCCGAATCTCCCCAGGCATCTCCGAGACGTCCGGCGATCAGCGCGACCGGATCACTGCGATTGGCTTCGCGATAGCGCTGACAGGCGGACCAGCTACCCAGGTACCCCAGCAACTGCTGCAGTGACCACTCATATTGCATTGCAAAAGGCGGGCAAGACTGCTCGGGGTAAGGAAAGGTCAATGTGGCATAGCCCTGCTCGACAAGTTTACGTTGCGGCGGCCAGAACGGACCGACAATCTTGTGATAAAGCCGGTCAATGACCGCATCGACCGCAGCGTCGATACGCAGCAACTGGTAACACCACACGGCCAGCACACCGCCGTCGGCGAGCACCCGGTCTACAGTGCGATAGAAAACGGACAGGTCGAACCAGTGCAGCGCCTGCGCGACGCTGACCAGATCCACTGCCGCGGTCCCCAGCGGCGGCTGCTCCGCACTCGATACCGCGTAGGCAACCCGCGCCTGTCCGGTCGCACGGGCCAGCTGTTGCATGCTCACATCGGTGGCGAGGACGAAATCGAAATGGCTGGCGAGCGCGCCCGCTGCCTGACCGTTGCCGGTCGCGCAATCCCACGCTCGCCGGCGGTGGCGACAGCATCCGGCCAGGAACTCATACAGCTCGGGGGGATACTGCGGCCGATAACGGGCATAAGCCCCCGCGACCCTTGAAAAATAGTTGTTCTGCATCTGCCTGTCGCGTGCGCTCCGGCCGTTGTCCCCGCGCCGCGGCAAAAACGCGCCACGCGGATCGGCAATCTAACGACGAATCCGGAGCCGGTCACGGCACGAAAACGCCGACATATATTACTAAATTCAATGCGTGCTCCGCGCGCGGAAAAATCGCGTATGCTCACCGGCTGGACAAGTTGCGGGATGGAATTGCAGAATGCGCGCCATGCGCCACGCATTTCCGCCAAAGAGAAACTCATTGCAACACCCGACCTGTCGCAGGGCCGCAGGACCACGGTGACAGCATCCATTTTGCAAAGAGTCGCCACCGGCGACCGGGCCGCCGTAAACGAATGTCTCGACACCTATGGCGACCTGGTCTGGTCACTGGCACGGCGCTTCAACAGCGCTCATGCCGATGCCGAGGATGCGGTCCAGGACATCTTTATCGACATCTGGACCCATGCCGGACGGTTCGACCCATCGAAAGCGAGTGAAACGACCTTTGTCGCGACGATCGCCCGCCGTCGCCTGATCGACCGGCTGCGAAAACAGGGCCGGCGGCCGTACCACGACGATATCGACGACACGATCCTGCCGGCCGATCTCGATCGCTCGTTAGCGCCGGAAACCGGCGTGGAACTCGATATCGTGTCGAAAGCGATGGCGACGCTGCGTCCGGAACAGCAGGAAGTCCTGCAGTTGTCGGTGGTCGAAGGCTATTCCCACAGCGCGGTTGCGGAAAGGCTGAGCATGCCACTCGGAACGGTCAAGACCCATGTCCGGCGCGGCCTGATCCGGATCCGCGAAGAACTGGAAATGAGCGAAGCGCAAGACGAGGCGCTGACGTGACCGTTCATCCGTTGCCGTCCGACCCGCGTCTGACTGCTCTGCTCGCAGATGCCGCCACCGAGGGACTCGATCGCGATGCGAGCAGGGAACTGGATCAGCTTCTCGAGCATTACGCTGCAGTGGATGCCGACGAACTGGCGCGCCCGGCCGCGGCATTGCAGATCGCCGCGATGCGCCGCGCCGGCCGGATCGAAGCGATGCCCGAGACCGTCCGCCAGCGGCTCAATGAACGTGCCGAGCGGTTTTTTGCTGATAGCGCGCACACCAATGTGGTGGAAATGCCACGCCGGCTGGCCCCGCCCACAGCACAGACCAGCGCGTTCACCCTGCCGGCCTGGTCCGGCTGGGCGGCCGCAGCAGCGCTTCTGGTAGCTCTGATTGGCGTGAATACTCGGGATTTACCGACGACGCCAAAGGCCTCGACGCAGCGTGCGGACCTGATTGCGGCGGCCAACGACGCGATCGTACTGCCATGGGCGCACTCGGAAGAACCCGGCTACGAACAGGTCAGCGGCGACGTCGTATGGAGCGACAGCCGCCAGGAAGGCTACATGAGATTCAGCGGGCTGACCGCCAATGACCCCGCCACCGCGCAGTATCAGCTTTGGATCATCGACCCGGACCGCGACTCGCGCCCGGTGGACGGCGGCGTGTTCGATGTTCCGTCCGGCGTCTCCGAAGTGATCGTCACCATCGACGCCAAGCTCGCCATCGCCCGCCCGACGGCCTTTGCCGTGACGCTCGAACAACCTGGCGGCGTCGTCGTCTCCGACGGCCCGCTGCTCATCGTGGCCCCGGCAGGCTAGGAACCGCGGCAGCGGCTCACTGCAGCGGCTCCCCATCGGCGTCGAGATAGCGCAGCTCTCCCAGCCCGGATGCGCGAATGGCTTCCTCGATTTTTGCTCTGTCTCCCACCACCACCCAGACCATGTCATCGGGTGCAATGAGGCTGGCCACTCCCTGCTCGACCTGCGCCTGCTGCAAATTGCGCAGCGCATCCGGGTAGTCATCCCAGTAGTCTTCCGCCAATCCAAAACGCAGAATCTGAATCAGGTCACCGGTCACCGCACCGTTGGTTTCCCAGCGCCCCGGCAACGCACGAATCGTCTCATCCGTGACTTCGCCTATTTCCACCGCCGTTGGCGGCCGATCGCCACGGATGTCCCTGAACTCACGGGCAATTTCCTCCATCGACTCGATTGTCTTGTCAGCCTGCACCGGGGCATAGACGAGAAACGGGCGTTGCCCCTTACTGTCCACCAGCAAGCTGCGCGCACCATAAGTCCAGTGCTTGTCTTCGCGCAGGTTGAGATTGATGCGCGAGGTAAAATCACCGCCGAAGATGTCATTGGCCGTCTGTATACCAATTTCGTTGGCGTTGGCCTTGGGCGCGACCAGGCGCCCGGCGATGATTACGGTCTGCTGTGAATCCGGCCGGTCGAGCAGGTAGACCGTGCCACCATTGGTCTCGCTGACTGTCGCAATATTCTTTTGCGGAACCGGGCCCGGCTCCCACGCGCCAAAATAGCGCTCCAGTTTCGGCATTACTTCGGCCAGCGTGGTATCGCCTACGACCACCATCGTCGCATTGTTCGGCTTGAACCAGGTGTCGTGGTAGCGAACCAGGTCGTCACGGGTAAGCGACATCACCGAGGCCTCCGTGCCCGATCCGGAAAATGGCAGCGAGTAAGCATGATCGGGACCGTACAACAGGCCGGGCAGCACCCGTAACGCCATCGACATGGGCGTCACCTTCTCCCGCTGAATTGCGGCGAGCTGCAATTTGCGCAATCGCTCGAACTCCGCTCCCGGAAATTCCGGATTAAGAATCACGTCGGCATAGATTTCCATGGAATCGTCGAGGTTTTCTTTGAGCGCATTCAGCGACACCGTTGAGTTATCAAGGTTGGAGCCGGAGCCGATGCTCGCCCCGAGCAAGGCGAGCTGTTCGCTGATCTCCAGCGCCGAACGCTTGCGGGTACCTTCGTCCAGCACCGCCATCGCAAGACTCGAAGTACCCATTGTGCCGGAGTGGTCAGCCGCGTAGCCGGCGTCCAGCATCATCGTAAAATCGACAACCGGTATTGCGCTGCGCGAGATCACGACGACTTCCATCCCGTTGTCGAGCCGCGCGCGCTCGAATTCGGGAAAATCGACGCTGGGAAACGAAGCCGGCTCGGGCATCGCGCTACGATCGACGTCGGCACCAGCGGCTGCGAACTGCGGGAACGGAGTCACCTCGAGCACGTACTGACCGTCCGCCAGCCAGCGCTGCGCGGCGGCGCGAATCTGATCGGCATCGGCCGCTTCGAATCTGGCCAGTTCCTTGCGATAGAAATCGGCGCTGCCGCCGAACACCTCGCCCTCGGCAAGCACATCGGATTTACCGCCGAAGCCGCCCACCCGTTCGACCCCGCGGACGAAACCCGCCCGAACCGACGTTTTCACCCGCTCGAGTTCGGTTTTGGTCGGCCCCTTATCGAGGAATTTCTGCAACTCCTCATCGACGATACGCTCGATTTCGCCCAGATCCTGACCCGGCTGCGCGGTCACCGACAACGCGAACAGACCGGCTATCTCAAGCGGATAGGCGAACGCCGACACATCGGTGGCGATCTGATCGCGGTAAACCAGCCGTTCGTAGAGCCGTGAATTCTTGCCGGAACCCAGCACGCCACCGGCCAGGTCGAGGTAGGCGGCATCGTCGCTACCCCATTCGGGCATGACCCAGACCTTGTACAGGCGCGCCTGCGGCACCCTGTCCTGCATCGCCGCACGCTGGGTGCCACTGCGTTTTGGAATCCAGCGCTGCGGTTTTTCCAGCGGCGGACCCGGGGGAATACTGCCGAAATACTGCTGCACCTTGCTGTAGGCGGTAGCCGGGTCAATATCACCAGCGATAACGATGACCGCATTATTCGGACCGTAATACGTCCGGAACCAGGTCTGAACGTCTTCGAGACTGGCCGCCTCGAGATCGGCCATCGATCCTATTGGCAACCACTGGTAGGGGTGACCGTCCGGAAACAGATCCTTAAACATCTGGCTCCAGACCCGCCCGTAGGGCTGATTCTCGTTCTGCCGTTTCTCGTTCTGCACGACGCCACGCTGTTCGTCGAGGCGCTCCTGGTCGATCGCTCCGAGCAAATGGCCCATGCGGTCCGACTCCAGCCACAGCACCGTGTCCAGCGCCGTGGTCGGCACGTTCTGGAAGTAATTGGTGCGATCGAAACTTGTCGTACCGTTGACCCCGGTACCACCGATGCGGTTCAGCACCTTGAACCAGTCGTCATCGTAGTTTTCGCTGCCATTGAACATAAGATGCTCGAACAAGTGCGCGAAACCGGTTTTGCCGGCCTGCTCGTTCTTCGAGCCGACGTGGTACCAGATATTGAAAGCGACAATCGGCGCCTTACGGTCCTCGTGGACAATCAACGTAAGTCCATTGTCGAGTACGAATTTCTCGTACGGAATCTGGACTTCGCTTTCCTCGGCGCCACCGGCCGCGGCCGTCAGCAATAACACCAGTCCAAGCAATGCGGACACATGCCGTCTAAAAAACATCACCAGGGCAATCCTTTAGTTTATTGTTAACGGGGCAGCACGAAGATATCGCGCCGTGCGCAGATTCTGACCAGGAGTACACGATCAGGTTCCCGCACCGGGGGCAGAGCTTGACCCGGCCACGATCTCGCTGCAAGTTCATTTCTCCTCAGGTCACCGAAAAATACCCGATATGGCTCGTTGGCGCCCACCCGCTCCGCGCAGTTCTCTTTACATCACGCCATCCGGCGCGGCGCGGCTGCAGCAGGAACTCGACGAACTGTGGCGCGTCGAGCGGCCGCGGGTCACCCGCGCGGTCGCCGCCGCCGCCGCGGAAGGCGATCGTTCGGAAAATGCCGAATACATCTACGGCAAGAAGCGGCTGCGGGAAATCGACCGGCGAGTGCGTTATTTGCGCAAGCGACTGGAGGGGCTCAGGGTCGTCGACACGGTACCCCACAATCCCGGCCGGGTATTTTTCGGGGCGTGGGTTGAAATCGCCTACGCCGACGGCACGATCCGGCTGCACCGGATCGTCGGGCCCGACGAATTCGACATGGATCCGCGTTACATCAGCATGGATGCGCCGCTCGGCAAGGCGCTGATCGGCCGCGCCAGGGGCGATCACGTCGCGGTCGCGACCCCCGGCGGAACACAGGAAGTGGAAATCGCGGCAGTCAGCTATGGCGCAACGGCAACTGCCGGCAAGGCGCGCTGAACTCAGGAACCGGCCGCGCCGAGACCGACGTTGTTCTGCTCGAATACCCGATCAGCGCGATAACTCGAACGCACCAGCGGACCCGACACCACTTCCATGAAGCCCATTTCCAGCCCGATATCGCGATACCGGGCGAACTCATCTGGGCTGACGAAACGTTCCACGGCCAGATGGTTCGGGGTCGGCCGCAGGTATTGCCCGAAGGTGACGATATCGACCTGGTGCGCCGCGAGATCGGCCAGCGCCTCGCGGATTTCCGCATCGGTCTCGCCGAGCCCCAGCATCAGGCTGGTTTTGGTGATGACCTGCGGGCGGTGCCGCTTGGCATGCGCAAGAACGTCGAGCGTCTGCTGGTAACCGGCGCGGCGATCGCGCACGACATGGGTCAGCCTTTGCACCGTTTCCAGGTTCTGCGCAAAGACCTGCAAACCCGAGTCGACCACCGTTTCGACGCAAACCTTGTTACCGCGAAAATCCGGGGTCAGCGCCTCCACCGCGGTATCCGGGTTGAGCTCCCGGATTGCTTTCACGCAAGCGGCGTAATGCGCGGCGCCACCATCGTCGAGGTCATCGCGATCGACCGAGGTGATGACGACGTAGCGCAGTCCCATCAGTTGTACTGATCGCGCCGCATTGACCGGCTCCTCGGAATCCAGCCAGCCTTTTGGATTGCCGGTATCGACGGCGCAGAAGCGGCACGCCCGGGTACACACCGAGCCCATCACCATGATTGTCGCGGTGCCGTGGTTCCAGCATTCGCCGATGTTCGGGCACATCGACTCCTCGCACACTGTCGCCAGCCGGTGTTCGCGAACGATGCCGCGGACCTGCTGGAAGCCCGCGCCGCCCGGCATTTTTGCGCGCAGCCAGCGCGGTTTGCGCGCGTTCGGTATCGCGGCGGCGGCGCTTTGCTTTATCCCGTTCTTGATCGCGCGTATCCCTGCCTCGTTGGTGTACTTGCCACCACTCTTGACGATGGGAATGTCTTTGAATTTGCTCACCTTGATGTCCCTGGTCCGGGCAGGTCAGGCATTGTGCCCGACCATGGGTTTTTTGTCAGGCGTCGACGCCGGCCGGGCGGCGCGGAATCACCCCGTCGTAAAGGGCACGGATACGCGACATGTCGGCCTCCATGTCGGGGCCGGGCTCGAACAGGTCGAACAGACGTATTTCCCTGCTGTGCCAGTCCAGCGCGACCGGGAGGATCGGCACCCGCGCTTCGCGGGCGATCCGATGAAACCCGGTTTTCCAGCGAGTGACGGCGCTGCGGGTGCCCTCCGGCGCGATGACCAGCCACATTGCGGAGAGCGTGCGCATCTTGTCGACCGCAGCGGTGACCACCGGGGCGCCGCGCGAGCGGTCCACCGGAATACCGCCGAGCCAGCTCATGAATATGCCGAGCGGAAACCTGAACAGGGTTGCCTTGCCGAGAAAATGCGCGCGCAGACCGAGAGCCCATTTCGCGCCAATGCCTGCCGGAAAATCCCAGTTGGACGTGTGGTGGGCCACGATCATCACGCATTTCGAGATATCGGGGACCCGCCCCGCAAAGCGCCAGCCGCCGCCGCTCATCATGCGCCGCCCCAGCCAGCGGGAGAAGCGGTTGCCGCTGCGTGGCACGGCCGCGCCAACCTCGGGCACAATCAGTTGGTGGGTCATCACACTCGGCTACTCCCGCTGCTTGATTGACCATTATAGCGGTCGTTGCTGCGGGTCCGCAGCGCCGCCGCCTGGCCGCCTGGATGGCCCCACGAGACGCAAGCAAGTATCGTTTCGGCCCGCATCGCCCCGGCAGCCCGCCCATGCTTCCCCGCCATCTTGCGCTAATGATAGTCGTCAACCTGGTCTGGGGGCTCAACCTGATCGCGGGAAAAATAGGCGTCGATCACATTCCCCCGGTCATGCTCGCCGCATTGCGGTTCGCGCTGCTGATGATCGTGCTGGCACCGTTTCTGCGCTGGCAAAAGGGCCAGATGCCGCTGCTGGTCACGGTATGCGTCACGATGGGGGCGCTGCATTTCGCATTGATATGGGGCGGCCTGGCCAGCGCGGACAACGTCGCCGGCATGGCGGTTGCAATCCAGCTTGCGGTGCCGTTCGCGACGATACTTTCGATCGTTTTGCTGGGTGAGTCCGTTGCGTGGCGGCGCTGGATCGGCATGCTTCTGGCCTTTGCCGGCGTGGTGGTTATCGCTTTCGATCCGGCAATCATCGGGCAACCGCTCGGCCTTGCGCTGGTAACTGCCGGCGCTTTCGTCGGCGCACTCGGGGTGATCGGCATGAAGCGTTTGCATGGAATCGGCGTGATGGCGATGCAGGCGTGGCTCGCGGTGATCAGTACCCCAATTCTGCTCGCGGTGTCGTGGCTGATCGAAGCCAATCAGCTCGATGCGGTGCGCGCAGCACCGCCAATCGTCTGGGCCGCATTGTTGTTTTCCTCGCTGGGCGCGAGCCTGTTCGGCCATGGCAGCATGTACTACCTGATCCAGCGCTACGATGTCAGCCTGCTGGCGCCATTCAATCTGCTCGCGACAATTTTCGCCGTAATCGCGGCGGTGATGTTTCTCGGTGAACCGCTGACCTGGCGAGTGCTGACAGGCGGCAGCATCACGTTGCTCGGCGTGTTCATTATCGCGCAACGCCAGGCGGTCCGTGCGCCCGGTTTGCCGGTAACGCTGGCCGCCGCGGCACCCACGGTTGCGGCGGAAACCGGGGCGTACGGCGGTGACAGCGGGCCCCGCCGGGGCTAGAGTTGGCGCGGCCGGGGTTAAGAGTATCGGAGTGTCTGAAATGATCAGGGGGCGAGTACGCACGGTAGCCATTTTTCTGCTGGTTTTTGCCAACCCGGGCCTCGGTGCGGAGGACCAGGGTACCCGCCTGTTGTTGTTCCGCGGCGCGGACGCAGCATTGGAGACGGCGCGGGCAGCCCGCGCGGAGCAACTGTCACCGGATAATTTCAGACGCGCGATGAAATCATATCGGGCCGCCGAGGGCCGCTTTCAGCGCGGCGGAAATCTCGACCGCGTGCGCAGCGAACTGGCAAGTGCAACACAATCGTTCGTGGCGGCGACCGAGGCCGCAAAACGCGCGAGCGTCACGCTTGCAAATGCGTTGAAGGGGCGCGACGCCGCGCTCGCCGCGAATGCAAACATTCAGGATTCCGCAGCATGGGAGAAGGCGGAACGCGAATTCACACTGGCGGCGCGCGAGCTCGAACTGGGCAACCAGGAGAATGCGCGCGAGCGCGGAACCCGCGCCGAATCGCAGTACCGCGATGCCGAACTGACGGCAATCAAACAGGCCTACCTGGGCGAGATTCGAAATCTGCTGGACAGCGCACGGGAACACAGGGCAAAACGCTATGCGCCCTTGACGCTGGCGCGCGCCGAGGGGCTTGCGGAACAGGCCGAGCGTGAGCTGGAGAACAACCGCTACGATGCCGACCTGCCACGCAGCCTTGCCCGCGAGGCCGCCTATGAGGCACGCCATGCCATCTATCTCTCCGGCTACGTCCGTGCACTTCGCGAGAGCAACGCCAGCGAGGAGGAAATCATCCTGGAATGGGAGCAGCCGCTGCGCGAGGTGGCCGCCGCGGCCGACCTGGTGGCCGGGTTCGATGACGGTTTCGCGGCACCGACAGCCGCTCTGAAAGACTTCATAGAGGCGCTGCGCGAGGAAAATCGCGATCTACAGGAAGAAATCAAAATGAACCGGCAGCGAATTGTCGGGCTGGAGGACGAGATCGTCGACCTCGACGAACGCCTCGGCGGCGCACGCGAGGAGCGCGTGATGCTCGCCCAGCAGCTGGCCATGCAGGAACGGGTCCGTGAGCAGGTGCGCCAGGTCGACGCAATGTTCGATCGCGAGCAGGCGCAGGTATTTCGCGAGGGCAACGATATCCTGATAAGACTGGTCGGGCTGGGCTTTCCGGTTGGCACAGCGACAATCGAACAGCGTCATCGCGAACTGCTCGCCCAGGTGCAAAAGGCGATCCAGGTCTTTCCGCGCTCGCAACTGGTGATAGAAGGCCACACCGACGCGCACGGCAGCGACGACCTCAACCTGAAGCTCTCTCGCCAACGCGCCGAGGCGGTGCGGCGCTACCTGGTAGACGCAATGCGAATGGACCCCGGCCGGGCCACCGCGGCCGGCTACGGCGAGACGGCACCGGTTGCAAACAACGAGACCCCGGAGGGACGTGCGCGCAATCGCCGCATCGATATCCGGATCCGGCCGTCCATGGACATTACCTGACGCGCCGGGCCATCACACCAGGTCGAGCTGTTGTGGCCGCGGCCGGTGGCGGCCGTCCAGATCGAGAATGCTCGGCCGGAAATTCCTGCGCTTTAAAAAGGACGCGAGAATCCGGTAACAGTCGGGATCGAACACCAGCGGCTCCGTCCGCTCCAGCAGCGGCCACAACTGGTCGTCGTCCGCGGCACTACCGATGTAGCACCAGCGATCGAACACATGTATATCCGTGTCGCCGAAAAGGCCGATCTCGCGGATACCGATTCGCCCGGCAAACGGCCAGCTGCGCAGTTTCTTGGGCAGCAGTTGCTGCATCAGCCGCAGATCGTGCGCCGCGCCCGCTTCCGCGCCGACACAGACCCCCGTACAGCGCTTCAGTTGATAGGAAAAACACGCTCCGCCGCCTTTCTCGAGACCAAGCCGTTTGGGACATAGCTGGGCATCGCGTGCAGCGCGTTCGAGCCAGTTGCGAGCTTTGCGGCGGCTCTCGAATATCCCGAACAGATCTACAGGCGATCTGCGCTCACCGATCCGCAGCTCGACGATATCCAGCATTTTGCCGGCGTCTGCACCGGGGTCAAACACCAGCGTATAAAGGTCTTTCTTTCTGCGCAGCTTGCGGTTCAGCAGCGGGGCGCTGTTCTTTACCTCGCGCGATTCCTTCAGCAACGCACCAAGCTCCCCCGCCGTTTCTTCCCATTCGATCCGCCGCACTTGCTGTGACAATCGCATCTCTTTAGGCGAACGGTGGTCCGCGGAGAAATGCGCCATTACGCGAGTGCGCAGATTGACGCTCTTGCCGACATACAACAGCCGGTCGTCGGGACCGAAAAAACGATAGATGCCCGGCCCATCCGGAATCCCTTCCACCGACCCGGGCGCGAGATGCGGCGGCAGCGACGGGCGCCGCAACTGTGCAGCGACCGCGGCTGCAAGATCGGGCTCGGGCATCTGCTCACGCAACAGCTGGAGAAAATCAAAAAGCACGCGCGCATCGCCGAGCGCCCGGTGGCGCGCGTCGCAGCCGAGTGCGTGACGGCGCATTAGCGCATCGAGGTTGTGGCGCCGTTCCTCCGGGAAAAGCTGCCGCGACAATTTGACGGTGCACAGCATCTTGCTTTTGTACTCGACACCCGCGCGACGGAACTCGTTGCGGATAAAGCCGTAATCGAAACGCACGTTGTGGGCGACGAACAGGCGGCCATCGAGACGTTCACGCAACTCCGCCGCAATATCGGCAAAAGTGGGCGCGGAGGCGACCATGGCCGAATCGATACCGGTCAGAGACTCGATCGAAGACGGAATAGCCGTGAGCGGATTAACCAGCGTGGACCACTCTTCGAGCAGTTGCGCACCGCGCGCCCGAACCAGTCCGACTTCGATTACGCGGTGCCAGTTGGCATTGCCGCCGGTCGTCTCGACATCGACGAATACCAGGTCGCCGTCAACGGACACTGGCGGACCCGGCAGCGTCTGCGGCGGCCACGCCGAGCAGTTGCAGCAACTCGTCGAAGTCGCGGGCCTGACCGTCTGGCACGCACTCGCTTAGCTGCCAGGGCTGGCCGCTACGATTGAGCCACACCGTCTGCATGCCTGCAGCTGCCGCGCCGCCCACATCCGCAACGGGATCGTCGCCGACATGCAGGATCGCGGCGGGATTCAGGCCCAGCTGCCGCGCCGCCGCGGCAAAAATCTCGACCCCGGGTTTTGCGGCACCGACATCGCGGGCATAGACGCACCCGACGAAATAACGGGCCACACCGCAACGATCGAGGCAGGCATTGCCATTGGTCAGCGCCAGCAACGGGTACGCCGCGGCCAGTCGCGATAATCCCGGCTCGACATCGGCATAGCACGACACCTCACAACGGGCAGCAAAGAATACCTCGAATGCACGGTCTGCGAGCTCCGGTCCATAGCCGCACTCCGTTGCGATATCCACAAACGCGAGCTTGCGCAGATGGCTCAGGTCATGGCGCAGGTGCGGGAGTTGCGCCGCAATCCGTTTACCGACCAGGCGAAGGCTCTCAATATCGTGGCGGGATGTTACACGCGGATAATGATCCGCCAGCCAGTCGAAGGTAACCTGCTCGGCGCGCACGATCACCTCCTCTATCGGCCACAGGGTGTTGTCCAGATCGATACAGATCGCATCGATTTCAGCGTTTGCAAACATTGACGCAGTCGCTCGCATCGGTTCCGTCCAGCGGCTATTGTACCGGCTGCATCGGGGCTCTCGCCCGAGCCCGGAGAACCGCTGATTTGCAGGCCGACACGCAACAACGCAAGGAATGGCTGGTGGCGCACCGCGGACACGCGGCCGCTTTCCCGGAGAACACGCTGCCCGCGTTGCGCAGTGCGCTCGAACTGGGTGCGGGGTGGCTGGAATTTGATATCCAGTTGAGCGCGGACCGGGTTCCGGTCCTGTGCCACGACGCCACGCTGCAGCGCACGGCCGGAATCGGAGTGGCGCCATGGGACAAAACCTGGCAGGAACTGGCCACGATCGAGGTAGCGGAAGCCGCCCGTTTTGGCGAGCGTTTCCGCGGCGTGCGCCTGCCGAGCCTCGCCCAGGCAGTGGAACTGTTGCTGCAGTGGCCGGATCGCGCGGCGTTCGTCGAAGTCAAGCGGCACAGCGTCGAACGATTCGGGTGTGATGCCGTCATCGCTGCGATGGCACCGGTGCTCGCTCCGCTGGGCGAGCGCGCCATCCCGATATCGTTCGACCCGGTTTGTATCGAACGATATCGCGAACTTCACGGCGGACGTATCGGCTGGGTCCTGCCGCGCTGGGGTGAAAGAATCCGCCGCCGGGCGCTCAAGCTGGACCCGCAATTTCTGTTTTGCAACAAGACCCGGGTCGGGCGCGGCGCCACGTTGTGGGACGGCCCCTGGGACTGGGCCATCTACGAAATCGAGGATGCGGCCGAGCTGCGGACCTGGCGCGACCGCGGCGCACGGTTGTTGGAGACGATGCGGGTTGGCGCGCTGGCCGGGGCCGGCACGGGAGCGCCATGAGCGGGGATCATTTTGACATCGTCGTGATTGGCGCCGGGATCAACGGCGCCGGTGTCGCCCAGGCCGCGGCCGCGGCCGGCTACCGCATCCTGTTGCTGGAAAAATCCGCCGTCGCCTCGGGCACCTCATCAAGATCCAGCAAGCTGATCCATGGCGGCCTGCGCTATCTCGAATCATGGGAGTTCGGTCTCGTCCGCGAGTCCCTGGCGGAACGGCGCCTGATGTTGCAACTTGCACCCGAACTGGTGCGCCTGCTGAAATTCTATATCCCGGTTTACCCCACCACGCGGCGCCCGCCTTGGATTATCCGAACCGGATTGATGCTCTACGCGTTACTCGGCGGACCCGGTCGCGATACCCGGTTCCGCACATTGGCGAAAGACCAGTGGCAGACGCTTGCTGGCCTCAACAAGGAAGCACTGAAAACGGTTTTCGAATTTCAGGATGCGCAGACCGACGACGCACTGCTGACAGAGGCCGTCCTGCGATCCGCCGTCGGACTCGGCGCCGAGACGATAATCCCGGCGGAGATGGTCCATGCCAGCCTCCGACCGGATGGCGTGGACATCGAATACGCCAGTGGCGATCAACGGTTGCGCTGCCAGGCGCGTGTACTGGTCAATGCCGCCGGCCCCTGGGCCCCGCTCGTGCTCGAGCGGATTCGACCCGCGATCGAGGCACCGCCGGTCGAACTGATCCAGGGCACGCATATTGAATTGCCGCGGTCGCTGACCGAAGGCGTCTATTACGTCGAATCGCCACGTGACGGCCGCGCGGTTTTCGTGATGCCGCGCAACGGGCGGACGCTGGTCGGCACCACCGAAACCCGCTTCCATGGCAATCCCGACCAGGTACGCCCGCTCGAGTCGGAGATTCGCTATCTGCTAAATGTCTTCAACCACTACTTTCCGGATCACTATTGCGCTCGCGGCGATGTCGTGGCCGCGTTCGCAGGCCTGAGGGTGCTGCCATCCGGTAGCGGCCATGCATTCCATCGCTCGCGCGAAGTGGTGCTGGCCACCGACCGCCGCGATCGCCCACGGGTACTTTCGATCCTCGGCGGCAAACTGACGACCTGGCGACCCACCGCGGCCAAGGTCCTGCGCCAGATCTCGTCGAGTCTGCCGCGGGCCGTGCCGCGCGCCGATACCCGCCACCTCCGGCTGCCTCCCGGATGAACGCGGCGCCGACCGTCCTCGCGATCGACCAGGGCAGCCACGCCAGTCGCGCTGCCGTCTTCGACAGCGGAGGTCGGCGCGGCGAAATAGCGTATTGCGCGGTGTCGACAACGCGCCCACGCGCCGGATGGGTCGAGCAGGATGCAGAGGAGCTGTTCGAGTCGGTACGAGAGTGCGTGCGGCAGGTCACCCGCGGCGTCGACCCGGCAACGCTGCGCGCAGGCCTCGCGACCCAACGCTCCAGCATCGTTTGCTGGGACCGTCACAGCGGAGCCGCGCTGTCGCCGGTATTGTCCTGGCGCGACCGTCGCGCGGCCGACTGGCTGGAGCAGTTCCACGCCCGCGAGGACGAAATCGCGGAACGCACCGGGCTGCCATTATCCGCGCACTATGGCGCAAGCAAGATCGCATGGTGTCTCGCCAATCTCGAGCGGGTCAGGGCGGCAGGCGATCGCCTGGTCATCGGCCCGCTGGCGAGCTTCCTTGCCCACCGCCTGTGCCCGGGCACGGTGCCGGTAAGCGATCCGGCCAACGCATCGCGAACATTGTTGTACAACCGTCACACGCTGGACTGGGACGACCGTCTGCTCGGGTTATTCGGGATCGGGCGTGAACATCTGCCGCTGTGCGTGCCGACCCGCCACGGCTTCGGCGGGATACCGGTTGCTGCGAAGCCGATCCCGCTCGAGCTCGTCACCGGCGACCAGGCAGCCGCGTTTTATGCCGGAGCGGAAACGGGCTCCGGCAACGCGTTTATCAATCTCGGCACCGGCGCGTTCCTGCAGATTGCCACTGGCGCCAGGGCTCTGCGGGTCAAAGGCCTGCTAACGAGTATCGCTTATGCCGATGACAACGGTCCCCGCTACGTTCTCGAAGGTACCGTCAACGGTGCGGGCAACGCACTGACCCAGGTGGCGGGTGAACTCGGATTCGACAGCGACGCCTATGCGACAGATCTGGAGGGCTGGATAGGCAGCGTGCAGAATCCACCACTGTTCCTGAACGGCATCGGCGGGCTCGGGTCACCATGGTGGCAGGCGCAGTTCGACAGTCGCTTCCTTGGCCCGGGCAATGCAGAAGCAAGCATGGTCGCGGTATGCGAGAGCATTTTATTCCTGTTGCAGGCCAACCTCGACCGGGCACGGACGGCGCTGGCGCCAAAGAGTATTCGGGTCGGCGGCGGAATAGCGCGTTGCAACGCTTTGTGCCAGCGTCTCGCGGACCTCGCCCAATTGCCGGTCTGGCGGCAGGCGGAAACCGAGTCAACGCTCGCCGGTGTCGCGCGCCTGCTCGGGTGCGTGCCCGCGTCGAGCGCCGATGACGACCATTTCGAACCCGCTGAAAACCCTTCGCTGCGGGAACGTTACCAGCGCTGGCTCAAGGCAATGGAACATGCGCTGGGCGCAACGTCGACACCACGCTGACAGGGTAAAGCTACCACGGAATCTCGGCGCCGAGATAATCGAGAAAACGGCCCGAATCGTTCATTGTCACCCCGGCAATCACCTCGCGCAGTCCGGACACGCTCGTTTCCACATCAACCTCGGCATCGGCGCCGCCCATATCCGTCCTGACCCAGCCGGGATGCAGCGGCAGAACGGTAATTCCACGGCTGGCAAGATCGATAGCCAGGCATTTCATCAGGCTGTTAACCGCGGTCTTGCTGGACCGATAAACGTAGTAGCCGCCGTAACTGTTGGCGCCGATCGAGCCCATGATGCTGCTGATCGTAACCAGCTTCTTCTGTTCGCTCGAAGCGACGTGATCAACGAACGCCTCCGCCATCTTCATCGGCGCGAAAACGTTGACGCGATAGACGTCGGCCCAATCATGGTAATCGGAGCGGCCAAACGCCTGCTCGCCACTACTCAGCGCAAACGGGAATCGACCAAAGGTGCCGGCATTGTTGATCAGCACATCTATCGCCGTGCTGTCGAGACTGTCGGCAAGTTCCTCGATCGCATGAAAATCCGCGACGTCCAGGCGATGGATGTGAACACGGCCCGATGCAGCTTCCGCAATCCCGGCGAGGTCATGCGCCGCGGCGGGATTGCGACAGCAGGCATGAACCTGCCAGCCATCGCCTGCGTACTGCAGCGCAAATTCCAGTCCGATTCCGCGACTCGCACCGGTCAACAACACTGTCGGCATAGACTTTTCCTCGGTCGGCGCTCGCGCGCGGGGGGCCTGGCGGCGCCAGCCAGCGGCCTCAGCTCTCGCGGACTGTCGCCTGCAGATAGCGCTCACAGTTGAGCGTATTGGTAATCAGACAGGTCTGCTCCGATTTCTCCAGCAGGCGCTCGGCCCTAACAAGATCGGTGCCGATGGGGACGGTCACGGTCGCAACGATATTCATGCGCGTAAACCGCATCTGCCGCTCGACCCGATCGAGCGTGCCCATTGTGACGCACTCGATCGAGTTCCACTCGAGTTTAGAAGCGCGGGCAACGGCGCGAAACGTCAGCACCAGGCAATTTGCAACCGCGGCAACCAGCAGGTCCTCCGGCGACCATTGTGTGCCCGGGCCACCGAACTGGGCCGGCGGCGAGCTTTGGATATCGTCAAGCCCCGCGCTGCCGACGGTGACGCTGCCCTCGGCGCCAGCGCTGGCTGTGACCACATACTCATGGGGCAAACCCTGCATTGCGAAATCCCCTCAGGTTTCCGCGCGATCCGCGCGCGCCGGCAATGGTACATTGCCATGGAGGTTCGTTGCAGCCTGAATCGGCGCCGGCTGTTGTGCCGTGCGCCGCGACGAGGCCAAAACCACCTTACAGGTAAAGCGATGAGGATACAGCGCATACTGGTAGTCGCCGGGGCTCTACTGATCGTGGCCGGGCTTTTCTGGCCCTGGCTTGGCAAGCTTCCGCTGGGCCGCCTCCCTGGCGACATCGTTATAAATCGACCCGGTCTGCGGATCTACCTGCCGCTGGCGACCATGATCCTGGTCTCGGCGGTCCTGTCGCTGATTCTGTGGCTGCTGCGGCGCTAGACGCTGCGCGCGGTCCCCGCCCTGCGGCGGCGAGAACCGTCGGCGCCACGACAGATGGTAAACTCGCGCCGCAATGAGTCTGCGACTGTGCTTCCCGTGTGCCGAATATGCGCCTTTCGCGAAAGCGGGCGGACTGGGCGATGTCAGTTCAGCACTAGCGGGCTACCTGCATCGGCAGGGCCACGATGTGCGCGTGGTATTGCCCTGGTATCGCAGCGTGCGCGAGTCCGGTCTTGATACCCGGCCGGTTCCGCAACTCGCCGCGCGTCAGCTCTGCTACGGCCCGCACACCGTCGGCTACTCGATGCTCGAAGCGAGGCGCGGCGCCGACGAACCGCCGATTTACCTGGTGGACTGCCCGGAGTTCTACGAGAGAGACTCTCTTTACGGGGACAGCGATCACGAACACCTGCGCTTTGCGGCGCTGTGCGATGCCGCGATCGACCTGTGCGAAGCTCTGGACTGGGCCCCTGACATCATGCATTGCCACGACTGGCACACGGCGCTGGTACCCGTGCTGCTCGCCACCCGCCGTCACGGCAGCCGCCTGTTCGAACGTTGCCGCAGCGTCCTGACACTGCACAACCTCGGCTACCAGGGGGTGTTCCACGATAGCGCGGTCGAGACGTTGGGACTGGGTCCGTTTCGCGACCGCCTCGAGTGGCGGGACCAGGGAGCGGGGTGTTTCAGCTTTCTCAAGAACGGGATGCTGATGGCGGACTGGCTGAGCACGGTCAGCCCGACCTATGCGCGCGAAATCATGACGCCGGATTACGGCTTCGGACTCGACTGGCTTTTGCGTCAGCGTGAGGACCGGGTGGTGGGCATCCTCAACGGGGTGGACTACGAAGTCTGGGACCCCTCGCACGACCGGCTGCTGCCGCATCCCTATTCGGCTGAAGATCTGGGCGGAAAGAGCGCGATGAAAAACGCGCTGCTGCAGCGCCTCGATCTCGGCGGCCACGAGGGTCCGCTGCTTACCCAGATAACCCGCCTGACCGAGCAGAAGGGTATCGATCTGCTGATGCAGGTGTTACCGGCGGCGCTCGAACGCTGGCCAATCGCACTAGCGGTGCTCGGTACCGGGGAACGCAGATACGCCGATTTCTACCGCTATCTGGCCACCACGTTTCCGCGCCAGGTTCGGTTCGTCGAGGCCTACAATTCCGAACTCGCGCATTGGCTCGAGGCGGCCGGCGATATGTTCCTGATGCCCTCGCGCTATGAACCCTGTGGCCTCAACCAGATGTACAGCCTGCGCTACGGCACGGTACCGATCGTCAGGCGCACCGGTGGCCTGGCCGACACGGTCAGCGCTGTCGATACTGCCAGGAACAGCGGCACCGGGTTTGTTTTCGACGATTACAGCGCCGCTGCGCTGGAATCTGCGCTCGAATCGGCAATGCAACTGTATGCCGCACCGGCGGACTGGCGTGCACTGATGCTGCGCGGCATGCGTGAGGATTTTTCCTGGCAGGCCCAGGGCGCGCTTTACGAGGATTTTTATCGGCGGATGGTCGCGCCGCAGTAATTCGCGTTCAGCGTTTCCCGGTAAGTGCGTTGATCATTTCCGGGACGACCAGCACGACGCCTTTGTGCGTCACATAGAAGCGTTCTTCGTCGATGTCGCGATTCTCGCCAATCACAAGACCGTCCGGTATCACGCAGTTTTCCCCGATGACCGCGCGGCTGATCCGGCAGTTGCGCCCGACCCGCGCCGACGGCAAAACCACGGAATGGTCGACCACCGATTGCTCATCCACCCGGACATCCGAAAACAACACCGAAGATCGAACCTGCGCCCCCGAGACGATGCAACCCGCCGAAACCATCGAATTCACCGCATAGCCGCGGCGGCCCTCTTCATCGAGAATGAATTTGGCCGGCGGTTTCTGTTCCTGGTAGGTCCAGATGGGCCACTTTTCATCGTAAAGATTGAGCTCCGGCGAAACGTAGACCAGTTCCATATTGGCCTCGTAAAAGGCATCCACGTTGCCGACATCGCGCCAGTAGCGCTGCGCGCCGGTTGCAGTGTCTTCGAATTTGAATGCAAATACGCGGTGGCTTTTGATCGTGCCCGGTATGATGTTGCGGCCGAAATCGTGAGACGAGTTCGGGTCGGCCGCGTCCTCGGCGAGAATCTTGCCGAGGAATTCGCGGTTGAAGACATAGATACCCATCGAAGCCAGAGTGACGTCGGGCCGTCCCGCCAGCGTGTCGGGCTGTTCCGGTTTCTCCGTGAATTTTTCTATCCGCTGATCTTCCCTGACCGTTACCACGCCAAATTCACGCGCCCGCTGCACGGGTACCTCGACGCACCCGACCGTGACGTCCGCTTCGAGTTCTACGTGCGACGCAATCATCGGGCCGTAATCCATCTTGTAAATGTGGTCGCCAGCGAGGATCAGCACATGGTCCGGGTTGTGTGCCTCGATGATGTCGATATTCTGATGCACGGCATCGGCGGTACCGCTGTACCACTGCTCGCCCTGCTGTTGTTGCGCGGGTAACAGTTCGACGAACTCGCCAAATTCACCGCGCAGATACCCCCAGCCTTTCTGGATATGCAAAATCAGGTCATGTGCCTTGTACTGGGTAAGCACGCAGATCTGGCGGATGCCCGAGTTGACACAGTTGGACAACGGGAAATCGATGATTCGGTACTTGCCGCCAAACGGCGTGGCCGGTTTGGCCCGTTTCAAGGTGAGCTGCTTGAGCCGCTCTCCCCTGCCGCCGGCAAGTATGATTGCCAGCGTGCCCTTGGTCAGACGGCTTACGTATCGAAGTGTGTGACGTGCCTTCATATTTCGAATTCCGGGCCAGGCTGTCTTCGCTTTCCTTCCACCCAGATTACTATAAGACCATGAAGAGAAAGTGATTGGGATTGCTATTTACCGAAAGAAGCCCTAGTTCCGCAAAAAGAAAACGGGGGCAGTGCCCCCGTTGTGGTCAATTTGTCCAGACGCCATGCGGTTACGCCGGCGGGCGTGGTTTACAGCAGCAACACCCCGTCTGCAGCAGCCGAACGTTCCGAGTCACAAATCTCTTTCCCTTCCGGTTCCGCCGCGCCGGCTTGACTCAATGTCCGCTCAAGCCCAGCCGCAATGGGTCCGGCCAACGCGGCCGCAGTAAATGTCGCAACAATGAGAACAACCTTCAATGTACCGCTGTTCATATGCCCTCCCGTGCCCCGTTGCTACAATCCGTGTCGCAATACCGCCCTTGTACAAAATGTTAGATGCCGCAATTGGCAAAAGAGTTGCATCAATTTTGCTGCCGCCGTCCTCGCAGACACCACCTCTGGATTGCGGCGCCGACCTCACGGTGGCACAGATAGCCATAAGAGCGATGCGGGTTGAGCCCGTTTTCGTCACGGTACAGGTTGTAGAGCGGCTGAGCGGGCTGCAGAATTTCTTGCACCGCATCGATATCGAGCATGTCTGCGAAATCTTGCTCGAAATCCTTGTCCAGGGAAATGTGGTCACCCACGGCGGGCAGATTGATCCAGGTACGGATGTTCCCTGGAAAGCGCCGTTCGTGCTCGTAACCCGCGCCGAGCATCCGTTTGCGGACAAAATTGCTGCCGAGCGGGCTGCCGAAGGTCAGGAACAGATCGACCTGCGCGCGACTGTGCTCGATATGGTCCAGTTCCCACAGGGCGTCAAAAGCGATAACCGACCCGAGGCTATGACCGATCACACAAATCGGGACCTGCTCGCGCCACGCCTCCGACACCGCATCGATCAACAATCCGCGCGCCTCTTCGGCGAGACGGTGATGATTCTCGAAATAGCGATTCGCCTGCTGCAGTGTGTTTTTCATATGCGGGTCGGGAATCAGGTCGACGAGCCATGGCATCCGATCGGCGATGCCATAGAGCAGGCGCAGGAAGCGTTTATTCCAGGACCGGGCATCGCGGATATCACGCGGGTCCGGCGCGGTCCGCTCGAGGACCAGGTCGATCCATGGCAAATCGGGCCGGATATCCTGGGATTCGGCGTAGAAAGTGCTGTTCCAGCCCAGCAGCCGAAAGATTTCCGGTTCGAGCGCCAGTTCCCGCGCCAGAGCGGGGTCAGCCCGCCGGCACCCCTCTAGCAGACACCGCCACAGCTGCGGGCCATGGATCGCCGGCGGCGGTTTCGGATTCTGCCCGGGCATGTAATAGATGCGTCTGCTCGGCGCGGCGATAGCGCTGTCTCCTTCGGCCGCACTGCCCGCCTGGCGATCAGCGGCCGATACCGTGGTCGATGTAGCGGAGTTTCGCTGATTGCGGCATGCGATAGAAGCGCCGCAGCTCGTCAACGAGGCCGGTCCGGCGGCGGCGGCTGAGATAACCGCGCGACAACCCGAGACAGTATTTGCCCGCATACCGGTTCGCTTCGCGATACCGGGTCAGATCTTCAGGACTGAGCGCGGCGTCGAATTCGATGCGTTCGAACAGATAATGATGGAGCCGCCGATGCGAGCCGGTCACGTCCTGACGGCGCAACAGAAACAGCGTCGCCACAAACTTGTCGACCTCCGCCTGTAACTCCATCTCCAGCAGCCGGACACTGCGCCCGGCACCCGCGTTACACACCAGGTAGAGAAAGTGACTGACCCCTTCCAGCGCGATCCAGAAGGCATCGAGATTGCCGTCGTGCAAGCGCGCGAACGGATCGCTCTCCGCCAGCGTAGCCAGAATTTTCTCGTGCACGAACAAGGCCACATCGAGTTCGTTGCCGGCCTCGCTGATCAGCAGTTTCTCGCGGGTGTCTCGACCGTCACGATGCAGTTGCCGGACACTGCACGGGTCGCTGATCAGAAAGTCGTCGACCCGCAATTCGCTGCTGACGCCGTAGATCTTCTCCAGCAGGGTCTGCAGCGGGTCGAGGCGCAAAGCCATAAGCTAGTGCTGAAAGGGTGTCGCGGCACCCTGGCTCGGTTCGACACCCAGTTTGCGCAACAAAGCGGCGCAGCGGCGACTGCCGGTCTTCAGCCAGACTTCGTAGAGCCGCAGAATATCCTTGTCGCTGTGGGAACGCGCGCTCTCGCTGACTTCATTGAGAACGTCCACCAGCACCTGGAAATTATGCGCCAGCTCGGCGAAAACCGCGCCCAGCGCGCGTCCGTTGACCGCGCCGCGGACGCGGTCACTGAGACTGCCGTAGGCAAGTCCGCCCATTCCCACGTAGTAATCGACATCGACCGGTTTACGGGCCAGCGCCTCGCTGAAAAATCCGGCACAGAAGAGCGACACATCACCGAGACGTCTGAGTGCGCGGTTGCTGTCGGCGTCGCTGGGCGCATCCAGGGCATCCGCCAGCATCGTTGCAAGAGGCTTCAGCCCAAGACCGTGCGGAGTGACTTCGTAGAATTCCTCCGAACGCGAGAACAGCGTCAGCAGGTTAACTACGTAGTGGCTGGTCTCCTCGCGTAATGCGACGCTCTGATTACTCATCGCGGAATCGACGGATTCGCGAAAATATTCCTTGAGGCTTGCAACCGGCAGGACCTTGTCGTTTGCACTGGGTCTCGACATCTACACCGTCTCCTTAACCTGTGGCGCAACGCCACAACCGAGGGAAGAAACCCGGCCGACAATCACCGGCCCGGGCCGTAACCGATGCCGCGCGTCACGCGCTCGCGGCGTCACCGCACTGGCGGTAGTTACCTGTTCAGATTGTTGAAACTGCAGTGTGCGCAAACGGCACAACATTCTCTTGCTGATATTTATTGCCAAATTTTTCCCGCTGACGCAAGCAACTGCGTCAGTATTGTCAGCAGTCTCCGTGCAAGGCTGCCAAAATCACGCTTGTTCCAGCGTGTCTTTTCAGGCGGCGCGACGCACGATATAGCCGCCCGAGCGTTCGTCGCGCTCCACGCTCAGAAGACCCTTGGCCTGGGCCTCTTCGAGCAACTCCCCGAACCCGCCGAAACCATAATAGGACTCACTGAACCCAGGGCGTTGCCGCTTCAGAGTCTGCTTGATCATCGAGCCCCAGATCGTGCTCTCATCACCGCGCTCGTCTTTGAGCGCCTCGAGCGTGGCAATGACCAGGTCGAATGCTTCCTGTTTGCGCTGATCCTCTTCGCTGACTTTTTTGCCGCGACTGGCGCTTTTCTTTGCCGCCCCGCGTTTACGCGTCGGCTTCTTCTTTGCCCGCACCAGGTCGTCGTAAAAAATAAACTCGTCGCAGTTCGCCGTCAGCAGATCGGAGGTCGAATTCTTTACCCCGACGCCAATGACAAACTTGTTGTTTTCGCGCAGCTTGCTGACCAGCGGTGAAAAATCCGAATCACCGCTGATAATAACGAAGGCATCGACATGCGCCTTCGTGTAGCACAGATCAAGCGCGTCGACGACCATGCGGATATCGGCGGAGTTTTTGCCAGACAGGCGCACATGCGGAATCTCGATCAATTCGAATGAGCCCTCGTGCATAGGCTGCTTGAACTGTTTGTAGCGTTCCCAGTCGCAATAAGCTTTCTTGACGACGATAGAGCCTTTGAGCAGCAGACGCTCCAGTACCTTTTCGATATCGAACTGATCGTATTTTGCATCCCTGACGCCGAGTGCGATGTTCTCGAAATCGCAAAATACCGCCATGTTGCTGGTGTCGGTCTGGTGTGCCATTGCCATACTGTCCGTGCCGCGCCCGCACCGGGCGTTGCTGCGATGATACCGGAATAAACGGCGCCCGCTGCATCGGTTTTGCGGCGCGGTCGAATAGCCTCTATTGTGAATGGCCGCGGCTAAGGGAGCGGATGCGTGGAGATACTCAGCGAATTCATCATTTATCTGCTGTGTGCGGCCATTGCGGTTCCGCTTTTCAGCAAGCTTGGATTCGGCTCGGTTCTCGGCTACCTCGCCGCCGGTGTCGTGGTCGGCCCGTTCGGGCTTGGCCTGATCGGAGAGGTGGAGGCCAAGCTGCACTTTGCCGAACTCGGCGTCGTGCTGCTGCTTTTCATCATCGGCCTCGAACTGAAGCCTTCACGCCTTTGGGTGCTGCGGCGTTCGATATTTGGCCTCGGAAGCGCCCAGGTACTCTTGAGCGCGGCGCTCATCTGCGCCGTCGCGGCAATGTTCGGATTCAGTCTGAAGGCGGCGCTCGTACTCGGCCTGGTACTTTCATTGTCATCGACGGCATTCGTGCTGCAGATGCTGGCGGAAAAGAAACAGCTCGCGACCCGGCATGGCCGCGCGGCCTTTGCGACATTGTTGTTTCAGGATCTCGCTGTAATTCCGATGCTGGCCCTGATCCCGCTGCTCGGAGACCCTGCTGCGGCCGGCCCGACCACGACCGAAAACCCTTTTCTTGCCGGACTTGAGATCATTCTGGTCATCGTCGCATTCGTCCTGGCCGGCCGCTACCTGTTGCGGCCATTGCTGCGGCTCGTTGTCCCGTTCGGGGCCGAAGTCTCCACCGCCGTCGCTTTGTTACTAGTGTTGTCCTCCGCGGCGTTGATGGAACATCTCGGGCTGTCGATGGAACTGGGCGCTTTCCTCGCCGGGGTTCTGCTCGCAGACTCGGAGTACCGGCATGAACTCGAGGCCAGCATAGAGCCCTTCAAGGGCCTCCTGCTCGGCCTGTTCTTCCTCGCGGTCGGCATGTCGATAGAAGTTACCCAGCTCCTGGAAAGCCCGCTACGTTTGCTCGGTCTCACGTTGCTATTGATGGCTCTGAAAATTGCAGTGCTGTATCCGTTGGGCCGGTTTTACGGTCTGAGCACGGCAGCCTCGCGCAGCTACGCCGCGACTCTTGCCCAGGGCGGTGAGTTCGCATTCGTATTGCTGGGAGTGGCGATCTCGGTACAGGCGCTGAACGCCGAGCAGGGCGACACTGTCGTCGTTGCCGTCACATTGTCGATGGTGTTGACCCCCTTCCTGTTTATGGCGGTAGAAGCGGTGAATCGCAAACTGACCGGGACAGAAGCAACCCGCCCGTTCGACGAAATGGACGATGACGCCAACCAGGTCATCATTGCCGGATTCGGTCGTTTCGGCCAGATCACAGCGCGTGTTTTGCAGTCGCGAGGGATCGGCTTTACCGCGCTCGAGTCGAGCGCCGCTCAGGTCGATTTCGTGCGCAAATTCGGCAACAAGGTCTATTACGGCGATCCATCGCGACTCGATCTGCTGCGCGCGGCCGGCGCCGATAAGGCGCGGCTGATGGTGATCGCGGTGGACGATGTCGAGGCGTCGATGAAAACCGCCGAGCTGGTCAAACACCAATTTCCGCACCTGAAGATCCTCGCCCGCGCCCACGACCGCCACCATGCCTATCTGTTGATGGACCTCGGTATAGAGCATATCTATCGCGAGACCCTTGGCTCGAGTCTCGAACTCACGCAGTCACTCCTGCAGCAGCTGGGGGACAGCCCCGAGCGCGCCAGCAACACCGTTCGCAGGTTCCGCGAACACGACGAAAAAACGCTGCGAATGCAACAGGCTATCCATCGCGACGAAACCAAGCTGGTCGAAACAGCCCGAGAATCGGTCGAGGAGTTACGGCGGCTGTTCGAGAGTGATCCCGAGGATCTCTAGCCGCGCCCCGGTCAGGCAACACTCAGGGCTTCCCGGGCTCCTGACCCGACATCTGCCGGGCGCGTTCGCGCACTCGCGCCGGCGCCACGAACGGCTGGTCGAGCGCGGCCAGAACACGGGCGTCGCGATCATAGGGATCACGACTGAAATTGACCTCCAGGTCGTCATCCACCGCAGCGGTCCAGTAGGTGAGATAAATCGGAATCTTCTTGTCGAGTACGATGCGCTGGGTCACCCGGCTGTCTACGGCCGCCTCGATTTTTTCGATGCTCCACTTCTCGTTGTCACCGAGGAGAATCTGCGCCAGCCGGTATGGATTCTGGACCCGAATACAGCCGTGGCTGAATACCCGGTAATCGTGCGCGAACAGCGCCTTGCTCGGCGTATCGTGGAGATAGACCGAGTGCTCGTTCGGGAACATAAACTTGATACGCCCCAATGCATTGTCGGGACCCGGTTGCTGTCGCAGCGTGTAGGGGAACCTGCTCGCGGAAAGGCTGCCCCAGTCAATGCCGGCCGGATCCACCTGTTGACCGTTGCGGTCGAGCACGATCATGTCGCGATCGGCGAGATAATCCGGATCTTTCCTGATTTTCGGCAGCAGTTCCCTGGTTGCAATACTGTAGGGCACCGTCCACGTCGGATTGATCTCGATGTAACTCACCTCGTCGCGAAACAGCGGCGTCATGTGATAGGGCTTGCCGACCTGTACCCGGGTCATCCAGGTCACATTTTCTCCCTCGGTGACGTATGCCATGAAACCGGCCACATTGACGACCACGGCATGCGGGTCGAGATCATGCAGAATCCATCGGGCCCGCTCGAGGTTGATTCGGATCTGTTCGATCCGCGTCGCGACGGGCACATTGAGCGCAGCCAGCGTATTCTCGCCGACCACACCGTCATCGGTAAGACCCATGCGGTACTGGAACACGCGCACGGCGCGATCGACATCGTCATCGAAAACTCCCGAGTCCGCCGCGCCCTGCGCCAGGTCGCGCGTCAGCATCAAGCGCCGCCGCAGCAGCAGCACGCGCGGATCGTCGACGCCGAGGCGCAGAGTTTCACCCTGGGGGATCTCGGGCCAGCCCCCGGCCAGCTCAAGACTGCGGTAACCGGCCAGCGCAGTCTTCAGGCGCTGATAAAAATTATGTTCGGGCTGAAGCTTGGCAAGAAACTCGCCTATTGCGTGCGCATCCAGCGCGGTACTCACCAGCGCGACGGGATCGTCTTCCCCGAATCGACTCGGCAGATTCCAGTGGGGATTGACCGATTGCGGATCGACCTTGCCGAAACGGTAGTGGTAACCGAGCACGAACAACGCATCCGTCAGCAAAATATCGAGCTCCGCTTGCGCCGCCGCGCCGTCACCGGCGTCTCGTAGCCGCTCGATTTCGCGCAAATGATACTCGTCAGGATTAAGTCCTGCCGCCGCAGCATCACGGATCGAGACAATCATGTCATCGCGATTACGCCGGTCGCTCCAGGCCGGACGATAACCGCGGCTTGCGTAAAATGCGCCCACGACCGGCGCCGCAATCAACACTGACTGACCTCCGCCGCGCCACGCCTCCAGCGCATCTATAATCCGGTTGCCGACATCGGCATCGGTGGCAGCCTGAGGTGACGCCGCGGCAAACACGACAAGCAAAATGCCCAGTGACGGGTAGAGCGCCGGTCTGAGCATGGACTTTTCAACTCCGCAAAAAGGGTTCAGTGGCGGTATGCTATAGCCGGTCCCGTAGGGACGGCAATCGGCGGAACACCATGACAGTTTTTTCCCGGCACCTGTTGAGCGACGGCAAGAACGAGGCGGGCGACGCGCAATGGCAGAAAGCGGTGTTCGTCACCATATTCAAGACCGACACGCCGCTCGGCAAATTTTTCGACCTTGTTCTGATCGTTGCGATTATCGCCAGCGTTTTTGCGATCTGTTTCTACACGGTAGAGCCGATACGGCTGCGGTACGAGGGACTGATAATCCGCGCCGAGTGGCTTTTCACGATCATTTTTACAGTCGAGTACCTGTTGCGCCTCGCCTGCGTCAAGCACCCGCTGAACTATGCCCGCAGCTTTTACGGGATTATCGACCTGCTGGCCGTATTGCCGACCTATCTCGAATTGCTGCTGACCGGCGGCAGCTACCTGATGCTGATCCGGATCCTGCGAATCCTGCGCATTTTCCGCGTTTTGAAACTCCGCCGCTATGTGGGCGAGGCCGACAGTCTGATGGCGGCGCTGCGCTCCAGCGCACGCAAAATCTTGGTATTCGTCTTTGCCATCGTAACGCTGGTAGTGATTTTTGGCTCGATCATGTACCTGGTCGAGGGCAAGGAAAGCGGCTTCACCAGCATTCCGCGCAGCATCTACTGGAGCGTGGTAACTCTCACCACGGTCGGTTACGGCGACATCACGCCGCAAACGCCGCTTGGCCAATTCATCTCGGCCGTCATTATGATCATGGGATACGGCATCATCGCGGTGCCAACCGGCATTTATGCCGCCGAACTAGGTCACGCGATACATCGCGAACGGCTCGAGGCGGTCTGCCCCGCCTGCGGCGCTGTCGATCACGACAGCGATGCGGCCTATTGCAAAAAATGTGGCAAGGCATTGCTGCATCGTCACGCCGACGAGTCATGAGAGACAACCAGCGCAGCGAATTTTATGGCCGTGTCGTCACGGTCCGTAACGAGACCGTCGAGCTGGCAGACGGATCAACCCTTGAGTTCGACGTCGTCGAGCACCCCGGCGGTGCGGCTATCGTCGCGCTCGACCGCGACAATCGGGTTTGTCTGCTCGATCAGCACCGGCATGTGATGGGGCGAAGGCTGTGTGAAATTCCGGCAGGCCGGCTGGAACCCGACGAGGAACCCCTGGTGACCGCCCGGCGGGAGCTGACCGAAGAGGCCGGACTCGAGGCCGCAAGATGGCACAGCCTCGGTGCGATAGTCAGCTCGCCGGGCGTGTTTACCGAGGTTGTACATCTCTTTCTCGCTCAGGAACTGACGGCCACCAATGCTCGGGCGGAGCCCGGCGAAATCTTCGAATTGAGGTGGCTGCCACTCGCTACCGCCGCGCAGCATGCGCTCTGCGGCACCATCGAAGATGCGAAGAGCGTAATCGGGCTGCTGCGCGCAGCCAGCCAGCTCGGAATAGTGCCCGATGCTTGAGTTCAGCGGGTTCACCCGCATCTGCCCCCTCGCGGGCGCCGCAGGGAAAGCTTATGAGCAGCAGTGAATTCGTATTTGACGTCAGCGTGGACGAGTTCGAGACGCGTGTGCTGGACGCCTCGCACGAGCGCCTGGTGCTGGCCGATTTCTGGGCCGAATGGTGCGGTCCGTGCAAAATGCTGGCACCGGTGCTGGATGCGGTAGCCGCAAAATACGACGGCGCGGTACTGGTAGCCAAGGTCAACAGCGATGCGGAACCCGATCTCGCTGCCCAGCTTGGCGTTCGCAGCCTGCCGACGGTATTGCTGTTTGTGAAGGGCGCCATCGTCGATCGTTTTGTCGGCGCGCAAAGCGCCGCCGCGGTCGAGCAGCTCATTACCCCCCATCTGCCGCGCGCCTCCGATTCGCAACGCCTTCAGGCAGCCGCTCTGCGCGAGCAGGGCCGTGAGGATGAGGCCACCGACCTGTTGCGCGAGACAGCTGCCGCGGACCCGGACAACCTCGGGATACGGGCCGATCTCGCCGATCTGTGCCTGGACACGGGCCGGCTCGAGGAAGCCGATCAGCTCCTCTCGCGCCTTCCGGCCGCCGCCCTGGACGACCCTCAGTTCCGCCGCCTGAAGGCACGGGCGCTGCTGGCGCAGCTTGCGCAGGCGGAAACGGACGCCGCCACTGCAAAGGATCCGGGGACACTGACCCGGACTGCAGCATCCGCCGCACTCGCGGGCAACCATGAGGCAGCGCTAGAGACGTTAATGCGGGTGCTGCGTCTTTCACCCGACTACAAGGACGGGCAAACCCGGACAGTCATCAAGGCAATTTTCGAGTTGCTCGGCGAGCACGACGATCTCGTCGGCCGTTATCGGCGCAAAATGGCGAGCGCGTTGCATTAACCACACGCGAGGACGCCAGTGAAAAACAACAATATCAAGGCATGGTTCGGGTTTATCTATTTCCTTGTCTGCGCCGGTACATTTGCCGCGAGCCTGATCGGCCTGGTCACGGGTCCCGCGCGACTGGCCTGGACCGGCGCAAGCATAGCCAGTGTGCCGTTTATTTTTCTGTGGCTACGCGCGCACCAGGGTGGCAAGAGCGCCGCGGGCGGCATCGCTTCCGCGCTGCTGCGAATGGTCGCGGTGAGCGGCCTGCTGCTGTCTGCATGGGCAGCTTCCAGCGAACCGGGAGCAACCGCGATTGCCGCGCTTGCCGCGCTGGTTGCGGTCGGGTACGTGGTATTCGATCTGTGGTATTCGCGCTTCGGCCGGGAGGTCAACCCGCAACTCCAGCTGGGGCAGAAACTACCCGTTGTCAGCGCCCGCGATCTTGGCGGAAACATGGTCAGCACCGCCGACCTTGCTGGTACGCCGACCCTATTGATGTTCTTCCGCGGCAACTGGTGCCCCTTCTGCACGACCCAGGTTCAGCAGCTGGCACGACGATATCGCGAACTGAACGAACGCGGCGTCAGGCTCATCTTCGTCAGCCCGCAACCGGCCGACCTGACCCGGCGGGTCGCCGAATCACTCAACGTCGCAATCGAATTCTGGGTCGATACGGATTGCAACGCCGCGGCCGGTCTCGGCTTGCTCCAGCACGATGGTGTACCGGTGGGCCTGCGGGGGCGTTACGGGCGTGATACTGTCCTGCCGACCACGATCCTGCTGGATGCCGAGGCACGCGTAATCTACAGCGATGAGACGGACAACTACCGCGTCCGTCCACGACCCGAGATCTTTCTGGGCGAGTTCCGAAAACACGGAATATAGGCGCGGCCGCGCCGAGGAGACGACGATGAAGTTGTACGACTACCAGCCTGCCCCGAGCCCACGCAGGGTGCGTATCTATCTGGCAGAAAAGGACCTTGCCATCCCCACAGTGCAGGTCGATCTGGCGCAACGGCAACAATTCGAATCCGGCTTTGCGAAAAAAAACCCGAGCTACACCGTGCCCGCGCTCGAACTCGATGACGGCACCGTGATCAGCGAGTCGATGGCTATATGCAGATATCTCGAAGCCCTTTACCCCGATCCACCGTTGTTCGGAACCGACGCGAGATCGCAAGGCCTGGTCGAGATGTGGATACGGATCATCGAGTACAACGGGCTGGCGGCGGTTGCCGATATGCTGCGCAACTCGTCGCAACACTTCGCCGACCGCGGGCTGACCGGCGCGCCCGGCGGAATCGCCCAGATTCCGGCGCTGGTCGAACGCGGACAGGCAACCCTGGCGCGTTTTTTCGAGCGTCTTGATCAGCGCCTGGAAGGTCGCGAGTTTATCGCCGGCTCATTCTCGGTAGCCGACATCACGGCGCTGGTGGTCGTCGATTTTGCACGCTGGGTCAAACAAAAGCCCGCGGAGAGTCTCGACAACCTCGCCGCTTGGCATGAACGAGTCGCCGCGCGGCCCAGCGCCACGGCCTGACCCGGAGCGGCCAGCCCGTCCGGCCCGTGGCCGCAGAATACCGAGGCTAGCGGCAACGCGTCGCAGACCCCTGCGCTCAGCGCAGCGCGGCGCGCATTCCCCGCGAGTGATCGGCGGTGTACAGTTGCCTCCTGAATTCGCTCGGAGAACCACCCCGTGAAAAAATGGCTGCCACTGGTCACCTTGTTGCTGCTCCCGCCGATTGCGCGCGCCGAAACGCTTAATCTGGTTGCCAGTTCGTGGCCGCCGTTTTCGGAACAATCCCTGCCAGGCAACGGTATGGCGGCGCAACTGGTAGCCGAGGCGATGCGCCGCGCGGGCTATGAAACCAAGTTCGTGATCGGCAACTGGGAGCGGATTGCCCAGGGCGCCGGCATGGGTCTCGGCGGCGTCATCATCGGCATCTGGCGGACCGAGGAACGCGCGCAGACGCTGGCATTCTCGAAACCCTATCTGCAAAACGTCATACGCGTAGCCAAGCTGCGCGACACCGATTACACGTTCCAGCAGTTGCTGGGGGGCGAACGCAAGGACCTCGCGATGGGGCTGGTACGCGATTTCGGCTATGGCGATATCCTCGATCAGTTCGACAAACACCCGCGTTTCATGGAGAACCAGCTGCAACAGGTCATTCTTAAACTGCGCCAGGGGCGGGTCGATTTCACGATCGGAAGCGAACTGGCGTTACGCTACAGCATCGATACCTATTTCCCTATAGATGCCGAAAAATTCGCCTTGTCGCCGCCAATCGCGCTGCGTGGTTTGCGTATAGCTGTGAGCCTGCAACATCCTGATCACGCGACGATAATCAGCCGCTTCGAGAGCGCCATGGAGGAAATGAAAGGCGACGGCACCTACCATCGCATCATCGACCCTTACCGCAAGCCGGCAGGCACGGCACGCTGACCCGATAGCGAGATGTCTATGCGTCTTCTGGTCCTCGGTGCGCTGTTTCTGGCCGCCACCCCCAGCGCCCTCGCCCAGTCCCAGGCGGCCCTGCAATTTGTCGACCGGGTCGTACAGGTCCGCGAGGGCGACGACATTGAAATTCAACTGGTGCGAACCAACGATCTGAGCGAGGCGCAGACGGTTACCGTCAATGTCAGTATTTCGAGCACCGCCACGCTCAACGAGGACTACACGATCGATCTCGATGGCGGGATCGTGACTTTCGACGACGGCGGCGGGTCGGAGTATTTCACGCTGCGCGCCGAGGACGACGGCGACCTCGAGGGAACCGAGTATGTAACGCTGACGCTGGGCACCGCATCCGGCGGCGCCACGATTGGCAGTAGCGACAGTATCCGGGTTGAGATACTCGACGAACAGAATGCCGACACCGACCTCGATTTCGTCGACCCGTTGTCGATCCGGATTCGCGAAGGCGAGAACACCAACCTAAAAGTGCGCCGCAGTGGCGAGGGCACTGGCGAGGTTCGGGTCGATGTCACCAGTGTCGGCGTGACCGCCGTGGATGGGGTCGACTACGAGAGCATCCGCGAGACGCTGGATTTCGTCGAAGGCGACGAGACCAGGGATGTCAGGTTCGAGGCGAACAACGACGACGAACTCGAAGGCAACGAATTTCTCGACGTTTTTCTGCAGTCGGCCGAACCGGACGACCGGGCGGCAATTGGCCAGTTGACGGTCGAGATACTGATCGAGGACGACGAACCCGGCCAGCCCGGCGAGTTCGAATTGATCAACCCCGGCAGCGACGAAGTGGCGGAGGATGTCGGCAGCGTCCTGTTCGAGGTCAACCGGCGTAATGGCGACACCGGGCTGGTCACGGTCGATTACGGCGCTGTTGATGGTGTCGGCGACGACGGCGCAAAGGCGGGCAGCAACTATGTCGCGTCGACCGGGCGGCTGGTGTTCGAAAACGGCGAGACGACGCGCACATTCGAGGTGCCTATCATCGACGACGATGAACCGGGTCCGCAAAAACGTCCTTTCCAGGTCGTGATCACCAACCCGACCCGGCTGTCCACGCTCGAACCGGGCGCGAACAAAGTGACCGTCCGCATCCTGGAAAACGACGGCGTTACGGACGGCAGCGGCGACAGTGATTGTCTCGGCTGGTGCTGTTTCATCGCGACCGCGGCCTACGGCTCGTATCTCGATCCGCATGTCGAGGTCCTGCGCGATTTCCGCGACCGCCATCTGCGCCGGTATGCGGCCGGGCGCGCGTTTACCGCATGGTACTACCGCAATTCCCCGCCGCTTGCAGCCTTCATCGCGGAGCATCGCGGTGCACGCCGGGTCGCGCGCGCCGTGCTGACGCCGGTCGTTTACTCGATCGCCTATCCGGGCGTCACAACGACTCTGCTTGCGGGCTCGGCGCTGCTATTGCTGCGCCGGCGCCGGCGCAAATCCGCGCGCGCCTAGCTGGCGGTCATGCCAGCCGCCCAGCAAAAGCTGGGCCGCGACCGCACCGAGCAATGCGAGGAACATGTCCCATTGGGTATCCCACACGTCGCCCTGGGTCGCCAAAAACGCTTCAGCCTCAGCCCCCGCGGCCAGCGCCACCCACCACTCGATCATCTCGTAGAACGCACTGAGCGCCAGGCAAACGCAGGTAGTGAGGCCGAACAGCCACGCCCCGCGGGACAACGGTGAGAGCCGCAACAGCACCTCGCGAAACACGATGGCCGGCACAAAGCCCTGGGCCAGATGTCCGAGACGATCGTAGTGGTTGCGCTGCAGGTCCAGCGCCTCCTGGACCCAGATTCCGGGGGGAACCCGCGCATAAGTGTAATGAGCGCCGAGTATCAGGATCAGCGCATGTATCGCTATCAGCCAGTAGGCGAGCGGGGTAAACCTGAATCGCGCATAAGTCGCAACGAGCACCGGCGCGACGGCCAGTACCGGCGCGACCTCGAGCCACCAGGTGGCCCGGTCGTGGGGCCGGTATGCTGATACCGCCATTGCGACGGCGACCGCAAAGAGTAGCATCAGATTTGTGCGGGTCTCGTTCTTCATCGCGCTCACCCGGGCCTGATCATGTCTAAGTATAGGCCCGACACAGGGCCCTCCAGACCGCTTATTGCAACTTTTTACCGGTTTGCGGCATCAAAGAAGTATTGCGACCGCAAAAGAAGCTCCAGGGAGATATGCCAATGAAATTCAGGATCAGCGTCCTGATTCTGTTGGCGCTGGGTCTGGCCAGCGCCAATGCGCAGGAGGCGATACCCCAGTCCGATCGGGAAATTTTGTTCCCCAACCCCGCGGTGGACCTGAATTACGCCAAGCTGCAGAAACTCGCCGACAAGTATTACGAGAAAGGTCAGTACACGAAGGCCTACAAAGTGTACTCGGAGGATCTCGCCCTCCTCGGCGACAAATTTGCCCAGTTTCGCGCCGGCTACATGCATTTTACCGGTGAGGGCGTGGCGAAAGACCCGGTTGCAGCCTATGCGTGGATGCGTCTGGCATCGGAGCGTGGAGCGGAACAACTGACCACGGCGGCCGGCCAGGTCTGGGATCAGCTCGACGCGGAGCAGCGCACCCGGGCCCAGGCGCAATTCCAGCAGTTGCAGGCCCGCTACGGTGACCGCGTGCTGCTGGCCAGACTGATCGAGGAAGACGAGCGAACTCTGAAGACCACGACCGGCTCGCGTCTCGGGCAGGCCAGTGCCAATTCACGGGTCTACAATCCGAGTGTTCGCGGCAGCGTTACCGATGCAGAGGGCTTTACGACGGCGCTCCGCCAGCGCATCGAGGCACGCACGCGCTACATCGAATTGCTGGATGGCAAAGTGGAGTACAGCGAGTTCGAGGTTCTCGAGGATCAACCTTCCGATACCCGCGCAACCCAGCCCGACGCCAACTAAGCGGTATACTCCACCCTTTGCGGCCCGGTTTTCCTCGACGGACAACCGGGCCGGTGCGTTTGTCCGCAAGCCTTGAAATTTCGCCGCAAAGTGATTAAAACACTGCGCCTCCGTCGGGCATTCGTAGGCTTCAGGCTGCATGACCGACCACCTTCATAATTGCGGTGATTCACCCGATGATCAAGACCGAAAAACTGACCAAACGCTATGGCGCTTTGACCGCCGTCGACAACCTGAGCTTTACCGTCGAACCCGGCGAGGTGCTCGGTTTTCTCGGGCCGAACGGCGCCGGCAAATCGACGACGATGAAAATGCTGACCGGCTTCATCGCCCCAAGCAGCGGCAGCGCTTCGATCTGCGGTTACGATATTGAACGGGACCCGCTACCGGCGAAGACCCGGATCGGATACCTGCCCGAGGGCGCTCCCAGTTACGGCGAAATGAGCGTAAACGGGTTTCTCGATTTCATCGCGCAAATCCGCGGTCTCGATGGCAAAAACCGCCGGGCGCGGCTCGATGACGTCATCGAGCGACTCCATCTCGGGCATGTTCTGCCACAGACGATCGAGACTCTGTCAAAGGGCTTCAAACGCCGGGTAGGCCTTGCTCAGGCCGTGCTGCACGATCCCGAGGTGCTGATCCTGGACGAGCCGACCGACGGTCTCGACCCGAACCAGAAGCACGAGGTGCGATCGCTGATCCAGGATATGGCGGCGGACAAGATCATCATCGTCTCTACCCATATCCTGGAAGAGGTCGAAGCAGTTTGCAGCCGCGCCGTCATCATCGCGGCGGGCCGGGTGCTGGCCGACGACACTCCGGCCGGTCTGGTCACGCGCTCGCGCTACCATAACGCCGTGACCTTGCGGTTCGGGGGACAAGCCGACCTCGGTGCGCTCGAGGCTGCGGTCGCGGGCCTGTCCGGGGTCGCAAATACCGAGCGCAATGAGTCCGGGGATGGCTTTACGGCTTTCCCTGCCGGTGCAGAGCTGCTGTTGCCCGGCATCAGCAGCCTCGCCGCCAGCGAGGGATGGCCGCTAAAGGAGTTGCACCTCGAGTCGGGCCGGCTCGATGAGGTTTTCCGCGAAATCACCGGGGGTGCGGCACAATGAGCAACACCGGAATTATTTTTCGCCGCGAACTCGCCAGTTATTTCGCCACCCCCGTAGCCTACGTCTTCATTTTCATTTTCCTGATGCTGGCGGGGGCATTCTGTTTCTATCTCGGCGGTTTTTACGAGCGCGGCCAGGCCGACCTGCTGCCGTTTTTCAGTTTTCATCCGTGGCTGTACCTGTTCCTGGTGCCGGCGTTATCGATGCGGATGTGGGCCGAAGAGCGGAAGTCGGGCAGTATCGAATTGCTGCTGACGCTGCCGGTCAGCCTGATGGAAGCCGTGCTCGGCAAATTTCTCGCCGCGTGGTGCTTTACCGCGATTGCGCTCGCGCTGACATTCCCGATGTGGCTGACCGTCAACTACCTGGGCGATCCCGACAATGGCGTGATATTCGCAGCCTATCTAGGCAGCCTGCTGATGGCCGGCGCATTCCTTGCTATCGGCTCATGTATATCCGCGGCGACCCGCAACCAGGTGATCGCGTTCGTGATCACCGTAGCAGTCTGCCTGCTGTTCCTGCTGGCCGGTTTTCCGCTGGTGCTGGACCTGTTCCGCAGCTGGGCGCCACAGGTCTTTGTCGACGCCATTGCGAGTCTCAGCTTCCTGACCCACTTTGCGTCGATCTCTAAAGGTGTCATAGATCTGCGGGATATCGTGTACTTCGCCGCCATGATCGGCTTCTGGCTGTATGCCAACACCGTCGTGCTGGACTTGAAGAAGGCTGACTGACATGACGACAGGACACAAGCGATCCTTCGACCTCTGGGGCCTGCTGTTGCTGGCACTGCTGTTTCTCGCGGTCGTAACGCTCAGCAATATCACGCTTCGCGGTATGCGTTGGGATCTGACCCAAGGGCAGTTGTTCACGATCTCCGAGGGCACGAAAAAAATCCTCGCCGACATCGACGAACCCATCAATCTCTACTACTTCTTCTCCGACAAGCAGACGGC
>Ga0316191_10000124_pt1 | contig 42901 bp, 36 predicted proteins | sample Eddworburr2cm_MG_FD_204928 | JGI IMG/M metagenome (GOLD analysis project Ga0316191, IMG submission 204928) | Coastal sediment microbial communities from Maine, United States - Eddy worm burrow 2 cm | ecosystem: Environmental > Aquatic > Marine > Coastal > Sediment | place: USA: Maine...
AACGGCATAGGCTCAGACCCCAGGATCGGTTATTCCTTCATTTATCCCGGAGCCGGGTATGGGGGTTCCTGTTTTCCGAAGGATGTTCGTGCGCTTGAGCACACGGCCAGCGAAAGCGGTTATACCGCCGAGTTGTTGAAGGCCGTTGAAGCCGTTAATAATAGGCAAAAACATAAGCCTTTTGAGTTGCTTAGCAAACATTTTGACAGTAATTTATCAGGTAAAGTAATCGCTTTGTGGGGCTTGTCGTTCAAACCCAACACCGACGATATGCGCGAAGCGCCGAGCGTCAACCTGGTGGAGTCCATTCTTGCCGCCGGGGGGTCTGTACGGGCTCATGACCCGGAGGCGGCGGATGAAGCTCACCGCGTCTTCCAGGGGCGCGATGGTTTTCAAACGGTAGATGACCCCTATAAAGCGTCAAGCGGCGCCGATGCGCTGATTCTGATCACGGAGTGGAAACTGTATTGGGCTCCTGACTTCGATCGACTGGCCAGGGAGATGAAACAGCCGGTCATTATAGATGGCCGCAATATCTGGTCACCCGAAGTCGTTCGTCGCCGAGGCATAGACTATTATTCGATCGGCAGACCCTGAGGAAGCGGTTTATGAGCAAATCAGCACTGATAACAGGCATTACCGGCCAGGATGGTGCCTATCTGGCGGAATTTCTCCTGAAAAAAGGTTACGAAGTTCACGGTATCAAGCGAAGGGCCTCGCTGATCAACACGGCGCGTATCGACCATCTGTATTCCGACCCCCACGTAGAGAGCACGCGCCTGACGCTGCATTATGGGGACATGACGGACAGTTCCAGTCTGCAACGGACGATTCAGCGTGTGCAGCCCGATGAAATTTACAATCTGGCAGCCCAGAGCCATGTTGCGGTGTCGTTCGAAGAACCGGAATACACGGCGGAATCCGATGCGGTGGGTACGCTCAGAGTCCTGGAGGCCATGCGCAACCTGGGTCTTGAAGATTCCTGCAGGTTCTACCAGGCATCGACCTCCGAACTCTTTGGCAAGGTGCTGGAAACACCGCAGAAAGAAACCACGCCTTTTTATCCTCGTTCGCCCTACGGTGTTGCCAAGCTTTATGCCTACTGGATAACGGTCAACTACCGCGAGTCGTATGGGCTGTTCGCATGTAATGGAATCCTGTTCAACCACGAATCTCCATTGCGTGGCGAGACATTCGTTACACGAAAGATCACCCGGGGCCTGGCGCGAATAGGCTGGGGGCTGGACGAATGTGTCTACCTGGGTAACCTGGACGCGCGCAGGGACTGGGGACATGCCCGGGATTATGTCGAAGCACAGTGGTTGATGTTGCAACATGACGAACCCGTGGATTTCGTGATTGCTTCCGGAAAACAATATTCGGTGAGGGATTTTGTCAATACGGCCGCGGAGAACATGGGCCTGCAGTTGGAGTGGACAGGTGAGGGCACCGAAGAGCGAGCGGTCGTGGCCTGGTCGGAGAACGAAGAGCTTTCTTTCAGGGCCGGCGACGTAGTGGTACAGATTGATCCCCGTTATTACCGCCCTGCAGAAGTGGAAACATTGCTTGGTGATGCCAGCCTGGCCCGTGAGAAACTTGGCTGGACTCCGCGGACATCATTCAGTGAGCTGGTCAGTGAAATGGTGGAAAATGATCTTCGCCTCGCCCGCGAAGACGCACTGATCGACCAGGACCGGTCGCTGGCCTGAGACGAGGGACGTGGACTTCGTAGCAGGTCATAACGGTATGGTGGGCTCCGCCCTGGTGCGACGCTTGCAGGCAAGCGACGACAGGACCGTGGTCACGCGAACGCGCAGGGAACTGGACCTGACCCGCCAGGAGGACGTCGAATCGTTTTTTGCTGACACCCCGATCGACACGGTCTACCTTGCAGCTGCCCGGGTTGGCGGAATCAAGGCAAATAGCGAGTTCCCAGCGGACTTCATTCGTGAAAACCTCCAGATCCAGACCAATATCATTGATTCCGCCCATAGAGCAGGTGTCTCGAAGTTGTTGTTCCTGGGAAGTTCCTGCATTTATCCGCGCATGGCCGAACAGCCCATGTCAGAACAGGCTTTGATGACCGGAACGCTTGAGCCCACCAACGATGCCTATGCAGTGGCCAAAATCGCCGGCATCAAGATGTGTGAAGCCTATCGGCGGCAATTTGGCAGTGATTTCAGAAGCGTGATGCCGACCAACCTGTATGGTCCGGGCGATAACTTCGACCTGGATACCAGTCACGTGTTGCCGGCGCTGCTGAGGAAATTCCACGAAGCCGCGAAGAAGGGGGAAACTACAGTTACCGTTTGGGGGAGCGGCAGGCCACGGAGAGAATTCCTGCATGTGGACGATATGGCTTCCGCGTGCAGCCACTTGATGACGCTTTCCGAAGACATCTACTGGAATACAGTTTCCGAGCACTGCTCGCATGTCAACGTGGGTTGCGGGTCGGATATCAGTATCGCCGACCTGGCAGAGCTGATTGCCAAAACAACCGGTTTTGGAGGGCGAATCGAATATGATTCATCAATGCCTGACGGAACGCCAAGAAAACTGCTGGACGTCAGCCGAATGGAATCTCTGGGTTGGTCGGCAGCCATTTCGCTGGAAGAGGGAGTTCGGCAAACGTTTGACTGGATGAAGGAACATTGGGACGAGGTGCGTTGAATTGAGTAATTCGCTTCAGGACCAGTTACGGGCCCTGGGACTGGCAAAAAAAACGCCCGACAGGAAAAAGAAACAGACTTCAGGTAAGCGGGCGCGGCCCGGCGGCCACAGGGGCCCCGATAAGGCAGGCCCATCCGGTGAAATGTCACTCGAAAAAGCCTATGCGCTTAAAAAGCGCGAGGAAAAGAAACAGGCAGACGATGCACGTCAGAAGAAGCAGGCCGAGGATCGCCAGCGACGGTTATTGAATAACCAGATTCGTGAAATAGTCAAGGCAAACCGGCTCAACCGGGACGACGCCGAAGTCGCCCGCAATTTCCTGTTCAGAGGCCGCATTCGAAAGATCAATGTCACCCCCGACCAACTCAAGGCGCTCAATGCAGGTGAACTGGGTATCGTATACCTGTCCGGTGGATATCATCTGCTGAACCTCGAAGCATTGGAAAAAGTGCAAAACCTTTCCGCTGACCACGTAGTCGCGCTGAGTTCGGGCGATGCGGGCGATGCGAGCGATGACGGAGAGTTCCCGGTACCAGACGATCTGAGTTGGTAATGCCGGAAACTCTTCCTTTCCTCAGGGCTGGAAATTGGAAGGCAGAAGCACGCTGATGTCTCTCAGGTTCAGGCTTTTTCGCCGGGCGTAGTCAGTAGCCTGATCTTCCAGGATGGGCCCCAGTACGAAATACTCGGCCTGCGGATGTGAGAAATAATAACCGCAGACCGATGCAGTCGGCAGCATCGCGAATCCGCTGGTGAGTTCCATTCCGGCATGAGTCGGCGCGTCCAGCAGGCGGAATATTTTTTCCTTTTCGCTGTGGTCGGGGCAGGCCGGATAACCCGGCGCGGGACGGACGCCCTGATATTTTTCTGCGATGAGTTCCTTGCTTTCCAACGATTCCTTTGCGGCGTAACCCCAGGATTCGCGACGCACATGCAGGTGGAGATATTCGGTGAAGGCTTCTGCCAGACGGTCGGCCAATGCTTTGAGCAGGATAGCCTGGTAGTCGTCATTAGCCGCCTCGAACTCTTCAAGTTTGCTCTCTATGCCCAGGCCGGCAGTGACGGCAAACAACCCGGCATAATCCCGGGCACCTGATTCTACCGGAGCCACGTAATCGGCGAGGCACCGGTTAGAGCGGCCTTCGGCCTTTGCTCTTTGCTGCCGGAGGAAATGCAGTTTTTCGAGCACTTCGTTTCTTGACTCGTCCTGGTAGAGCATTACGTCATCGCCATCTGAAGCGGCAGGGTAGACGCACCAGGCTGCGCGAGCCTGCAACCATTCCTCAGCAATGATCGAGTCGAGCATTTCCCTTGCATCCTGGTAGAGGCTGCTGGCTGCTTCTCCTACAACGACATCTTCCAGGATCTCCGGAAAGCGACCGGCCAATTCCCAGGTCTGGAAGAAGGGCGTCCAGTCAATAAACTCAACCAGGCGTTCCAACGGAAAATTCTCCAGTACCTGCAGGCCCGGTTCTGATGGACGGGTGATCTTTGTTGCCTGCCAATCGATTTGCAGACGATTAGCGCGGGCCGACTCGATGGAAACAGGTGGCTTGCGGCGGCTGCCCCTGCTGCGCCGCTCACGCATTTCATGGTATTCACCTGCCGTTTTTTCCTGCAATTGAGCCCGGCTTTCGGGATTGATCAGTTTGCGGGCGACGCCTACCGCACGGGAAGCATCTTTTACCCAGAACACACCCTGGTCGTATTCCGGTTCGATTCGAAGCGCGGTGTGAATCGGCGATGTCGTCGCGCCGCCAATCATCAGGGGCTGGTTCATGCCCTGGCGCTTCATTTCTGCAGCGACGAGCCGCATCTCTTCCAGTGAAGGAGTGATCAGGCCCGACAACCCGATGATGTCCGCCCCCTCTTTGATCGCGGTGGAAAGAATGGTTTCACCGGGCACCATGACGCCCAGGTCGGTCACTTCAAAGTTATTACAACGCAGGACTACGCCCACGATGTTTTTTCCGATGTCATGAACATCACCTTTGACGGTGGCCATAACGATATGTCCCTGGCTGCTGCTGCTGTCGCCGCTGAGCCGCTTCTCCTCCTCGATGTGCGGGATCAGCACGGCAACGGCCTGTTTCATGACCCGTGCGCTCTTGACGACCTGGGGAAGAAACATCTTGCCCTCGCCAAACAGATCACCGACGACGTTCATGCCGTCCATCAGTGGTCCCTCGATGACATCGAGAGCACGGCTCGATTCGAGGCGTGCTTCTTCGGTGTCTCCTTCGATATGGCTGTTGATCCCTTTGACCAGGGCGTGAACCAGACGCTCATGCAAGGGCAGTTCCCGCCAGGCTTCGCTGGTGGCTTCCTTGCGACTCTCGCCCTGGAATGCCTGTGCCAGTTCCAGCAGTTGGTCCGTCGCATCTTCCGTCCGGTTCAGGACGACGTCTTCGACTGCTTCGCGCAGCTCCGGGTTGATTTCGTCATAAATCTCGAGTTGCCCGGCATTGACAATGGCCATGTCCAGGCCTGCCTTGATGGCGTGATAAAGAAAAACCGAATGGATCGCTTCACGGATCCGGTCCTGGCCCCGAAACGAGAACGAAATGTTGCTCAACCCGCCCGATATCAACGCTCCAGGGCAGGCTTTCTTTATGCGCCGGGTCGCTTCGATGAAATCGACCCCATAGCTGTTGTGTTCCGGGATGCCGGTGGCCACGGCAAAAATATTCGGATCGAAAATGATGTCTTCCGGCGGAAATCCCACTTCTTCGGTGAGAATCTTCCATGCACGGCTACAAATTTCGACCCGCCGTTCCAGTGAATCCGCCTGGCCTTTTTCATCGAAAGCCATGACGATCACCGCCGCGCCATAGCGCAGCACGGCACGGGCCTGTTCGATGAAGGGTTCTTCGCCTTCCTTCATGCTGATCGAATTCACGACGCCTTTCCCCTGCAGGCATCGCAGCCCGGCTTCGAGGACATCCCAGCGTGACGAGTCGATCATGACCGGCACCCTTGCGATATCCGGTTCAGATGCAATCAGGTTGAGGAAAGTGGTCATGGCTTTCGGTCCGTCCAGCAGGCCTTCGTCCATGTTCACATCGATAATTTGTGCGCCGTTTTCCACTTGCTGGCGCGCCACATCAAGGGCGGCCGGGTAGTCGTCATTCTGGATCAGCCGGCGGAAAACGGCAGACCCCGTGACGTTGGTCCGCTCACCGATATTGAGAAAATTCAAATCGGGCGTAATGGTCAGCGGTTCCAGTCCTGACAGCCGGCACCAGGGGCTGCTTTCTGGCACTTCGCGCGGGGCCTTTTCGCTGATCCGCTCTGCGATGGCCTGAATATGTGCCGGCGTCGTTCCGCAGCATCCGCCGACAATGTTGATCAGGCTGTCGTCAGCGAACTCACCCAGCAACTGCGCCATGTTTTGTGGCGTATCGTCGTATTCTCCCAGTTCATTGGGTAATCCTGCATTCGGATAGAGGCTGACCGGACAGTCCGCAACCCGGGACAGTTCCTGGATCCAGGGCCGGATTTCCGCTGCGCCCAGAGCGCAGTTCAGCCCGACAGCGAAGGGCCGGGCGTGTCTGATCGAGTTCCAGAATGCTTCCACGGTCTGGCCTGACAGCGTGCGTCCGCTGGCGTCAACGATGGTGCCGGAAATGATTACGGGCAAGCGATAACCGAGTTTTTCGAAGACTCCGGAAATACCGTAAAGGGCCGCTTTGCAGTTCAGCGTGTCGAAAACCGTTTCGACCATCAGCAAATCCGCACCACCTTCGATCAAGCCGCCAGTTGCCTCGGCGTATGCCTCGGACAGCTGTTTGAAGTCGGTATTGCGGTACTCCGGGCGGTTGACGTCCGGGGAGAGGGATGCCGTCCGGTTGGTGGGTCCCAGTGCGCCTGCTACATAGCGCTCGGTGCCCGGGTGGGCCTGCATGTACTCGTCCGCCGCGTCACGCGCGAGCCGCGCACTTTCGCGGTTGATCTCGAAAACCAGGTCAGTGGTTCCATAATCAGCCTGTGCGATGAATGTCGCATTGAAGGTATTCGTCTCCAGTATGTCCGCCCCGGCGTCGAGGAAATCCCGGTGAATGTCATGGATAATTTCTGGCCGGGTCAGGCTGAGTAAATCATTATTGCCTTTCAGCGGTTGAGGATGGTCAGCAAGGCGCTCACCGCGATAATCCGGTTCTTCCAGATGCCTGTCCTGGATCATGGTGCCCATGGCGCCGTCAACGACCAGGATGCGTTTTGCGAGTTCAGACTGAAGCCGGGCTACCCGTTCCGGGTTCCGGTAAGGAAGTGAGTTCATGGTTTCACCGCTGACAGTGAAAGGACTGAAAAATTAGGGGCACGTTTTTCGATGGCTGAAACCGCGCAATTCTGAACTTCAAGGCCCGCCTTTGCGCAGTATTTTTCGAGTTGCCCGGTGTTGAATCCAAGGTTGACGTGGTTGTAGGGTTCAACCGCCTTGGCGTGCTCGTGCTTTTGCAGTGTCACGGCCAGCAGCTGCCCGTTGTGCCTGAGTACCCGGGCAACTTCTGAGAAGACCTTTTGCGGTTGCTCGGTGTAGGTCAGGGCGTGCATCAACAGAACGGTGTCGAAAGATTCGTCTTCGACCGGCAGTGCATGCATGTCGCCGAGTTCGAACTTCACGTGCGGAAAAGCGCTTACCCTGCTGCGGCCTGCTTCGACCACCCGTTCACTGATGTCCAGGCACACAATGCTGTCAGCCGTCGGGGCCAGAAGTTCCGCCAGTACTCCATCGCCCGAGGCAATATCCAGCACATCGCCCGGGCTAAGCAAGTGAACCAGGCCTCTGGCTGTCGCCTCCCAGGTGCGCCCCGGCGAATAGTGTCTGGCCATATCGCCGGCGACACTGTCAGCCCAGGTTGATATACCCTTGCGCTTGTTCAGGACCTGGGTGATTCTTTTCTTGTCCTGCTGCAAGAGCGGGTCAGAGGTATGTGTCCGCATCAGCTGCCATAATTGATCCAGTGATTTATCCTGGATGCCGGTTGCAATCCGGTAATAGACGAACACACCGTCCCGGCGGTCACTGACCAGCCCCGCATCTTTGAGCTTCGCCAGGTGCGTCGAAACACGGGGTTGCGCCAGTTGCGTGATGGCGGACAGTTCTGCCACACTCAGTTCTTCGATTTCGAGCAGAAGCAGCAGCCTCAGGCGCGTGGGGTCGGCCAGCAGTCGGCAGTGATGGCTCGCCAGTTGCAAATCCATGGCTGGTTGTTTTTGATCAATCATACATATCTTTATATCATGATCCAGAGATATGGGCAGGTTATCGTCTGCTCCTGTAAAGGTCAATAGCTATTGTTCTTGGGAATTAATTCCGGCTGATGGCTATAATTCCCAACGCAAGCGGCACGTTGCCGCACGGGCGGGAAAAACATCACATGAACGTCGACAAGGAACAGCAAAAAGCAGCGTTGATCAAACAGGTCATTGCCCTCTTGAATAAGCGTCTGACGGCAGCAAAGGGAAAAATGGCGGCCAGCTACGCGGAGCAGTGTTTCCGGCGCGTACCTGTAGAGGACCTGGCATCGGAAGCGCCGCGGGCATTGTCCGCCATCGTCACCGGCCAGTTGGACTTTTTGAAGAAAAGATTGCCCGGTGAAGTGCTGATCCGGGTATTCAACCCGACTCTTGAATCGCATGGATGGGAATCGCCTCACACCATAGTAGAGATGGTGAATGATGACGCGCCTTTCCTGGTGGACTCGGTGTCGCTGGCTTTTTCAGAAATGGACATCGGTGTTCACCTGATCATTCATCCGGTGATCCGGGCCGGAAGAAGCAAAGCGGGCGTTCTGAAAACCATCTATTCGAAAAAAGAAGCCAAGGGGACCGCCGAGTCAGTCATGCAATTCCAGGTGGACAGGAAAACCACCGCAAAAGAACTGGATGCCATCCGGCTGGCGCTTGAGGTAGCGTTCATTGATGTTCACCGGGCGGTCGATGACTGGCGCAAAATGGAACGCAGCGCTGCACAGGCGGCCGCAAGTCTGAAAAAATGGGCGCCCAATGTGGAAGCTGTCTGGGTCGAAGAATGCCAGGCATTCCTGCAGTGGTTGCTGGATGATCATTTCATTTTTCTCGGTGCCCGGGATTACGAAGTTGTACGGGGAAAAAATGGCGGGGAGCTGAGAGTCTGTGAAGGGTCGGGCCTGGGGATTCTGCGCGAAACCCCTGACATGGTTCGCGCGCGGCCCCTTGAGAGCCTGGCCATCAACAAACAGAAACGCCAGCCGTTGCCCATGTTGATTACCAAGACCAATGCACGGTCCACGGTCCACCGCCGCGGCTACATGGATTACATAGGCGTGCTGAGATTCGACAAGAACGGCAAAACCATCGGAGAAAGACGGTTTCTTGGCATGTTTACTTCGGCAGCCTATAACCTGAACGTCATGGACACGCCGCTGGTTCGGGTACGCGGCCGGAAGGTACTGGATAATCTTGGCCTGGTCCAGGGAAGCCATGCCTGGAAATCAATGCTCCATATCCTTGAAACCCTGCCAAGGGATGAACTCTACCAGGCCAGCTCCATAGAGCTGCGGGATACAGCGCTGGGTGTGCTGAATCTGCAGGAACGGCAACGGGTCAGACTGTTTATCCGCAGGGAACGTTTCGGGCGTTTCTATTCCTGCCTGGTCTATATTCCCAGGGAGCGCTTCAATACCGAGAACCGTGAAAAAATCCAGGACATACTGCGGCGGGCCCTGAAGGGCATCCGGCTGGATTATGGCGTTCACGTTTCTGAATCCAAGCTGGCCAGGTTGCGCGTCATTGTCCGGCCGAGGCCGGACGCAACCATCCAGATCGATGTGGCTGCACTGGAGCAGAAAATCGTCGATGCGGTTCGCTCCTGGACTGATGGTCTAAGAGAAATTCTGGTTGAAAAGCTCGGCGAGGCGGCCGGACTGGAAACCGCAGCTGTTTTCGGAAAGGCATTTCCTGAAGCGTATAAGGAGGATATTTCTCCCTGGGTAGCCGCCTTTGATGTTGAAAACCTTGCAGCAGTGCACGGTGGTGAAGATCTGCGTATGAGCCTGTACCGGCCGCGAAAACCCCGTGGTGGCATCATCCGCTTCAAAGTTTTCCAGAAGAATGAACCCATTCCTCTGTCTGACATATTACCGATGCTGGAAAACCTGGGTCTTCATATCGTCAGTGAGCGGCCCTATGAACTGAAATTACCGGACGGTGAGCGGCTGTGGATCCAGGATTTCGACATGATTCCAGCCGTTGAGCGCGAGCTTAAACTTGAAATAATACGAAGCTTGTTTAAAGAAGCCTTTGAGAAAACCCTCCGGGGCGAGGCAGACAGTGACGGATTCAATCGCCTGGTCATTGCTTCACAGATGACCTGGCAACAGGTGAGGGTGCTGCGGGCTTACTGCAAGTACCTGCTACAAACCGGCGTGCCGTTTTCCATGGCCTACATGGCAGAAACGCTGGCCCGGCATCCTGCCATTGCCCGATTGCTGATTGAACTGTTTGAAGCCCTGTTTGATCCCGCACGCGATGATGAGTCTGATTACCGCAGGGAAATGGCCTCGAAAAAGATGCGGCGCCGGTTTGACATACTGATGGCCAGTCCGTTGACCGATGATCCCGTGCTGGTGGACATGATTACCGAATGCGCTGCCGCCAGGCAAAAGGACCGCTCGTCCCAGGTCGAAAAACTTAAGCGTACTTTCCGGCGGGCGCTGGAATCTGTTTCCAGTCTCGATGAGGACCGGATGCTGTTTGCTTTTTATGAGGTGATCAAGGCCACGCTGAGAACCAATCGGTTTCAACTCACCGAATCAGGTGGCATCAAGGAGTGCCTCAGTTTCAAGCTGGACTCGCAGGCGCTGCCCGACTTGCCCCTGCCCAGGCCCTTTCGGGAGATCTGGGTTTATTCGGCCCGGGTGGAAGGCATCCATCTGCGCGGTGGCAAGATCGCGAGAGGTGGGTTGCGTTGGTCGGACCGCCGTGAGGATTTCAGAACAGAAGTTTTGGGTCTCATGAAGGCGCAGAGTGTAAAGAACACGATGATCGTTCCGGTGGGCGCGAAAGGTGGCTTCGTCGTCAAGCGGATGCCGGAGGAGGGTGGCCGGGAAGCTTTGATGAGCGAGGTTGTTGATTGTTATAAATTATTTATCAATGGTTTATTGGATATTACTGATAATTTAGATAAGGATAATGTCATACCGCCGTTGAAGGTCATTCGACGCGATGAGGATGATCCCTACCTGGTAGTTGCTGCGGATAAAGGCACTGCCACGTTCTCCGATACCGCCAATGGCATAGCGGCAGAACACGGGTTCTGGCTGGGTGATGCATTCGCCTCCGGCGGCTCGGTGGGGTACGACCACAAAGGAATGGGCATCACGGCCCGCGGAGCCTGGGAAGGGGTCAAACGGCATTTTCAGGAAATGGGCAGAAATATCCAGCGCGAGGAATTCAGCGTCGTGGGTATTGGTGATATGAGTGGCGATGTTTTTGGAAACGGCATGTTGCTATCGAAACACACCTTGCTGCAGGCTGCTTTCAACCACCAGCATATTTTCCTCGACCCTAATCCTGATGCGGGCATCAGTTTTAGGGAACGCCGACGCCTGTTCCGCATGGCTCGTTCCAGCTGGACCGATTACAAGCCGGAGTTGATCTCGAAGGGAGGCGGTATTTTTTCCCGGCTGGACAAGACCATTCCCCTGAGCTCCGAGGTGCGCAAGTGGCTCGGAACCGAAGAGGAAAAGCTCTCACCGAACGCGTTGATCCGGGTGCTTTTGAAAGCTCCCGTGGATCTGCTCTGGAACGGAGGCATCGGCACTTATGTGAAGGCGTCCTCTGAATCCCATGCAGATGTGGGCGATCTGGCCAATAACGTCTTGAGGGTCGACGGCAAAGACCTTCGATGCAAGGTGGTAGGCGAGGGTGGCAATCTGGGTGTTACCCAGCTGGGCCGTATTGAGTACGCCATGGCGGGCGGCCGGATCAACACCGATTTCATCGATAATTCTGCCGGAGTCGATACCTCTGACCACGAGGTCAACATCAAGATATTGCTGAACCAGGCCATGCGGACCGGCAAGCTGAAACCGGACGAGAGAAATCAGATATTGGCCGGGATGACAGATGAAGTCGCCGAACTGGTTCTGCGCAGCAATTATCTCCAGACCCAGGCCATTTCAATGATGGTGCGGTTTTCAGGGCCGCGCCTGGGCGCAAAACAGCATTTCATCAGCGTACTGGAAGAAAAGGGTCTGCTGGACCGTGAACTGGAATTTCTGCCGGATGACGAGGAACTGGGCGAGCGCAAGGACGAGGGGAAAGGACTGGTCAGGCCGGAAGTCGCGGTCCTTCTTTCTTACAGCAAGATCACGCTTTACCAGCAACTGCTGGCTTCGGACATACCAGAGGATGGCTATCTTTCGCGCGAACTGATCCGGTATTTCCCCCAGCCTTTACAGGATCAGTTTATCAAGCTGATGCCGCAGCACCGGTTGAAACGGGAAATCATTGCAACCCAGGTAACCAACAGCCTGGTCAATCGAATGGGTGCCTCCTTTGCGCTCAGGATGACCGAAGATACCGGCGCTTCGCCAGCGGAGGTGGCGAGAGCCTTCACCGTCGCGCGGGAGGTTTTCGACGCCCGGGAGTTCTGGCTGAAGGTCGAAGCCCTGGACAACAAGGTAGACAGTGATTTGCAGATTTCAGCCTTTATCTGCATGTGGCGGCTATTGCGACAGGCAACGCGCTGGCTGCTGAATCTCAAGGGCAGGAAGCTGGATATCCAGGCCATGGTCAAACGGCTTGCACCCGGCCTCAAGGTTCTTGAAAAATCAATCGTTGAAACACTCGCGGCTGAAGAAAAGGCAGAAATGGAACGGCGCGCGGATGCTTATGTTGAAGGGGGGTTCCCGCGCAAGCTTGCTCATCAAACGGTTATTCTTGATCGGCTGTTCCCGACGCTCGACGTGGTGGAAACTGCAGCCCGGCGAAGGACGGATGTGAACCGGGTGGCGAGAGTATTTTTCGGCCTTGGCGATGAATTGGATCTGAGCTGGCTTAGAACCCAGGTGGAATCCCTGGACGTCATAGGTCAGTGGCATGCAGTATCGAGAGCCAATCTGCGAGATCAGTTGTTCACGGTGCATAACGAACTGGTTGATAATGTGCTGCGCACCGATGGCCGCAAGAAAGATCCTGTGGCAGCCTGGATGGATCGGCAACAGCAGGCTCTGAGCCCCGTTGTTCGTATGCTGAAGGATATGAAGAAAAATTACGAAATGGACTATCCGACCGTTTCAGTTGCTGTCAGGGCGCTTGAGGTGCTGGCAAGAGAGTCACAACCGTGAATACACCGAAAAAAATCCATTTTGTCGCCAGTCAGATCGACGAAGCTGAAAGCGTCATGTCTGCGCTACAGGAGAAATATGGGCAGCATGAACTGACGGATGCAGATGTGATCGTGGCTCTTGGGGGCGATGGATTCATGCTGCGGACATTGCACCGTTTTTTACCCGCGGGGTTACCCGTCTTCGGCATGAAACTTGGCAATGTCGGATTCCTGATGAACCGGTTCAGGAAAAACGACCTGTATGAGCGGCTGAATGAGGCCGACGTGGTTGAACTGAATCCACTCCGCATGATCGCAATGACGGAGGCTGGTAATGAAGCAAAAGCGCTGGCGATCAATGAGGTTTCCCTGCTGCGGCAGGTGAACCAGGCCGCGCATATCCGCATCCTGATCAACGGCTCGGTAAAAGTCGAGGATCTGGTGTGCGATGGCGTTCTGGTTTCCACAGCAGCCGGAAGTTCCGCCTACAACCTGTCCGTCCAGGGCCCAATCCTGCCGCTGGGGTCGGAGGCGCTGGCGCTGACCCCGATTTCACCTTTCAGGCCCAGGCGTTGGAGAGGGGCTGTTTTGCCATCCAGCGTACGCATTCGCTTCGAAATACTGGATAACTACAAGCGGCCAGTCAGTGCTACGGCCGATGCCGAGGAAATACGAAACGTGATCAGCGTGGATGTTTACGAAGAGAAGGAAATCACGCTGAAGATGATGTTTGACCCTGACCATTCCCTTGAGCAGCGCATACTGGACGAGCAGTTTCTCTAGGAGCAAAGTCCTCGTTGTGCTCAGGCGCCAAGATCCGGAAATGACAGGATAATGATTTCAAACGCGGCAAGCTGAACTGCATATATTTCCAGAGTATGTCTACCTATGAATCGCAATAAACCACTTATTGCTCGAGGTGGTTGAATACGACTTGCCCCACGTCGAAACAGAATCAGATATATGGCCATTGCGCTAATGCCAAGCACGATGGTTAATAACTGAAGTTGTGAAAAGGTGAATTCTATTTGTTCCTGCCAGACATAAACTGTCGCGGCAGCGATGCATGCCAATAAGCGCAGCAAGCCCAAATTCTCTGTCATTGCGAATCTGGAATTAACCGGATCTTGTACCAAACCATTCTTAACGGTGGCTGATTTGTCATCGACATACCAACGCTGGCATAAGCCAAACAGGGCCCATAGCCAGCCCTCTGTCCCGTAGTCAGCAATATTCGCAGCCACTGGAAGTGCAGCCACCAACGCTGCCACGATAAAGGCAAAGGCAACCCAACCATGACGCTGCAACAGTAATTGCACATAAGGCCGCGCCAATCGGATGAGCACGAAACTTAAAAGAATGTTTGGAGAGACCCATGTCCAGTCATTGTTCCAACTGTCGAGCAGGGTCAGAAGCACACCAATCCCTATCCAGTAAGGCGGCACAAACCGGGTCTGCGCATAGCCCAAAAGAAAGAAAAATGGCGGTGCCGCCATTCGTCCGTATGTATTCCACCAATCCGCGTAGTCTATGAAGAAATAACCAAAGTGATCGATCGAGACGAAAATAATGGCAAACGTCTTCAGCCAGTCGGTGCGGTCGGTTATGAGGGGGGATTGTGCCGCTTGGGTTTCGTGTTGCATCGCCGAACTCGGTTGAACATGGCCGAAGTATATAGACGAATAGGATTGCTCAACCAGTATTTTGCTTGATCGGTCGTTGGGAAGAGATCTTGTGAGCCAACAGGTGCTGTCAGAGCAAAAATTGCGAGTGTAGATTTTGAGTTTGCTTTAACTTCTGTTTCTGGCCGACAAGTTCAAGAAGGAAAACGATCTTAAGTAGTTCATCTTCTATTTTCGTGTGATGACTGGAACACATTCACTCGATTGATGGCAAGAGTAGAATAGTTACCAGGCGGCTCCACGTGTCCGGATCTGAACATGACCCAGCCGAAGAAGATCGTCGGGTGAGTAGCGATGGCATCCGGTGTGACACATCCAGGAGAGATTCGATGGTAGTTTTCCCGAAAAAAATGGTTTCGCTTCTTATTGCGTCGATGTTACTGCTCGGTAGCCAGGCAGTCATGGCGCTTGATCAGGAAGCAGACCCCGTGTCCGCGGTGAACCCAGGTGAAGCCCCTCCAATCAGCTCCGGGGAACTTGAATCGGAGATAGGTTTCAACGTATATGCCGAGCAATGGATCGGCGACCTTGATGAGATGGAAGCCCAGCGTATGATCCGCGTTTTGACGGTCTACGGCGTGGGTCGGTATTATCTGGATGGTGGCCGCGAAAAAGGCCTGACCTATGATTTGTTCAAGGCGTTTGAAACCTTCATCAATGAGCGCCTCGGCAAACGTCATGTGAAACTTCACGTGGTCTTCATCCCGGTGGCGAGAGACGAATTGCTATCCAGCCTGCTCGAAGGTCGGGGTGATATCGCCGCGGCTGGAATTTCCATCACTCCTGAACTTGAGGAGATGGTCGATTTCACTATTCCCCTGACCAAAGAGGTTTCCCAGATCCTGGTGACCGGTCCGTCAGCACCGCAAATTTCGAGTATCGATGATCTATCCGGAAAATCCATCTATGTACGTGTATCCAGCAATTACCGCTACAGCCTGGATGAATTGAATCGGAAGTTCAGCGAGCAGGGAAAACCAGAGGTTGTGTTGGAAGACGCCTCGGAGTACCTCGAGGATGTCGACCTGCTTGAGATGGTCAATGCGGGTTTGCTCGAATGGGCGGTAGTAGACGACTACAAGGCCAGGATCTGGACGGACGTGTTCGACTCACTGACGTTGAGGGATGATATCGTTTTCCGGTCGGGCCTAAAACTGGGAGCCGCAGTTCGAAAGAGCAGCCCCAATCTGTTGGTGGAACTCAACGAGTTCATGAAAACCCACCGCCAGGGGACGCTGCACGGCAATATGCTGATCAATCGCTACGTTAAGAATTTCGACTGGGCCGGAAATGCTCTCGGTACCAGCGATTTCAAGCGCTTCCAGGACGTGGCCGCGATTTTTGAAAAATACGGTGAGGAATACGGTATCGACTACCTGATGGTCGCAGCCCAGGGTTACCAGGAATCGGGTTTGGATCAGAGCGCCAGGAGCGGGGCTGGAGCTGTCGGAATTATGCAGCTATTACCGAGCACGGCGGCCGACAAGAACGTGGGTATTCCGGATATCTCGGATGCCGAGTCGAATATTGAAGCTGGCGTCAAATACCTTGATTTCATTCGTAACCGTTATTTCAACGACCCCGGGATCGACCGCTTCAATCAAACTCTTTTTGCATTTGCAGCATACAATGCCGGTCCCGCCCGTGTGGTCAAAATGCGTGGTAAAGCAGAGCAGCAAGGCTACGATCCAAACATCTGGTTCGACAATGTGGAGATCATTGCGGCCAGGGAAATTGGACGTGAAACGGTTCAGTATGTCGCCAACATCCTTAAGTACTATGTTGGATACCGCCTCAGTGTTGAACAGCAGGTGAAGCGTGGCGAAGAGCGAGAGAAGCAAAACCTGAACTAGAAGCGCGACGTGAAGTTTCAGCTAATGCACATCAAGAAGTTGATGTTAAGGACCATCTTCATGGTCATGCTGAGCCTGCTCATGCGCACGGAATGCGTCCTTGCGCAGGATCCCGGCCCGATCAACACGGAGCGCCCAAGTTTCAGTTCCTCACCGCTGGCCCTGACCACCGGACTTTGGCAGATTGAATCGGGCTACGTGTACACCCGAAACGTCGGTTCAAACAGTTCAAAAGAACAGACTCTGCCCAACGCTCTGCTGCGTTTCGGTTTCCATCCGCGTTTCGAGTTACAGCTTAATTGGGCGGGCTATAGCCGGATGACTTCGCAGGGTTCCAGCACATCAGGCCTGAAGGATGCCAGCCTGGGAGTAAAGTGGCAGATCATTGCTGACGATGCCCCGTTCGTCGCCGCTGTCTTTGCCGGAGTGACGCTGCCGGTCGGCGACAAGGAGTTCACCAGCGATGACTACGATCCTGAGTTCGCTGTCTTTTGGACTTATTCGGGTGTACTTGAATGGTTCGGCACGGCCAAGCTCACCGAGTCGGGCACCAAGTACAAGCTCGAAAACGCATTGGGTATTAACTTCTCACTGGCGCAAGACACTGGCGCTTACGTTGAATACAAAGGCACCTTTCCGGAGGGGCAGGGCCCGGCCCATGACCTCAATTTCGGGGTGACCTGGCTGCTGTCCAATGATTTGCAAGTCGATTTAAATGGCGCCCTGGGGCTTAACAAGAGGGCATCGGATTTTACACTGGGAACAGGGATCGCATACCGGTTCTGAGGCTTGCCAAAAAAATGCTGGATGCTGGAGCGGTTCGCGGATTGCAGACCTTCAAGGTGTGATAATGTCCTGGTGTTATATCATTGTCATTCTGGCCTGCGGTGCTTGATCCGTGGATTGGTTTCTGGTCATTGATAATAAAGGTTCAGAGTGGTCAATATGGTTCAATCTGTATTATTCGTATGTATGGGCAATATCTGCCGTTCACCCACCGCTGAAGGTGTATTCCGCAAACTGGTTGACGAAGCAGGGCGGGGTAGTGAGTTCGAAATCGATTCCGCCGGGACCATCGGTTATCACCAGGGTGACAAAGCCGACTCCAGAATGCGGGCTGCAGCAGAGAGCAGAGGTTATCTGCTTGAAGGCAGGGCGCGGCAGATCGATTTGCGGGACTTCGACCTGTTTGACCTTATTGTTACGATGGATGAAGAAAATTATCGCAATGTGGAAGCTCTCGACCCTGGGTCGCGGGCGCGTTTGGTTCGCATGTGTGACTACTGTGAAGTCCATGATGTGACCGAGGTTCCCGATCCCTATTATGGCGGTGAGAGAGGGTTCCATGTTGTCATAGACATCCTGGAGGATTCTTGCGGAAACCTGCTTCAGAAGCTCTAGGATACCCGGCCTTACTGGATCAACTGGGGCGGGGTGAGCCCGTTGCCATGATGGCCCAGGGCGGTGGATGCATCGCCCAGGCTTCTATTGCTACTTTCAATGACGGTTCAACCGTTTTCGTGAAAACTTCACAAGACGCGCCTGGAATGTTCGAATGCGAAGCAGTTGGGCTTGCGGCACTTGCCCAAGCGGACGCTATCCGGATACCTCGAGTCCTTGCAGTGGGTGATGATGCACTGGTTCTGGAGGCCATACAATCCGCTCCCCGAAGCCCGGGTTTTTTCAGACTGTTCGGCGAACAGTTCGCCAGTCTCCATGCGTATCGTGGACCGCTTTTTGGTTTTCAAAGCGATAATTTCATTGGCTCGACGTTGCAAGTCAATGTGCCGGTGGGCGGCGGGGATTCATGGCCGGATTTTTTCTTCGAACGGCGCCTGGTTTTCCAGGTGGAACTCGCGGCTCAAAACGAATTTGGGTATGAACTGCAGCAGTTACTGGAATCCGGAGCCCCCCGGATCATGGACCTGCTGGCTGAATCGGATGAACCCCCCAGTCTTTTGCATGGCGATCTATGGAGCGGTAATTACATGGCGGATGAACAGGGCAGGCCCTGCCTGATCGATCCGGCGGTCTATTTTGGACACCGTGAAGCCGACCTGGCTATGACATTACTGTTTGGGGGCTTTGAGCCGGATTTTTATGCGGCATACGACGAGGCATTACCCCTGGCTCCGGGGCACGAAGAGCGCCTGAAGCTTTACCAGCTCTACCACCTTCTGAATCATCTGAACCTGTTTGGGACCGGCTATTACGAACAGTGCAGGCAGATCCTGCAGCGGTACGCCTGACCGGATTCAATCCGGGTTGGTCAGCGATTCCAGTTGATCCCTGAGGTTGGCGACCTCTGTCTCCAGCGCTTCGATCCTTTCCACCAGGCCGCTACTCGCAGAGCTGGTCGCCTGCCAGTGCGCCGGCTCTGGTATGTCGGGCTCACCGCACAGCAGGTGGGCGAAGCGGGTTTCTTTTTGGCCCGGTTGACGCGGCAGGGTCATCACCAGGGGTGGTTCATGCTCGGCAAGCCGTTCCAGCACATATTGCACATCATCCAGGTCGTCAAAATCGTAGAGGCGATGCGCGTTCGTCCTCAATTCACCCAGGGTCTGGGGTCCCCGCAGCATCAGTGGGCAGAGCAGGGCGAGGCCCTTGCTGTGGACCCCCATGACTTTGTCTGCGTGGTGCTCGTACTTTGCAACACGGGCGCCCCAGGCTTCCCGTACCAGCCCCAGCGACTCCAGTTCTCTAAGCGTGTGGCCAACGTCACCTTCGTGGTATGAGGTCACAGGGTTGCGAGCCGTTTTCTGGTTACAAGCGTTCTTCAGCGCATTGAGCGTCAAAGGGTACTGCTCGGGCGTGGTTTCCTTCTTTTCAATCAGACAGCCCAGTACTCTTGCCTGGATTGGGGTCAAATCATTCATTGGTTCTAAATCTCCTTGCTCAGAAGTACCAGGCCAGCTGGGCGAATACGCTTGGGCCGGTGGAAAAATACAAGCCATCAACGGGTGATTCAATGCCGCCGTATTCGCTGCCATCGGGGCCAAGCGGCAGATTCAGCGCCCCCAGGACCTGCAGATTCTGTTTCCAGTCATACTGTACAACCAACTGGGCCAGCGAAGAAGGGTCCTCGAGGTTGATGAAAAAATTTGGAATCAGGATCAGCAGTGGGTTCATTTCGATCGATGCTGAGAGCGCGATGTAATTCCTTGCCAGTGTAAACAACTCGCCGCGTTCCAGGCGCCGCAGCAAATCAGGATTTTGTAGCAGGTCAGAAGGCGCATATTCGCCGCCTTTTTGCCCAAAACCGCTGTAATAATATTCCAGTACGCCACTGACGTTTTTCCCGCCCCAGATCCAGGAATAACTCAGACTGGTTACGGCGGAAAAAACAGTGTCGAGGTCTGTATGGGTCCAGGTAATATCTCCGCGCCAGACAGCCCCTCCAACGTTTGTGATGCCGCCTAAGCCGAAGACCTGATCGTCATAGTGTTGCGCTGCCAACAGATCAATTTCACTTTCTCCCAGGAAACCGTGATATTTGAGAGCGAGTGAAGAGAAGTCAGATTCCACGTTGCCTGTCATCGGGTCGCGCCGCACTATAGCGACGCCCTGCAGGTCATTACCGCTGTCAAACAGGTATTGTCCATACAGCATGTCATCGCCAGTCTTGTATTCCTTGTCCACCGCGGCGGGATCAAAGGGATTGAAGACGTCCATCGGGGTAAAAATCATCCCGTTGCCCCAACTGATGGCCTGGCGGCCGAAACGCCAGACCGTGTGATCGGTGGTGTAACCGACATTCAGCCGGTCCAGGCGATGAATGAGCGCTGTTTTATTATCGTCACCAAAAGAGTAGGTGAGATCCCACCAGCGCCGGTCGTCGCTGATGACACGGCTGACTGGCAGCGCTGAGCCGGGGAGTTCATTGGCCAGCTTGAGGGAATCGGAATAGATGCCAATGAACTGGTAGTCCGCCTTGAAATCCCAGCGGCCCTGCCGGGCACTGAGCTTGAGCCGTGCTTCGAGGCTGTTATCCAGCGAGCCGGATCCCAGGATATCCCTGAAAATACTGTTATCGGGATAGCTCATGGCGCTGGCCCGGTACTTCAGGTGGCCGCCGAAGGTCCAGACAGGCTCATCCGCCGCAACAGCCGGACTGAACAGCAGTATCAGACCTGCGCAAACCAGCCACTCGAGGTTGCACCTGGTCCGGTCCATTTCAGGATGGGACCCGTTCCTGGTCTTCAATGATTTTGCCATCCTGCATTTTGATCAGCCGTTTTGCATAGCGCATGACCCGTTCATCGTGGGTTGCAATCATGAACGTGACGCCATGGTTTTGATTCAATTCGCGGAACAGCTCCATCAAGTGGGTGGCAGAAACGGAATCCAGGTTGGCCGTGGGCTCATCAGCCAGCACCAGTTTTGGCTGGCTGACAATAGCGCGGGCTACTGCAACCCTTTGCTGTTGACCGCCGGATAATTCAGACGGACGTCGATGCTCCATGCCTTCGAGGCCAACCTCGTGCAGGATGTCCAATGCCTTTTTCTTTCTTTCCCGGGCCGGCACGCCCTGGACCTGCATCACGAATTCGACATTTTCCTGTGCGGTCAGAACAGGGATCAGGTTGTAAGCCTGGAAGACGAAACCGATGTGATGCAGGCGCAGATCGGCCAGTGGACCCTTGCCCAGCAAGTCAACCCGCTCGCCATCGATACTGATTTGCCCGCTGTCGAGTTCGTCCAGGCCTCCGATCATATTCAGCAAGGTGGTTTTACCGGACCCGGAGGGGCCTGAAAGGCACATGAAAGAACCCTGCTCGATGTCTATGGTGACATGGTCGAGCGCCTTGATGACGGCATCGCCTTGCCGGTAGTTCTTACAGAGGTCCACACACTTGATTTCAGCCATCAGATTTCCTTCAGGTCTTTGCGATGGCCTCGACGGGCCGGTATTGGGAGGCCCGCCAGGCTGGTAACAGGCTGGTTACTATGCCCAGGACGATGACGACCGAGTTAGCCATCAGCAGATCTTTGAGTTTCAATGCCGGATAGAGCACGCTGGAGGCTCCCATCATTTCCATTCCCTCGGCCACAGATGATATGTCAATACCATCCCGTACCGGCAGGATGCTGGCGACGGCAAGGATGTTCCCCAGCAGAAGTCCCAGTGCCAGCAGCATCAGTGACTCGAGCAGAATCTGGTAGAGGATCGCGGATGGCTTCATGCCCAGCGCCTGCATCAGCCCGATTTCCCGGACCCGCTCGAATACTGCCATCATCAGCGTATTGACCAGGCCGAAACTCAAAGCCAGGAAGATGACGATGATCCAGACCAGAACGAACCCGTCCATCATTTTCATCATCATGCCGAGGTAGGTGTCCATTTCCATCCAGGGCAGGGTTTCAAAGCCTTTACCGTAAATACCGGAAACACGTTGATGCAGCGAATCTACGTCGCGGTAATCATGGCCTGTGACAGCTATCTCGGAGACTTCTCCCGGCACATCCAGCAGTGCCTGGATGGTGGTCAGTCCGCCATAGATGAACGTTTCTTCCAGGCCACTGAGCTTGGCTTTGTAGACGCCCACGATCCGGAACCCGCGATCAGCAATGTTGTTCTCGGGATCCTGGCTCATCACCACCACGCGTTTACCGAGCCGGGTTTCCAGGCGCTCGAGCAATTTGGCGCCGACCACCAGCCCTTTGTCATCCGATGATTCGAGAAAACGCCCTTCGATGATGCTTTGCGGATCGAAACCCAGCGCAATTTCACCCTGTGGATCTACGCCTAAAAGAGTGATTCCGCGGTTGTTACGCTCACTGGAAATCATCGCGGGAACACGAATACGCGGGGCCCAGCCGGTTATTTCGGGTATCTGCAACGCCAGGGATTTCTCAGCATCCGGTTGCGGTATCCGGTGGTCAATGCTCGGATCGTCTCGAAACTCGGGATGATGCACCTGGACCAGGCCGGGCAGCGAGTCGATACCGTCCTCAATCATCTGGTCGACCATGCCGCGCATCAGGGCCGTCATGAAGATCATGGCCCAGACACCGACCGATATAGCCAGCAGCATGATGAAAGTTCGTCGATGGTTGCGCCAGAGGTTGCGCCAGGCCAGTCGTGACATTGCGCCAATGGGCAGATGACTGGAAGATGCCATTATACGGCCCTCATTGCTTCAACCGGTCTCAAACGGAACAGCCTGAGTGCAGGATAAATCGAAGCCAGCAGGCAAAACAGGAAAACGATAACCGGCCCGAGCAGTAACGAGAGGGTTGAAACACTCGGGAAAACTTTGCCGGGTAAATTGAAGCGCTGCGCCATCTCTTCCATGCCCGGATAGGAAAAGCCGGTTGCGTTGAAGTACAAGGCCACCAGCGCGCCCAGAAAAACGCCAATGGCCAGCCCTATCGCAGCCATCAATGCGGTTTCCAGCATCACCAGCGACGCCAGCTTGCCGGGTCTGATGCCAAGCGCGGTGATCACGCCAAACTCTCGCGTGCGTTCAAGCACAGACATCAACTGCGTGTTCAAAACACTGAATGCCACCAGGATGATCAGCACGCCGTACATGAACCATGCGCTGGAAAAGTCCGCTTTGATAGCCTGTTGCAGGCCAGGGTGCAGGGCCGTCCAGTCGAGTATAACGAGGCCATCGCGCCCACTGATGACGGCGTCAAGACGGGCGACCGCAGCGGGAAGTTGCCCAAGGTTGTCCATAGAAACGGCAATGCTGTTGCCGTGTCCTTCCATGGTGAAAGTATCCTGAAAGTAGTTCAGCGGGACTTCTGCAAAGCTGCGATCCATGTCGTTGGAACCACTGTTGAACACCCCGACGACCGTGACCACACCTGCTGCAAATGAGCCGTCTCTGCCGCTACCGAGCAGGGTGAGTTCATCACCGGTGGTTACCTTGAGGTTCCTGGCCATGACGCTGCCGATGACGATTTCAGCGGCATCCGGGTCGTCGAGGAAACGGCCCTGGGAAACCAGGCCTGGGAGCGTGGATACTTTCGGTTCATCACCCGGCTGCACGCCAATCACCTGGATGCCGAGAGACCGCTGGTCGCTGGATGCCAGCGCAAATGCCGCGGCTCGCGCAGTGACGTTGAAATCGGGTAATGCCTGCCTGACTTCGTCCGCCAGCTTTTGCACCTCCGGGATACTGGTTCTTAGCTTTGGATTCTCGTTGTAGCCCTTCTGCTGAACCTGGACATGTCCGCTGAAGGCGTAAAGGGTGTTATTGATCATCATGTCATAGGAGCCCAGTTGCAGCGAGATCATGAAAATCAGCAGAACGTTGGAAAAAATCATCGCGGTGGCCGTCAACCAGGTGCGGCGCTTGTGACGCCACAGGTTGCGCCACGCCATGCGAAGGTTAAGCGTCACTGACGCGGATTCCGCAGGTTTGACAGCGTGAACAGCTTATTCGCCAGTTCGACGTCGAATTCAATGGAATTGGCTGTCATTTGTGTCCACTCATCGGGTGTATCTGTTTTGGACATGCGCATGACCATTGCAACGGCTCGGCCCCCCATCTCCTCGATTTCCAGGGTTTTGAGCGATTTCACCAGTATGCCGTCCTGGTCCCAGAACTGTTGTTCAATCATCACGTAGTCATCCCGAATCACCAGGACTTCCTTGCCCCAGACGACCGCCGCATCTTCGTGGGGGATCATGGTAATGGTGTAAAACCAGTTACCGTCCTTTTCTACGGTGTGGGTCAGTTCGTGATCATACTGGTCAATAATATCGGTGGATTTGGCGATGTCCTTGTTTGAAAAGTCGCTGCCCATCCAGCTTTGCGACATCATTGAGGACGGCACCTTGATGATGCGGTTCACCTTTGGGGTGTAGCTCCACATGTTGTTGTCATCCAGCAGCGTGCCGTTGCCGGCGTCTTTTTTGGGTTCAATGACCCGGACCAGGGACTGCTTGTCGCCCTTGCTCCAGGATTCCATGGTCATGGTTCTTTCCCAGTCCGGCCGATGGATGGTCATGGTCATGTTGGAATGTGAGGTCAGTCCGCGCCAGTGATCCATGGCCTTGCGTACCAACTGGGTTGCGTCTGTTTCCTGTGCCAGAGCTGAAGATAGTGTGAGCAAGCCGAGTAGCAGAATTGATTTACGCATTTTTCACCTCTTCTATCCCATAGCGTACAATTTGGGTCATGAAAGAACCAGACTTATTGGTGATTGGAATCTCGTCCCGGGCCCTGTTTGATTTGGGGCAGAGTCATGCCATTTACGAGGCGGAGGGATTGCAGGCCTACGCCGATTACCAGATGAAGCATGAAGACCGGTTTCTGAAACCCGGCGTGGCGTTTCCGTTGGTGAAAAAACTGCTGGCCCTGAACGAAGACGAAGTGGATCATCCCGGCGTAGAAGTCATTCTCCTGTCCCGCAACAGCGCAGACACCGGGCTTCGCATTTTCAATACGATTGAGCACTACGGCCTCAACATTGAACGGGCGGCGTTTACCGGCGGAGAAAGTCCCTACAAGTATATGGAAGCCTACGGTGCTGATCTGCTGCTATCCACCAACGCCGGAGACGTGCGCAAGGCGCTTGAAAGAGGCTACGCAGCGGCAACCATTCTGCCGGGGAGGTCCAGTGATAAAGGCAGCAGTCAGTTGAGAATTGCATTCGATGGCGATGCGGTAATTTTCGGTGATGAAGCCGAACGTATTTTCCAGGAAAGTGGTCTGGAAGCCTTTTCGGACAGCGAGCGCAAAGCCGCTGCGAAACCACTTTCCGGAGGTCCGTTCAAACCGGTGTTGGAGGGATTGCACAAGATCCAGTCAGCCTATCCGATTGAGGGCAACCCAATCCGGACTGCTTTGGTGACCGCACGTTCCGCTCCCGCTCACAAACGTGTGGTGCTGACGCTCAGGGAGTGGGGGATCCGCATCGACGAAGCACTCTTCCTGGGGGGTAAGTCTAAAGGTGAATTCCTGAAGACGTTCGGAGCGGATATCTTTTTTGACGATCAGCAGGTCCACATCGAATCCGCAAAAGACCACGTCACATCAGCACATGTACCCGCCGGGGTTGCCAACGAGTTAAAATAACCGGTTTTATCGAACCCCTTTTTGGAGCGCCAGATGGCCAAGTTGAATCCCTTTGATCTGTATGACGTTGTATCTCTGCTCAGCGAAGAAGAACTGATGATAAAAGACAGCGTCGCGCGCTTTGTTGATGAACGCGCGATGCCTGTCATTGCGAAACATTTCGACGATGCGACGTTTCCACATGAGTTGGTGCCCGAAATCGCCGAAATGGGATTGCTGGGCTCCACTATCGAAGGCTACGGTTGCGCCGGGCTGAATTCTGTTTCCTATGGTCTGATCTGCCAGGAAATGGAACGTTGCGATTCAGGACTGAGGAGTTTTGTCTCTGTCCAGTCCAGCCTGTGCATGTACCCGATTTACGCTTATGGCTCAGAGGAACAGAAACAGCGATGGTTGCCGGGCATGGCGGCCGGTGAAGTGATCGGCTGTTTCGGTCTGACCGAATCCCATGGCGGATCAGATCCTGCCAACATGAAAACCCATGCGCGCAGGGATGGGGACGATTGGGTCATCAACGGCTCCAAGATGTGGATTACGAACGGAAACCTCGCCGACATAGCGATTGTCTGGGCAAGGACGGAAGAAGGCATCATGGGTTTTATCATGGAAAAGGGCTCGCCAGGCTTCGAAGCCCGCGAGATCAAATCCAAAATGTCTTTGCGCGCCTCGGTGACATCTGAACTCTATTTCGATAATGTCCGGGTCCCTGAAGCAAACCGGCTTCCAAACGTCGTCGGGCTCAAGGGACCGCTGGGGTGCCTGACACAGGCGCGCTTTGGCATCACGTGGGGGCCGATCGGCTCCGCTATTGCCTGTTTATCGGAAGTTATCGACTACACGGCGGACCGTGTGCTTTTCGGCCGCCCCCTGGCAGCCAACCAGGCGATCCAGTTACGCCTGGCGGACATGGCGCGCAGAATCACGTCCGCCCAATTGCTCTCGTTGCAACTGGGCCGGATGAAAGACGCGGGGACAATGCAGCCTACCCAGGTCAGTATCGCCAAGTGGAACAACGTGCGCATGGCCCTCGATATCGCCAGGGATTGCCGGGACATTCTCGGCGGCAGCGGTATTACAACGGAATACAATGCCATCAGGCACATGCTGAACCTCGAAAGCGTGATCACCTATGAAGGAACAGAGACAGTTCACCAGTTGGTGGTTGGCCGGGAACTGACCGGTATCAACGCGTTTTGATCAGGCCTGAAAATCAATAATTTTTGGCTCGGCTTCCAGTTCGATGCCAAACGTCTGTCCGACGGACGATTGGATTTCCCGGGCCAGTTGAAGCAACTCGGGACCGCTGGCATGGCCGTGATTGATGAGCACCAGGGCGTGTTTTTCGGAGACGCCCGCTTCTCCGTTGCGGCGACCCTTGAAGCCACAATGTTCGATCATCCAGGCGGCAGAGCATTTGACTTTTTCCTCGCCGGCTTTCCAGTGGGGCAAGCCCGGAAAGCGTTCGGCCAGGGTGGCCGCATTCGTAGCGTCGATGACGGGGTTTTTGAAAAAACTTCCGGCATTACCCCATTCCGCGGGATCCGGCAGTTTTCTCCGGCGTAACCGGATCACGGCATCGCTGACGTCGATCGGGCCAGGCTCGTTTTTCTCCATGGCGTCCAGTTCGGCACCCAGTCCGGCGTAATCCAGATGGGGTCGGAACCTGCGGTCCAGGCGCAGGCGGATCGACGTGATAAAAAAGCGGTCCGGTTCAACCGTTTTAAAGAAACTGTCGCGATAACCTGGTTGGCAGTCCTCAGCAGAAAAAACAGCCCAGTTCGATTTGGCCATGTCCCAGGCGGTCACGCTTTCGAGCACCGACGCCAGTTCGACGCCGTAAGCGCCGATGTTCTGGATCGGGGCGGCGCCGGCGAGACCTGGAATCAGGGACAGGTTTTCGAGGCCTGATAATTTGTTTTCCAGGGTCCAGCGAACCAGTTCATGCCAGTTTTCGCCGGCACCGGCGTCTACCCAACCGTAAGTGCTGTCCTTGCGGACGATGCTGCGCCCACCCAGCCGGTTCAGAAAAACGGTGCCGGGAACATCGCTGGCAAACAAAACGTTGCTGCCTCCACCCAGTATTACGTCTGTGTCCGGATTGAAGCACGGCATGGACAGCAGGTCTTCTTCCTGATCAAGTGTCAGCAACAGCCGGGCGGTGGAATCGACGCCAAAACTGTTCAGGGTTTTTAAAGAGGGGTGTTCAGTGACTTTCATTCAGAGCTGCGTTTGGCGATAGCCTTCAGGCATTCGTTCAGCAACTCGGGGCCGCGATAGACCATGCCTGTATAAAATTGCACCAGGTCGGCACCCAGTTCCAGCTTGTCGACGGCGTCCTGGCCTGTCGTTATCCCGCCCACCCCTATCATTGCTATGTTCCCTGGCAACAGTTCCCTCAACGCCGATAACACGGCGTCTGCCCTGGGTTTCAGTGGAGCGCCGGACAGTCCGCCGGTTTCCTCTGCGTGCTGCATGCCTTTCACTTCGTCACGGCTGATCGTCGTGTTGGTGGCGATGACTGCATCGATACGGTGATGGTCCACGGTCTGGGCAACGGCTGGCAATGCGTCGTTCTCAAGATCCGGGGCAACTTTCAGTGCCACGGGTACTCTGTGGCCGCTTGCGTCAGCGAGTTCCTCACGCCTCTCATTGATTCGGCCGAGAAGCCGGTCCAACTCCTGCTCACCCTGCAGATCGCGAAGATTTTTTGTATTGGGCGACGAGATGTTGATCGTGATGTAGTCGGCGTATGGGTAAACTTTTTCGAAGCAGTGGAGATAATCATCCACCGCGTTTTCGTTGGGCGTATCGAAGTTTTTTCCGATATTGATGCCCAGCACGCCTTTGAACTGACGTTTCTTCACCTGGCGGACCAGGTGGTCAACACCTTTGTTATTGAAGCCCAGGCGATTGATCATGGCCTGGGCTTGTGTCAGGCGAAAGACCCTGGGTTTGGGGTTTCCCGGCTGTGGTCTCGGTGTGATGGTGCCGATTTCAACGAAACCGAATCCCAGGCCTCCCAGCGCTTCGAAATAATCTCCGTTTTTGTCCAGCCCGGGGGCGACACCCACCGGATTAGGAAATTCCAGGCCCATGCAGGAAACCGGCTGGCTGCGGGCCCTGCACATCAACCGGGTGGCGCCCAAACTGTGCGCCACGCGCAAGCCTTCCATGCTCAGCTCATGAGCAACCTCCGGATCGGTCGTAAACAGAGCTTTCCGGGCCAGGTCATACAACATGTCAGAGGTCGAACTTGATGCCCTGGGCCAATGGCAGCTCCTTGCCAAAGTTGATGGTGTTGGTCTGCCGGCGCATGTAAACCTTCCAGGCATCTGAGCCGGACTCACGTCCGCCACCGGTTTCTTTCTCTCCACCAAAAGCGCCGCCGATCTCAGCGCCGGAAGTTCCTATGTTGACGTTGGCAATACCACAATCGGAGCCTACGCAGGATAGGAACAGCTCAGAGTTTCGGACGTCAGTGGTAAAGATTGCCGAAGAAAGACCCTGCGGAACCTCGTTGTTCATGCGAATGGCGTCTTCCATATCAGTGAATGGAATAACGTAGAGAATGGGTACGAAGGTTTCCGTTTGCACGATTTCCCAGTGATTCTCCGCCATCACGATAGTGGGTTCCACAAATGAGCCCGGCCGGTCAATTCGCGAACCGCCGGTAAGGATTTTTCCACCGGCTTCACGGGCGGCGTCGATGGCCGCTTTGAAGTCGTTGACCGCAGCCTCATCAACCAGTGGGCCCATCAGCGTGTTCGGATCCAGAGCCTCACCGATACGGACCTGGCCATAGGCGTCCACCAGCAACTGGGTCACCCGGTCCATGATGGACTCGTGGACAAACAATCTGCGAGTGGTTGTGCAGCGCTGCCCAGCGGTTCCGACGGCGCCGAAAACGATGCCGGGTATGGCCATTTTCAGATCCGCTGTTTCATCAAGGATAATGGCGTTGTTGCCGCCGAGTTCGAGCAGGCTGCGGCCGAAGCGCTCCGCCACGCGTGTGCCAACTTTCCGGCCCACCCAGGTAGAACCGGTGAATGAGATCAGCTTGACGCGATCATCATCGACAAAGCGGTTTGCCAGGTCATGTCCGCTGGCCATGAAGCTCAGAAAAATGGGCGGGAAACCGCCTTCTTCCAGCGCCTCGTTGCAGATGTTTTGCACCGCCACGCAGCACAGTGGGCATTTTGATGACGGCTTCCAGACGGTCACATTTCCGCAGATAGCTGAAAGCAGGGCATTCCAGGCCCAGACTGCGACGGGAAAGTTAAACGATGTGATCACACCCACGATCCCGAGCGGTTGCCATTGTTCATACATCCGGTGCTGGGGGCGTTCCGAGTGCATGGTCAGGCCGTACAGCATGCGCGACTGGCCCAACGCGAAATCGCCGATGTCGATCATTTCCTGGACTTCACCGTCACCCTCCGGTTTTATTTTTCCCATCTCGAGGCTGACCAGGCTGCCCAGTGCGTCCTTGTTCCTGCGCAGGGCTTCCGTGCACAGACGAACCGCTTCACCGCGCTGGGGGGCCGGAATCTTGCGCCACTCCTCAAACACGGTTTGCGCCGTTTCCATCACGCGCTCGTAATCACCTTCAGATGCACCATAGACGCTTCCAATCAGTTCGCCAGTGGCTGGATCGAAGGATTCAATGACGCCCTCATCCGTGGTGGTGGACCATTGGCCGTTGCCAAAATATGCGCCAGGATTGAAATCGTTAACACCCAGGGTTTTCAGAAATTCCATGATGATCGGTGACCTTTTATATGAGTTGGAAAAAAATGGTAAAACAGATCAGAGTATTATCGCATTCGGCCTCGATTCTTGCACCCGTTTATCCCGTTCTAAAAAAATGCGCTTTTTTGGGGAACTCCATCGGTAACCCCGTGTCATATCGCACAGTAGCAACAACGACCATGATATGCTCAGCAAAGGGAGCCGACACGAATGACGGCCGTAGTTTACAAGTTACAAGCCGCTCAAACCGTGAGTGATCCACTGGATGATGTCCAGTCACCGGTTCGGCGGCCTGATCAGGGAAATTCGGAGCATTCGCGAATGAGCGAAGCACAGGTCGATCAATTGCTGGTTGAGCGGGTTCAGAAAGGCGACATGCGTGCCTTCGACCTGCTCATCAAGAAATATCAGCACCGGATCATCAGCCTGGTGGCGCGTTATGTTTCCGACCAGTCAGAAGCGCAGGATGTAGCGCAGGAAGCCTTTATCAAGGCGTTCCGGGCGATCGATCGTTTTCGCGGAGACAGTGCGTTTTATACCTGGCTTTATCGCATCGCCATTAATACCGCGAAAAACTGGCTGGTGGCTCGTAAGAGGCGGCCACCCGCAACCGATATAGATGCTGCCGACGCGGAGCAATACGATATGGAGAGCCGGCTGAAAGAGCAGGGCACTCCGGAAAACGAAATGATGCGCGAGGAAATCAAGCGTACGGTTTTCGATACGATTTCCGAATTACCGGACGATTTGCGCACCGCTATCATGCTGCGGGAAATGGAAGGCATGAGTTACGAAGATATTGCTTTAACGATGGATTGTCCGATCGGAACGGTTCGTTCCCGTATTTTTCGAGCGCGGGAAGCGATCGATGAGAAACTGAAACCCCTGGTCGATGGGCATTAAGATCATTATTTTGGAATGACAATGAGTAAAGAAACTCGAGAACATCTTTCAGCACTGGTAGACGGCGAAATCAGTCCCGACACCAGTCGTTTCCTGGTAAAGCGCCTGGGCAGTGACCCCGAATTACGAGCGACCTGGACGCGGTACCATCTTGTACGGGATTGCCTGCGGCACCAGGATGGCGCCATGGCCGGAGATGATCTTTGCGCCCGCATCAGCAAGGCTATCGAAAACGAACAGCCTGAAAGGCACAGACGTTTCATTTCCCCGCGCTGGCTGAAACCCGCCAGTGGTCTGGCCATAGCAGCCTCTGTTGCACTGATGGCCATTACAGTAGTGGGTCCCGGCAGGCTGGGAACTACCCTGCCAAACGGTGAAGTCGCCGAGGGCAGCGGTGTTCAGCAATTTACCAGTCCACAAAGTCTGACGCCGGCGCCGGCTTCCAACCAGGTCAGCCTTTCCGGTGGACTTTACAACAACGACGCGAAAATGAACGCATACCTGTTACGCCATTACCAGGCAAGTGGAGCAACCGGCAGGAAAGGCTTTGTTCCTTACATACCCATGGTGACCATCGGGACAAAGTTGTCTGATGAGGCCGAGCAGGCTAAGCGCAAGGCCGATCCGGAAACCTCCGAGGAAGAAGATTCCGGTTCAAGATGATTGCCCGGGCTGCCACACTGTTGATGGTGGCTGCACTGGTTTTTCCGGTCACTCACCTGGGTGCCGGAGATCACGATACTCCGCGTCAAATGCTCGAGCGTATGACCGCGGCCATGAGCCAGATGAGCTACCAGGGCACCTTCGTATACGTACAGGGCAACGTCGTAGAGACGATGCGAATTACCCATGTTTCAGATGAGGCCGGGATTCGTGAGCATCTCGTAGCCGTTTCCGGGCCGCCGCGTGAAGTGATCCGCGATTCGAACGGGGTACGCTGGGTCCTGGCCGACGACGAGTCGGTCTTCGAGGATGCCGGGTTCAACCGCACCTTTTTTCCGGAACTGCCCATTGATCAGCATGACCAGACCGAAAGCTCCTACCAGATGAAGCGAGGCGGAGCCGCACGGATTGCCGGACATCAGGCTCGTAATCTCAAAATTTTGCCCAAGGATGAATTTCGCTATGGCTACTCGCTTTGGCTGGAGGAGCAGTCCGGACTGCTTATGAAGTGGGAATTGATTGACGGCAAAAATAATGTGCTCGCAAAGCTGATGTTTACCGATGTGCGGCTGGGGTCTGAAGTAGATAAAAGCGAGTTGAAGCCCGCTTCTCAGTTGAAAAAATTCAAAACGGTGGCGTCCGGGCTCCCTTCAGGCAGAAGTTCAGGGAAGTCTGTGCCCAGGTGGCAACCGGATCAATTGCCGCCCGGCTTCGAGTTGGCGATGCATCGTTCCTTGCAGAAACAGGACGATGGCATTTATGAGCACATGGTCTACAGTGACGGGTTGGCTGCAGTGTCCGTTTATATTGAGAGCGGTGAAGTCACGGACGATATGCCGGTGGAAGTCAGGAAGATTGGGACAACGCATGCTTTGACCCGCTCCGCAGGAGACATGTTGATTACAGTGGTGGGCGATGTACCTGCGGTAACGGTCCAGATGATTGGAGACGGCATCGAAATCAGTTCGCCTTGAAGCCCGGGACGGAGTCATGATTGAACAGCAGGGCAAGGTTGTAGGCATCAACGATGGGCTCATCCAGGTCCGCCTGGGCGGAATGAACGGCTGTTCCCGCTGCGATTCCGGTAAAGGCTGCGGCGCAGGCGTGTTCGGTCGGATGCTCCGGCGTGAGCCCGTTGTGCTGGAGCTCGAAAACGATATCGATGCATCGAACGGCGAAGCCGTGATCGTCGGGATAAACGAAGAGGTATACCTTCGGCTGGTTGTCAGGCTGTATCTTCTCCCCCTGTTGGCGGGATTAGCGGGTGCCGCGCTGGCTTACTACCTGGCCCGCCTGGCCGAGGTGGGCCCGATAGGGATTGATGCGATATCGCTGTTGGGCGGGATCGTCAGCGGTGCTGCTGTGGCTGTGAGGAACCGGTACTTTTCGATTGAATTTCCCGGGCCTGGCATTGTCCACTTGTTGCGAGTTAATTGAAGAATCACAATCTGGAAAATTTACACGAGGAAATTGCTGTGCCGAGAAAATTGCTCTTATTTGTATTCATGCCTCTGCTGATACTGGTATCTGGAACCGGGTATGCCCGTGTTACAGGATTACCGGATTTTACGGAGTTGGTGGAAGAAACCGGCCCCGCGGTCGTCAATATCCAGGTAATACAGTTCGGTGAAAGAGTTCGCGGCAGGCCGGACGGCATGGATGGTCCGCAGGGTCAGGAGGAAATCCCTGAATTTTTCAGGCGCTTTTTCGATGTTCCGGGCAATCCGGGTGGTCCCGGTGGTGATCGTCCAGATCGTCGTGGCGCCGGTTCAGGGTTCATTTTTGAATCGGATGGTTACATCATCACCAATCATCACGTGGTTGAGGATGCCGACCAGATCATCGTTCGAATGGCTGACCGCCGGGAATTTGAAGCTGAATTGATCGGTTCTGATCCACTCAGCGATATAGCGCTGCTCAAAATTGATGCGAAAAACCTCCCAACCCTTAAACTGGGCGACAGTAAAGACCTTCGTCCCGGAGAGTGGGTCGTAGCCATCGGTTCACCCTTTAATTTCGACCAGTCGGTGACCGCCGGGATTGTTTCCGCCAAGGGCCGCAGCACCAACCAGCAACAGTACGTCCCCTTTATCCAGTCTGATGTTGCTATCAACCGGGGTAATTCAGGCGGACCGTTGCTGAATATGGATGGGGAAGTCGTCGGGATCAATTCGTGGATTCTCAGCTCGGGTGGCGGTTATATCGGGCTTTCTTTCTCTATTCCTATCGAAACGGCCAACGGGGCGATAAAACAATTACGTGAGAACGGCAAAGTTTCTCGTGGATTACTTGGGGTTCAGGTTGGCGCCGTGAACCGCGAGATGGCAGAGGCATTCGGGCTCGAGCGGCCCGTGGGCGCACTCGTGAATGATGTCACCGAGGGCAGTGCCGCCGAACGTGCCGGCATTGAGCCGGGCGACGTTATTCTTGCATTCAATGATGAGCCGATTGAGTCGTCCGGAGATCTTCCCCCACTGGTGGGTATCAACCCACCAGGGACCAAGGCCGAAGTGTTGGTCATCCGAAGCGGCGAAGAGAAAACTTTTGTCGTGACGCTTGATGCGCTCGAGCCGGATGAGGAAGGCAATCTGCGGGCCTCAAACGCCCAGGACGGCCCCAGTAATCCGCTGGGCGTGGTGGTCGAACAGATCAACGAAAACCGCCGCAGAGCCCTTGGAAACCCTGAGGGTGGTGTGATTGTGTCACATATCGAAAATGATGCCGCATTCCGGGCAGGACTCAGAAACGGTGACGTCATCCTGACGGTCAACAACAAGGCAGTGGATGATGTCGATTCGTTCAACGAGATTGCCGACGAGTTGCCTGAGGGCAAGGCGGTTGCATTGCGCGTGATGCGTGAGGGCATTACGCGATATATCGCTTATTCACCGGCTGTTGAAGAATAAAGGTCCCCACTTAAGCTATAATTGGGGATTGCGAAACAGGGCCATTCGTTTCACCGGAAACGGATGGCCCTTTGATTATTGTCCGAAGAGAAGCAGGCAGCCGGGGAATGGACCAGAATCACATCCGAAATTTTTCGATTATCGCGCATGTTGACCATGGCAAATCGACCCTGGCGGATCGTTTTATCCAGATTTGTGGTGGGCTTACCGAACGCGAAATGGAAAACCAGGTTCTGGATTCCATGGAGCTTGAGCGTGAGCGCGGCATTACGATCAAAGCGCAGAGTGTGACGCTCGACTACAAGGCCCGAAACGGAGAGATCTACAAGCTCAATTTCATTGATACGCCGGGACACGTGGATTTCTCTTACGAGGTTTCGCGTTCACTCGCGGCGTGTGAAGGCGCGTTACTGGTCGTCGATGCAGCGCAAGGCGTAGAAGCCCAGAGTGTCGCCAATTGCTACACAGCTGTTGAGCTTGGCCTGGAAGTCATTCCCGTACTCAACAAAATCGACCTGCCATCGGCAGAGCCGGAGCGTGTCAAGCAGGAAATAGAAGACATCATCGGCATTGACGCATCCGACGCATTAAGTGTCAGCGCCAAGACCGGCGAAGGCATGGAGGACGTGCTTGAGGCAATGGTACAGGGAATTCCGCATCCAACAGGGGATCCCGAAGCACCTTTCAAGGCGCTGATCGTCGACTCATGGTTTGACAATTATCTCGGTATCGTTTCGTTGGTTCGTGTGGTTGACGGTTCAATGAGTAAAGGACAGAAAATAAAGATCATGTCCTCGGGCAATCAACACCAGGTTGAGCAGGTCGGCGTATTCACACCCAAACGGGAAATTCGCGGCATGATTGCCGCCGGCGAGGTCGGGTTCTTCGTTGCCGGGATCAAGGACGTTCACGGTGCGCCCGTCGGGGACACGATCACGCTGGCGAAAGGTGGTGCTGAAAAACCGCTGCCGGGGTTCGAAACCATGCAGCCAAGAGTTTTTGCGGGACTGTTTCCCACTGACGCAGAAGATTACCCGGACCTGCGCGAGGCGCTGGATCGCCTGCAGTTGAATGATGCCGCGTTGCAGTTCGAGCCGGAAACTTCGGAGGCGCTGGGGTTTGGGTTCCGATGCGGATTCCTGGGCCTGCTGCACATGGATATCGTGCAGGAACGACTGGAGCGTGAGTACAATGTTGAGCTGATTACCACCGCACCAACAGTCATTTATGAAGTCGAGATGAGCAGTGGGGAAATCATCAGTCTGGAAAACCCTGCAAAGCTGCCGGAAGCCAACAAACTGGCGGAGATTCGTGAGCCGATCATCGAAGCGAACATCCTGGTGCCACAGGATTATGTGGGTGCGGTCATCGGTTTGTGTGAAGAAAAACGCGGCATGCAAAAGGCAATGCAGTACATCGGTGGACAGGTATCCATTCGCTATGAATTACCCTTGTCCGAAGTCGTACTGGACTTCTTCGACCGGCTGAAATCGGTCAGCAGGGGGTACGCATCCTTCGATTATCATTTCGTTCGCTTCCAGGAAGGGCCGTTTGTCAGGGTTGACGTGTTGATCAACGGTGAACGGGTCGATGCTTTGTCCCTGATTGTTCACCGGGAGCAATCGCAAAGACGTGGCAGAGAACTGGCGAGTAAGATGAAAGAACTGATTCCCCGACAGATGTTTGATGTGGCCATCCAGTCTGCCATCGGGTCCCAGGTCATCGCGCGGACAACCGTCAAGGCGCTGAGAAAAAACGTGACAGCCAAGTGCTACGGCGGGGATGTCACCCGCAAACGTAAGCTCCTCGAGAAGCAGAAGGCCGGGAAAAAACGTATGAAGCAGGTCGGTCGCGTGGAAATCCCTCAAGAGGCTTTTCTCGCCGTGCTTCAACAGGATAACAAGAGGTAAGATGAGCCGATGAAACCGGATTTTTCATTGCTACTGGTAGTTCTGACCGGCCTGACCGGTCTGATTTGGATCATTGACAGCCTGTTCCTGAAAAGGCGCAGAATGGATCGGGCGGTGCAGAAAAGTATCGAGAGGCCCCGTGATCCGGTCATCATTGAATACTCGCGGTCCCTGTTTCCCGTTCTCCTGATCGTGCTGTTATTTCGGTCTTTTCTGTTCGAACCCTTCAAAATTCCTTCCGGTTCGATGATACCGACCCTGCTGGTCGGTGATTTTATCGTGGTGAACAAGTTTGCCTACGGCCTTCGGCTACCGGTCGCACATACAAAAATCGTCCCCATGGGCCAACCGGAACGCGGTGATGTCGTTGTTTTTCGCTACCCGGTAGATCCCAAGGTCAATTTCATCAAGCGGTTAGTCGGACTGCCCGGCGACAGGATCTCCTATCGCGACAAAAAGCTGTACATCAATGGTGAACAGCTTTCGAATGAAATACAGGGGCACTACAGCAGAAGCGAGGTCAAGTGCGCCACCCCGCGACCAGACGCCATCAGGTTCACTGAAACGCTGGATAGCGTCAGTCACGATATCCTCATACACGAGAGCTCCAGAGACCGTGATGGCCAGTGGGAGGTTCCCGAAGGGCATTATTTCGTCATGGGAGATAACCGCGATCGCAGCAATGACAGTCGCGAGTGGGGATTCGTTCCGGAAGAAAACCTGATGGGGCGGGCGGTTGGAATCTGGCTCAATTTCGACTATACGAAAGGTTGTGGTGACCTGTCACGAATTGGTAATGGCATTCAATAATATTAAGTAACAATTTTCTTTAACCCTATGGAAGCGTTATAGTATTCCTGTCCACTCAACAAGGATGAAGGTGAACTGAAATGAAAATTCGCAAAGAAAGTGGTTTAACGCTGATTGGATTCCTCATTGTATTGTCCATCACTCTGTTTTTTGCATACGCCGGGATGCGGTTGGTCCCGATGTACCTTGAATACCATGCTCTGGGTAACGCGATGAATTTGCTTGCAGAGGAACCAGGTGCTTCAAAACTCCCGCCGAGCAGGATCAAGGATAAGGTCCTGAGGAGCCTTTGGGCCAGCTACGCCAGCAATAACATCACAAAAGAAAAAATGCATATCTCGAAAAAATCAAATGGCGTGAACCTTCGGGTTAAGTACGAAATCCGTGAGCCATTCCTTGGAAACATCGATATCATCGGGAAATTCGACCGGACCGTCGTTCTGGGAAAATGAGGTGAAGCATTCCGTGACCGGTGTTGATTACCGGTTCACCGATCCGCAATTGCTGTTGGAAGCGCTCACGCACAAGAGCGTGGGCGCCAGGAACAATGAGCGACTGGAGTTCCTTGGTGACAGCGTTCTCAGCGTGGTGATCACCAGCAGGCTTTTCGAGTTGCGGCCGGACGCACCGGAAGGCGACCTCAGCCGAATGCGCGCACGCCTGGTCAGGGGGGTCACGCTATCGGACCTCGCCCTTGGGTTGGGTTTGGGAAAGCACATCCATCTGGGTGAGGGCGAACTGAAATCGGGCGGGTTTCGGCGGGCGTCCATTCTTGCAGATACACTCGAGGCATTGTTTGGCGCCATATTTCTTGATGGCGGGTTTGAGCAATGCCGGCGGGTGATCACGGAATTATTTGACCCGTTGATCGAGAAGCTGCCTTCCAATGAAGACCTGAAAGATGCAAAAACCCGCTTGCAGGAGTGGCTACAGGCGCGCGCCAGGCCGCTTCCTGTTTATGCGTTAGAACGCGAAGTTGGCGCCGATCATGCCAAAACTTTTTATGTCCGCTGTGAGATTCCCGATGACGGGTCCTCAGCTGAAGCCAGCGGCAACAGCAGGCGGAAAGCGGAGCAGGCTGCCGCTACTGCGATTTTGCAACGCTTGCGGGAGAGCTGAAGTCAATGAACCAGGATTATCATTGTGGCTATGTCGCCCTCGTTGGGCGCCCCAATGTCGGCAAGTCGACGCTGATGAATTACATTCTGGGTCAGAAGCTGAGCATTGTGACTGCAAAACCGCAGACCACCCGGCAGCGGATCGCAGGCATCAAGACAACGGACCAGGGGCAGATTATTTATATCGATACACCCGGTATACACCTGGCCGCCAAGCGAGCCCTGAACCGATACATGAATCGCATTGCGCATGCTTCTTTCCACGAAGTTGATCTGATTCTTTTTCTGATTGAGGCCGGCCGCTGGACGAAGCAGGACGAGAATGTTGCCCGTTCTTTGCAGTCCGTAGGCGTGCCGGTATTGCTGGTAGTCAATAAGATTGACCTGGTTCCGGACAAATCCCGGTTGCTTCAGTTCCTCGAAAAAGAAGTCAACACAGCGAGGTTCGAAGAGGTTTTTCTGATCGCGGCAAAAAACGGGAATGGCATCGACCGGCTCGAAGAAAAAGTGCTTAAAGCGTTACCTTTTTCGCGTCCCTTTTACGATGAGGATCAATTCACCGACCGCAGTGAACGATTTCTTGCCGCGGAACTGATCAGGGAACAGCTGATGCTGCGCCTGCACCAGGAATTGCCTTACGCACTGACGGTCGAGGTAGAGGAATTCAAGCGTGAGCCTGGCTTGCTTCGCATCGGCGCCATTGTCTGGGTAGAGCGCAAAGGGCAGAAGCAGATCGTCATAGGCAAAGGTGGCGACGTGCTGAAGTTTGTCGGCAGTCGCGCCCGCATGGCCTTGCAGGAATTGTTTGAAGAAAAGATCTTTTTGAGGCTTTGGGTCAAAGTCAGCCGTGACTGGTCAGACAACGAGCGTGCATTAAAGCAATTCGGATTCGACGAGTCATAAGCGGCAAGAATGCGCATCCAGCTCGAGCCTTCCTACGTTTTGCATGCCAGGCCATTTCGAGAGACCAGCTTGTTGCTGGAAGTATTGAGCCGTTCATACGGCAGGGTCGGCCTGGTTGCCCGTGGCGCGCGTGGCGCCCGATCCCGGTGGAAAGGTCTGTTGCAGCCATTCAGGCCCCTATTGTTGAGCTGGAATCAGAAAGGGGAATTGGGAAGCCTGACCGCCGCTGACCAGGTCGCTTCTCCTCCTGCTCTTGAAGGTGAGGCGCTCTTTTGTGGTCTTTATGCCAATGAGCTGACCATGCGATTTCTGCAACGCCAGGATCCTCACCCAGGGCTGTTCGAGTGTTATCAGGGGCTGGTTTCCCGGCTTTCAGCGGGTGAACTGTCACAACCTGCACTTCGAGTATTCGAGGCAGAGTTGCTGACGTCTGCGGGCTTTGGGCTCCAGCTTGAGCATGAGTCTGGTTCTACCCGTGAGCTGGAAGAGGGCACCTGGTACTTCTACGACCCTGAGACGGGCCCCAGACGGATTGAGAACCGTGAATGCGATGCTCAGGAACTGGTTTCCGGTGCGGCGTTATTAGCGCTAAAATCCGGGGACATAACGGATCGGCATTTCAGAGAACTTAAAGCACTGATGCGTAAACTGATCCGATATCACCTGGGTGGCAAACCACTGAACTCCCAGGCTCTGTTCTTTTGATGATGACAAGGTAACGGTTATGGCAGTATTGCTGGGTGTAAATATCGATCATGTTGCGACGGTTCGGGAAGCCAGGGGAACGCGCTATCCATCCGTCACTGAAGCTGCTGAACTGGCGGAGCAGTCTGGTGCGGATTCAATCACGGTCCATTTGAGAGAAGACCGGCGTCACATCCAGGACGAGGATGTCCGGCTGCTGTGTCAGAACACCCTGACCCGGATTAACCTCGAGATGGCTGTGACACCGGAAATGCTCAAGATCGCTATCGCCCGCCGGCCGGCGGATGTATGCCTGGTCCCGGAAAAACGTGAAGAACTGACCACCGAAGGCGGGCTGGACGTCGTTTCCAACCGGGAATCTGTCACCGGGGCTGTTGCGGAGCTGACCGCTGCCGGCGTCAGAACCTCCCTGTTTATAGATCCTGACCCTGATCAGTTGCAGGCAGCTTACGACGTGGGTGCTCCGGTTATTGAATTGCACACTGGAACCTATGCCGACGCGGCAGATTCGGATCGCAAAAGGGAATTGCAGCGGCTGGAAATTGCCTGCCGCCAGGGACATGAATTGGGTCTGCAGATTAATGCAGGGCATGGCCTGCACCTGGGGAATGTTCTGGAAGTAGCCCGACTGCCTTATATGACCGAACTCAACATCGGTCATTCCATCATTGCGCGCTCCATTTTTGTCGGCTTAACGTCCGCCATTCAGGAAATGAAGACGATCATTCTTTCGGCCTGACCGAACTCAGTGTTTCCGGCGCAGGTATTCATGCACTTCCTCCCTGGCGCTAAAGTAGGCCTTTGCCAGCGCGGATGACCGGCCTGACTGGTTCAGCACGCGGCTGAGCAACCGGAATCTGCTTTCCAACCTTGTTTCCGCGGTCATGGCACAGGAAGCAATCAGTTGGTGAACCAGTTCTGAAGCCTTGCTGTAGTTGAGATTGAGCAGGTGAATTTCCAGTTCAGGTAGCCGCGTTTCCAGCTCCGACCTGAACAGTAAAGCAAGTTTCGCCTGTGGCTCATCCGATACTCCGGAAAGCATCGGCTTGCCGGTCAGGTCAGAAACGATGCTTCGTAACTGTTGTGCAGATACGGGTTTGGTCAATGCCTGCGACACACCCAATTGCTCCAGCTCGTCAACTCGCCGGCGGGGATCTTCCCCACTGACTGCAATGAAAACCGGCAGCGAAGCACCGGGTGGCCATCGCAGTTTTAGCAGCCGGATCACTTCCAGACCATCCATGTCCGGCAAGTGCATGTCCATGAACACCACGTGGGGTAGCCACTGGGATGCGGAATTCAGCGTATCCCTGCCACAGCATACGCGCCGAGCGATCACGCCGGTGCGGTCAAGGGAGGCGATCATGTGCTGACTGGTGACCTCGTGATCGTCAACCACGAGCACTTTTAACGGACCGGTTTGTGAATACTTTGCCATTTTGCCCCTTTATTCGGCATCATGGTCTTATGCCGCTCATTGTCATCAACCCCTTGAGAAAAAGCATAGCTGATTCAGATAAGCCTGCAAGTCTTGTGCTGTGCATGATGCTCATTGGGCTGATCATGTTCGCTACACCGGTTCATGCTGTGTACCCCGAACTGCGCATCAGCGCAGACCGCATAGACGCTGGAAACATTGAAGTGCATCAGGTTGCCGCTCAATTGGCTGAAGACGGGACGTTCTCTGTCCGGGCAGCCCTGGCAGAAATATCTGTAAACGGGTCGGTCTGCGAAGATCTGGTGCTGGAAGGCATGCTGGAGTCGGTCGAGGAGACCGGTGACGGGATCCTGGTGAGAAGCAGCCTCAAGTCCGGAATATTCGAAGCCGGACTGGAGTTTGGTGCAAAATCGGGAAATTACTCTGCCGCCTTGACGTTCAAGCGTCAGAACCTGGAAGAATTTTCAGGGTTTTCACTACTCCCTCCGGAATTTTCGTGGCTACGCACCGGTTACATCGATGCTGAAATGGTTGCCAATATGCGGGCAGACGAACCGGGTGATCTGGTCCTGCGCCTGGGAATAGGCAACCTGGGTTTTGATTCGCCGGAGGGCCGATTCGCGGGTGAGGCCTTGTCGGTTAATGCCGAAATTGAACTGGCCGGCCCAGATTGGATGTCGCCGCGAATTGAAGGCGCAATTGGGCAGGGGCAGTTGTTGATCGATGATTTTTACCGCGATTTTTCTGATGGCGGCCTGGACTTTGGGTTCCTTGTGAGCGCCGGTGAAGACCAATGGGCGGTCCGTGAATTTCGAGCGACGGACAAGGTTTCCGTGGTTCTGGAGGGTGGAATGACTTTGGACTTGGAGGAGGGCGTGAAAGTCACCGGGGTCGAAATCAATCGCCTGGACCTGTCATTCCCCATTGCCTACGAGCGTTACGTTGAGCCGGTTGTGTCGCGCCTGACGCTGAATGGTTTGCAGGTGACTGGAGAGATTACCTGGAGTGGGCAGTGGTCCGACGGTGCTTTTCAGTCAGGCGATCTTTTAATTTCAGATCTCAGTGTCGTCGACATCGAGCGACAACGGTTTGCAATGACCGGGTTGGATGCGCATATGCGACCCGGTGATGACGGTTTTGATTCCAATCTTACCTGGCGGGGTTTGCTGGTTGGGAAAATAAACCTGGGGTCTGGTGAAGCAGCGCTGGATTCCGCGCCCGGCGCTTTCGCCATTGTCAAACCG
>Ga0316191_10000125_pt1 | contig 42850 bp, 33 predicted proteins | sample Eddworburr2cm_MG_FD_204928 | JGI IMG/M metagenome (GOLD analysis project Ga0316191, IMG submission 204928) | Coastal sediment microbial communities from Maine, United States - Eddy worm burrow 2 cm | ecosystem: Environmental > Aquatic > Marine > Coastal > Sediment | place: USA: Maine...
TCCCCGTTCAGCACAATGATTCCATCATCCGGGATTGTTCCCAGCGCCTGCCTGATTGCCCCGCCCGTACCCAGCGGCTCATCTTCAACAGAGTAATTCAATGTCATCCCGCGATAGGTATCACCGAAGTGTTCCCTTATGACCTCCCACTTGTGTGACACGGCCAACACAGCCTGCTCTATACCCTGCTCAACCAGGTAATCCAGAAGATACTCAAGAAACGGGCGCACCCCGACTACTGCCATGGGTTTGGGTATATCGCCGGTGATGCCGGACAGGCGTGTTCCCAGCCCACCGGCGAGGACTATCGCCTTCACCGGTTATCCTGCCCGCCAAATAATGTCTCCTCAACCAGGTCACAGATGATGTGAGCCAGCATGATATGTGATTCCTGAATACGTGGCGTACTCATCGAAGGTACCTGAATACAATGGTCGCAATGTGCTTGTATCCCTCCCCCGCTCTGCCCCGTCAGACCAATGGTAGTAATATCCAGCTCCCGGGCTCGTTGCAGTGCAGCAATCACATTAGATGAGTTTCCTGAAGTACTGATGCCAATAAAAACATCGCCCTTTCTACCGTTGGCCTCAAGCTGGCGGCAAAATATCCGGTCAAAGCCATAATCATTCCCGATTGCCGTGAGCATGGAGGTATCTGCAGTCAAAGCTATTGCAGGCAAGCCAGGCCGGTCAAATGCATACCTGCCCACAAACTCTGCAGCGATATGCTGTGCATCGGCTGCACTGCCACCGTTTCCAGCCAGCAGCACACGATTACCCTGCCTGAAGGCTGCGATACATTCACCAGCGACTTCATGCAATAAATTAATCAGCCCCTCATCTTCAAGAATCTTCTTCTTGACACTAATCGAATCCCCTATTGCCCTGATGATTGCATCCTTGCTCATACTGACCATCCCTGTGCGCCTTCCCTGGTGAAATGGAATCGATAAAATGAACCGTCAAACCCGGACAAGGCCGCCATAACATCAAGCCTCGACGTTGGCTCGACAAACAACATCATGAACCCACCACCACCGGCACCGGATATTTTTGCTGATAAGGCACCTGCTGCAAGCGCATTATCAAAAACCTTATCAATGAGGGAATTCGAGATTGATTGCGCCATATCGCGTTTTGCCATCCATGACTCGCCCAGAATCCCTGCCATTTTCCTTATCTCGGCCTTGAGCAGGGCTTCCTTCATGTCGACAGCGCTCTGCCTGACCCTGTGCATTGCCTGCAGTGACTTGTCATCACCCGATTCTGCCGAATGTATTTGATCCTTGATTATATTGGCAGATTCCCGCGAACGGCCGGTAAAATACAACAGCATGCTGCATTCAATCTCGTTGATGATTTCATCACGGATACGCAGCGGGTTAACAATTACCCTGCCATCGGCATAGAACTCCATGAAATTGAATCCACCGAAGGTCGCTACATACTGATCCTGTTTCCCTCCAGCCAACCCACAATCCTTGCGCTCTATATCGTAGGCCAGTTGCGCCAGATCATATTCACCCAATGGCAGCTTCAGCAGCTCCTGATAGGCACGCAGGATAGCCACAACCATCGTTGAAGAGGTGCCGAGTCCGCTACCAGGCGGCGCATCTGCATTGGTTATGACCTTGACGGAAAGTGGTTCACCACCGTTGAACTCGCTGACGATGCGATTATAAATCGCCTTGTGCAGCATGAGGGGACCTTCAAGGGAAAAATCCTGTTTGGCTGGTGATACCCAGCTTTCTTGAAGGTCTGCCGCATGAAACTCCACGTCACCATTATTGCTGGCAATGATCGTACAGTAAGCATACATATCGATCGCAGCATTGAGTACGTTCCCTCCGTACAAATCGCTGTAGGGTGACACATCAGTGCCACCACCAGCCAGGCCGAGCCGCAGTGGTGCACGTGATCTAACTATCTGTCTGGTCACTTGATACTCCGCTATAGAATTTCCAGTCACAAAATCCACAAGTACAATTGAGTAACCCGGAACGGTTTGTGTGGATTTATCAGGGTTAACGGCACAATTCTGAAAATATGTTGAAAATCATCCGGATAATCAAAGATATTTGGCTCTCAAAAACAAATCAATCTTTTTTACAGAACCGCTGACAGCGTTCCCCTGCCAGATCATCACAGCTCCCTATCCCTTCAGGATGCTCAAGACATTACGGAACGATGCCCATCCGGGAGTCTCTATGAGTGAAGGCAGCACAGCGTCAATCGCATCCCGCCTTCTTCCTGATTTCACGAGGGCATAACCGAGGTTCAACCGGCCATTCCGGAGCCGGGCCATCACCCCCCGCCGCACGGGAGCAGAGAAGCCACGGGCGAGATGCTTCAGATCGAGGAGGGTCTGCACATTGTATTCCTGGGATTTCAGGGGGTCCGATCGTGTTGCGCTGCCCCCATGAATCAGATAAGCACCCAGCGGACGGCAGATCACTCCTACCCTGCTACTCACGGCACAGAGGCGTGTCAGAAAGTGTACATCCTCGCACACCTTGAACCCGGGTGGATAACCACCAAGCTCGTGGAATGTTTTCCGGGGTATGCTTAGAGTATGGATATCCCCAAAGTGGTCGGCAACGAATGACCCAATTTCCTGTGATTCCATCACTACTTCATTTTTCCCGCCGGCCTTCTCCAGCATTTCACGACCGGATGGGTGCAATGCCATCGAGGTACTGATCAGGCTACCATCCTCACGACGGTAATCGTAATCACCCGTCAGAAAATCCAGCTGCGCATCACGCCCGATCCACTCTGCATGCCATCTGAGCCGGTTCGAATAGTACCAGTCATCAGCATCAAGAAAGGCAAGCCAGTCGCCGGTCGCACTTTCTGCCCCCCGGTTGCGCGCTGCAGATACACCGGCATTGACCTGGCTGATGACCCGGACCTTGTTGGCAAAACCATTGGCCACGTGCAAGCTGTTATCAGTCGAACCATCGTCTACCACGATAATCTCGTGCGCCGGCCAGGTTTGTTCAATAACCGACTCTATGGCCCTTGGCAGGGTTTCAGCCAGATTATAGACCGGGATGATCACCGAAAATTTCGGTGGCTTCCGGCTGCATGACGGCTGCATGCTCACCCTGTCAGTTTCCAGACCAGTGCGGCCGGTACTATCCAGCCGGTCAGCCAGGCCAGTTTGCGCAGGCGCGGTAACTCCCTCAGGCGCCTGATCCAGATATGCAACCTGCGGCGCAGCCCCTGTTCAACCCATTCAGGGTCACGGTCTTTCAGAATCCTCGCGAGTTTTCCGGTGGAGAGAAAGCCCAGGGATGGCCAGGCAGTCAGCGCGCCCTGAAGCAGGCTTTTTATTTGCTCCAGTGACCGCCCCTTATCTTCATCCGTACCCAGAAAATTAAACCGATGCGTCTCGAACAACGCCGGCCGGCCCAGTTCCACCTTTAATGCAAGCGCTCCATGCGCCTGTACAGCCGTGTGTCCCAGTAACGGCTCAAAATAAACATCACGCACCATGTATACGATGCCATTTTCTCCCGCCTGGCCATTATGCACCGGGTTCCCGGCACCCGCGGGCTTTCCCGCCTCATCCCGCGTCTCATAACGACGGCCTGGCGTTACGATCACACCTATACCCGCCGCAGCCCAGTCCTGTTCAACCATGTCATTCCAGATAAAAGTGGGGGGAACAACTACACCGGGGGCATGCCCAAAGATGAGCTGGAAACCGGAAACCTCCTCTTTTACCGCTTGTCCCACTTCGATGCTGTTCAGTGTTTGCGCAGGTAGTACCGAGGCATCTACCCAGCGGCTCTGGAGGGGGGATGGCAGTTCTTCAGTCGGGGCATCCGGAGTGCGATCCAGCCAGTTCCTTACCGATGCATTGATTTCGCTTGCTGCCATCAGGGCAGGTGGCCAGAAATGCTCCAGGCCATGGAGTTGTATATCAAATACCCCATTAGCTGTCCCACTTCTGATTGCATCCAGAAGCGGGCCATGGGTGTGCATGGAGATCAATTGCCGCTGGTAACGACCACTTGATTTAATAGAGGCCCCGTCCGCTGTTGCCAGAACCACCCCGAGCGTCATTACCGGTTGGCGCCCATCAGAATCCGAAAAGCATGCCAGCATGCGGGCAATTTCACCAAGAACACCGGCCTGACTTGCCGGGCCAGCCCCCCAGTCGTCGCTTTCAATGATCAGCACCGGACGACGCAAGACCGGTTCATGCCAGTTGGCAATAATTTCACGCCGGGCATAAAGAAACACTATGGTGCCGGATACAAGCAGCCACAATATCAGGAACTTGAGAATAATTTCCATTGACAAAAGTGTTTGGTGCGACCCTGATTAGCCCGTGCTTTCCTCGCCTGGATCATTTTTTTGATGCGACGAAATATTCTTCCAGAAACATGTTAAAGACCGGCTTACCTGCCAGTGAAGTCACATACTGCAAGGCCTGTACACCCAGCAGATTATTGATAGCGCGCATCCCGACCACCCGAACCGGTCGCCTCGCGTAAGGGCCACCCACTATATCGCCCACTTCGCTTTGCGATGGACACTGGCTTGCAGTGGGATACTCCTTTAATCCACGGAGAAAAAGCGACCACTTACTGTGTCGCGAATAAAATTCGTTTACTACCAGTCCTCCCTGTTTAAGAACACGCAGCATCTCAGCATAGATCCTCTTTTTATCATCATGATTGAATTGATGCATAAAACGTGTGCTGTAAATGACGTCGAATACATTCTCACCATACGGGAGTTCAAAAGAGTCACCCAGGGCGAGCCGGTATGGATTGTCAACGCCTGCCAGTTTCTGGTGTGCCTGGGACAGCATGGTTTGGGAGAAATCCATTCCATGCAGTTCGTGACCAGCTGGAAGTGAAGCCAGATAGGTCAGCGTCATCCCGGTACCGCATCCGACCTCAAGAATCCGGAGTGATTTGTCATCACCAAGGTTCTCTCTGATCAATCCAGTAAGTGCTTCATTGCGCATTTGACGGTATTGCTCCTTGTAGGGATCACCATAGCGAGCCACCTCGTAGCTGCTTCCCGTATGGTCGTCATACATGCGCTTTCTGTTTCTGGTCTCTGTTTTCATACTAATTCGTGCCTGAATAGATTGATGTTGACATATGAGCCGAATTTTCGATTAGGCCGGGATTATTCCTGTGTGGCCTTTCCTCATTATCCGGAATGCAGCACGCACCGGGAGTTATCTGCATTTTTACAGTAGTTCGGGTTATTAAAAGCATAAAATTTGCGGCATCTGAACCGGACACCATCGAATGCAACTTTATAGTCTTCCTGGAGTAGCTGCATAACCAGAGACTCCATGCGTGACTTCAGCGCTCGCATGCCAGACATAGACGCAATGCCATCTTGAAGTACTGTAATACTGAAAATGTATCGGCAAAAGCTGCGCTTTTTTTAAATTGTACAGACTATTTTTATCTCCAGGACCCGCGATTGATTGAATGGTACAAGAAAAACCTCATGGGATGAGCAGGATAGAGGTTGCCTAAGCCTTATCGCTCAACACTAATCAGGTCTATAGATAGTCACACAACGGATACTGCCATTCAAGCTGGAAACGACCATGGAAAGCTTCATCTCCCACGCTGGTTTGGCGTTCACAGGGGGAGATTTCCGCGCTCTTGGGCTGCCGGATGTGTGAAACGAGAGCTGACGGCACCCGGTAACGGGACCGGGACCGGGTACGGGCCGACAAGCGCGAGAAAGGCTACATGCCGACGGGAGCCACCTGGCTAATTGACCGATTGCACCCAGATTACCCATTTGCCAGTGCCCGGATATTGCGGGATCTGTTGAACCCGAGAGATATCAAGGCAGGACGTCGCCGTGTGTGCAGCTGATGCGATTTATGGGTATCGAGGTGCTGTACCGCAAGCCCAACCAGCAAAAAGCATCCAGCGCATCAGAGCAATCTGTACCCGTCAAGATACTTGAAGGCAGAATGGCCCAATCAGATTTCGGTAATTGGCAGTACATATATCCACATTGCCCGGGGCTTCGTCTATCTGGCGGCCGCAGTCGACTGGCACTCACGCAGGGTATAGTCATGGCGAGCCTCCATCGCGATAGACGCGCAGTTTTGCCTGGATGCGGCCCAGGAAGCTGTGGACAAGCTATGGCACACCCAAGATCTTCAACACCAAAGCTAACCAGCCTTGGTTCCCAGGCCGGCTGAAGATATGGTATCAGCATCAGCATGGACAGCAATGATTGTTGGCGGGACAATGTCTTCGTCGAACGGCTGTGGAGAACGATCAAGTACGAAGAGGTTTTTCTCAAAGCCAACGAGTCAGTCTCACGCGACAGGGCTTCGATCAGACATTATCTGAACTTCTACAACTCAGGCCAACAGCACTTACATCTTGACTAACAGACACCGGATCAAGTTTACTTTACGCTCTACTCAAAGCACCATAACCAGAGCGGGCAAAGATCCACTCCCAGCAATGGAATTGACTGTTCAAGCAGACGGGACCATCTCTTATGGCCGCATCACCTCAACTCTTTCGTACATCCTGGCATCACGTGCATGTAGCGGCAAAAGCCTTGCACTAAAGTGCATGGTTATGTCTGGCGGATTAGGACAAAAAATATGTCATTAGGAAATACTTTAATCAGCATAGCGCCTTATATACCTTGGCGTGTAAATTATAATTTAAGGAGTTTACTTGGTGTTTTTCCGGATTTTTTGATTGCGGGTTTCCCCAAATGTGGCACAACATCTTTGTATAATTATCTTATTCAACATCCAGATATCTTATCGACAGATGTTAAAGAACACTGGTACTTTTCAACATTCCCTTTAAAACCTATTTCATGGTACAAGTTCAGATTTCCATACAAATTTGACAGGGCTATGAGCCAATTAGGTTTGCGTACACCGTTTCTTTTAGGTGACGGAACGCCTGACTATATTTTTCGTGAAGCATCCATAAAAGCAATAAAAAACCATATGCCTGACGCCAAGATTATTATTCTTGTCCGGGATCCGATTAAACGTAGTTTTTCTTATTTTCAACACGAAACTCGTGCTGGACGAATAAATAAAACATTTGATGAATTGGTAGATTATGAATACAAACAATTCAGGAAGAAAGGTATTTTATTTCATGAAGATCTCTATGAACATCCTCAATTAAAAGACACCTTCTTACTAGGTTCCTTATATTCAGAATATATCGAGACATTGTTAAATTATTATTCAAAAAAACAAGTTCTTCTGGTTTCATCAGAAAAACTTTTTTCAGAACCAGAAATGGTTTTTAGTGAAATACTAGACTTTATCAACATAACACCTTACAAAAATATCACGTTTAAGACATTTAACTCCGGTAATTATAATATTAACAAAATCCCAAGGAGTGAGTTTCTATCTGAATTTTATGCTCCTTATAATACAAAGCTAGAAAACATGCTTAATGTTAAATTTAACTGGAAATAACATCTCTCTAAAAGATTTATTTACACTGGTATTTGTCAGCATATTACTGTCACTTACCACCGCAACCCGCAAATGACAATTCACGTTTAATGAGAAGACCTTAACAAGTGTGTTGCACAGAAGGGCTTTGCCCTAGCCCCATCGTCGGGAGACAATGTGGTGACACCTGAAAATTTAAAAGCTCAGACTTAAGTTACCTGGAAACCGCACAAAACCACCTACGTCAAGGAATCATAGAGGCGTTGCAAATCCTCAATCGGCTTGTAGGTGAATTTTTTTTCGACGACCTCCCGACCTTTTCTTCCCATCTCAAACCTGAGTTGCTCGTTATCTATCAGTGTCGATACATGTTCACATAGACCATCGACATCATCCGGATCAATTAGAAACCCGTTTACCCCATGGTCAATGATCTCCGGTATGCCTCCAACTCGCGTCGCCACTACGGGCTTTCCTGCTGCACCTGCCTCAATATTTATGAGTCCAAATGGTTCATTCCACTGTGAAGGAACGACAACGATATCTGAAGAAGCGTAAATGTTATTCACGTCAGAGCGGTATCCGGTGTAGATAATTCGCTCGTCACCACCGATCTTCTCTTTCAGCATGGATTCCGTATAGGCACCCTTGTATTTATCCGGGTCTCGACACGCCCCTACAATAAGGAACCTGACATTATTATGCCTGACCGCCCGCGTCATACGCAGAAACATGTCTATACCCTTGACTGTTAGAATCTGCCCGACAAACGTCACAACGACCGCCTCGTTCGGTATGCCCAGCTCACTACGAATGTTTTTTGCTTCATCAAAGGACGTGAGTTGAATCGCATTATGGATGACGTGCTTTCTTGCTCTCGCAGGCTGTGAATGTTCAGCAACATACCTGGAGACAGCAACGATTCCATCGGACAGATTAGCAACGGGACCCGATGCTTTGCCCACCAGGTGATAGTGAACGAGTACGGGTATATGCAAAAGTCTCGCTGCCACGAACTCAGCGGGGCGCCAGTAGTAGGTGTTCATGTGGAACACGTCAACGTGCTCCTGTCGAAACATTCGCAGCGAACGCCACACCGCTTTTCCATAGGCGATGGGATTGCCTGGCTCCTGGTTCTTCCCCCATATAAGGTAGCGTACCCCTAAGCTGTCAAGTTCCTCGGTAATTCTGCCCGGGTATGGCAGCAAAACGAGCGGGGTATATCGGCCACGGTCGAGAAGCCGTATATTGGTAAACAGCACTCGACTCGCGCCACCCCAGTCACGAGCACTCTGTGCCAGGTAACAGATAACTTTAGCCATGGTTTAATATTCCTATGAGCCCTTCCCACTTTGCCTGGAGTAAAACAGGCAGAGGGAATTATCTGAGTTTTTACGGCTATATGGTGTTATTGAAGACATAGTAAGGCATGGTATCAGAATCGGACACTGTCGAATGCTGCTTCATAATCTTGTTGCAGTAGCTGCATAACCAAACGCTCCAGACGTGACTTCAGCACTGGCATGCCGGATATGGACGCGACTCCATCGTGAAGTACTGTATTTTTGATATGGTATCGACAAATACCGCGGGTTACATAGTTATATAAACTATCGTTATTCAAGGGAGATTCTGCGGCATATCCCCGCAGGAAAGCGGACATGGCGTGTCGCGCAATTCGCCAGGGCACAAGCGGCACTGTGCGAAACAGCATCATGTATGTGCAAAGATTAGTGAGGTCTTCGTATGGCACGCCTGTCCCGCAAGTACCAAAATCAATAAAACAGGCTTTGCTGTCCGCCATGAGGATATCTTCACTTTTGACGTTTCCGTGGATCCATGCAGTGACCCCGCAGGAGTTATCCTGCTCATTTACCCAGCTTGCGATGTTTTCTACCAGCAGATCAGGTTCCTTGATGTCACTCAGATAGGTCCTGAGGTAAGACAAGGTATCCGGGCTTAACACCCTGAGACCTGCTGGATCATTATAGGTATGGAACCGCCCCAGACACCTGCCAAGGTTTTCCATGGCAGGCATTGAGGTGCGTTTTGAATTTGACAGTCCGGAGAGACACCCGGACAGAAAAGACCGGTTGAAGCTCTTGCCCTCTACAGCAGAATAAAGTGTGTATCTATCCGTTAGCGAGGCACGAATTGCCCCGGCATGCCGGTATCCTTCAAAATCACCAAGGGTTGCTTTTATCGCTTCGGCACCAGCAATCTCACGCCGGATCCACTCCTCTTGCAGTGAAAACTTCAGATACCAACTGTGTTTGCCATCTACCCTGTAGATGTAATTTTTATCCGAACTAATACAATTGAAGACCTTACTATCCAGGGTAGCTTTAGAACCGCTTTTGAGTTCTTCCAGTCGAGCCTTGCACGTTTCAGCAAGACGACATAACTCATCCGCCTCACGGGCGATTGATTCATTTTCGGCAAGAGACAGAATTTTCATTACGTCTGAATATACTCAGTCATTATAAAAATCTTACTGTAGACTTCTGGCTGTGATTCGCGCCGGGGACGACGCTCCTTCAGGACTGAGCCAGAGACCCACCAGGGGTGGATTCCGGCGAGCAAATAGACTGTATGCAAGTCTTTTCCGCAACTCCATGCAGCGCAGAACCCGGTCCGGTTTAACCGCTTTTCCGCTTCAGGACATAATCCGCCATTGATTCGATGGAGCCGAGATTATCGATATTGATTTCCTCCTGCTTAAGCGACATGTCAAAAGCCTTTTCATACCAGACCACAAGACCCAGTATCCCGGCCGAGTCCACCAGTCCTGTTGCCGGAATTATGTCATCATCCTGTATCTGGCTTGCATCATTACCGATTTCGCCGGCAAGCTCCGCGAGCTTTTCACGGATTTTGGTTTTAATCTCGCTTTTTTCCATTGTTGATTATCCCTTGAACGTTTTGCCACCGTTTATGGCTCCATAGCCGTGCCATATAAAGTGGTAATAGAAATACCAGTCACTATACCTCAGGCGGTTGCGTCAACGCCTGCAGCACACCGGCAACATCATTACCACTCAGAATCCGGTGGTCATAACTGGCACCCAGCACTGCCGACTGCCCATCCCCGGGCGGAGCCGAGTGCGCAACCATCAGTGCGGTATAGGGTGCCAGAACCGGCACATGGCGACTCACGTTCCAGCGAGCCATACTGGAAAAACCGAGCGTCGCACCGATTGATTCATCAGGCCGCAGTTTTTTCGCCATGGCATGGCGTTGCACTTCTCCCAATGCATCGATGAACTGCCTGTCGTCCATGGCATCTGCTTGCTGTACGACGGTCAGATACAGGGTTTCGCCTACCTGAACGGTAAACCCCAGATTAACCTGGTCATAGAGATACTTCTGCCCATTGACCAGGGTGGTATTGATTTTTGGAATATCCCGGGCAAGCTTAACGAGGCGATAAGCCATCAGGGGTAACAGTGGACTGAGCATGAATTTGTGTCGTTCAGCAAACGCCGCCGCGTAATCTTCCCAGGCTTGCTGGTCATAGGTCATCTCCAGATAAGCGGCCACGGCGTGGTCACGGTGCCATGTCACCGTCGATACCATGCCGTGTTCCTCGGCACTCAGCGACCGCAGACTTCCTGGCGTGCCGGGTAAAAGTTCCTCACCACCTTGCTGGATATCTACCTGTGCAGCTTTGACGATCGCTGCAGTGCTGCCCTCGCCTGCAATGAAGGCCTCTATGTCCCGCACAGTGAGGCGTTCACCCTGATGGGGGATTTGTCCGGCATCCAGCTTGTGCTTGTCCAGCAACACCTGTGCCTTGGCAGTGGGTTGTAGCGAACTCTTTCCGGAAGACTCTTCAGCCGGTACCTTGCTGACCAATTCGGGCACCGGCTCATCGAGGCTATCACCGATCCACATCATCACCGCGCCAACTTTCACTCTTTCTTCCACATCACACAGAACTTTCAGAACATAGCCGTCCTGCTCTGCTTCGACCGGGATAACGGCCTTGTCCGTTTCCACTTCAGCGATCATGTCACCGGTCTTAACCGTATCACCCGCACTAACGGTTACATCGACGATTAGCACAATATCGTCGTTAATATTCACACAGGGTACGTAAACTGGATGTGGCATAACGAAAGCTTCCTAATTAAACAGGCTCACTACTTCATTGATGATACGTTCTTCCGATGGCAGAATCTGGCATTCCAGACTGCGTGCAGAAGAGATGGGGACCGGTGGGGTACCGATCCTGATGGCACGACCACGATAACCGGTCTCCATCAAGCTGGCCAGGATTTCGGCACTGACCCCGAAATCATCATGTGCCTCTTCCACAATGGCCAGTCGCGTGCTGTCCCCCAGGTGTGCAATCAGGCTGGCTTTCGGTAACGGTGACAACAAGGCGGGTACGATAATCTCTACCTCGAGTTCTTCCTCTTCTTCCAGGTATTCGGCCACTTTTTCAACCATTGGCAGCATACCCCCATAGGTCAGAATGGTAACGTCAGGTCTGTCACGGCGCCTGACCAGGGTAGGAAAAAGATGGGCCGCCACATCGTCCGAATTTGTGTCCAGGGGCAAGAATTCACCCGGATCCTGAATCTGCCCGTAAAGCAGTTTGTGTTCCAGAAACAATACCGGGTAGCGCCACTCGGTGGTGGCATTGACCAGCAAGCCAGCCACATCATGCCGGTGACTGCCAAAGACAACGGTGAGACCAGGGACCGAGGTAAAAATATTTTCGGGACTCTGGCTGTGGGTTGGGCCATAACCGCGCCCTCCGCCACTGGGCGCACGGATCACCAGAGGAACCTCAACATCCCTGAATACACCCGGGAATTTGACTGCATGGTTGTACAACTGATCCATGCAGAGCGTCAGGAAGTCTGCAAACATAACTTCCATTACCGGACGATAACCGGCAACGGACAGTCCGATCGTGACGCCCGTGATGCCCGCCTCGCTAATCGGCGTCGACAGCACCCGCCCGGAGAACTTCGAGGAAAGACCTGCCGTCACCTTGAAGGCCCCGCCATAGGGATCATGGAGATCTTCCCCAAGCACGATCGTTTTGTCCGAACTCTCGAGCAAATGATGCAGCGCCCTGTTCAGGTGTGTTCTGACGTTTTCTCCCTGCCCGGCGGGCGGTGTGGTTTCCGAGCATTCGGGCTCCACAGCTGCACAGGTAAAGATGTGCCTGGGCGGGTCCGCGAAACAGGCCTCCGGTGAAGCAGTTGCTGCAGCTTCTATCTCCTGAATAAAGGCCTGGTTGAGTTCCTCGATGGACAACCGGGTCTGTTCCGGCAGGCGTTGCCCGAGCGCAGTCAGCGGATCGCGTTGGCCGATCGCCTGCATCTCACTATCCGGGCGCAAATCGTCACCCTTGCTATGCGGCCCCAGGCGTTTGGTGTCAATAACGAGGAAACCGGGTCTATGGCCATGCCGGACTTCCTCGACGACCTTTTCAACTTGTTCAAACAACAGGGGGTTGGCATCATCAAGTCGCCAGGTTGACAAGCCGAACGCCCTGCCCCGCGCTTCGATGTCTCCACCTATGGTGCTGGTGGTGTCGGTTGTTTGCGCGATACCGTTGTTTTCTACCACGAACAGTATGGGAACATCCCAGATCGAGGCGAGGTTCAGACTCTCATACAGGAGACCCTGACCCAGGGTGCCATCACCCAGCATGACCACGACAATACTTTCACTATTGTCCAGCTTTCTGGCCAAACCTAACCCGACGCCAATACCCGACATACCACCCTGAACACCGTTGCTGTGGAAATGCCGGTAGGCCAGATGCTGACTACCACCATGACCACCACATACGCCTGCCTCCCGACCCATGACCTCTGCCACCAGGCCGGTAAACTCGCCTGAATAGCTGAGGAAATGCCCGTGGTTACGATGATTGGAAAGCACGACATCTTCCGCTTGCGTCAGGGCGCGCACCACCGCCATCTGGCACAGCTCCTGCCCCAGGCAGGTGTGCGTGGTCCCCGACACCAGTCCCCGGCCAAACTGGGTCAGGATAAGCTGTTCGGTGCGTCGAATGAGATCACCGTATGCATACAGACTCTCAGGCTTGAGCGCAATCAGTGGCCGCCCGGCAACATCGGCATCAAATCCAGGTATCTTATCCAATTAAATTCCTCTGAATTTCTATCTTGAAGAGTAAGACAAAGCGCTCGGAACAAGCACGCGCAAACTTAAAGGTCTGTGCATGTTATTTACAATAATACCAATATTGTCATAACGTTATGCTCCAGTCAAAGACAGGACAATTGATATTTATTCAAACCCGATGAGTAAACAAACCGGCCATGCATGTGTCATATCAATACTCATTATCCTGTGATCGGCATGTCAGAAGACAAGCTAAACGCCCTTATTGAATTGCTGCATCTCAGATCATCCAGTCCACTGACTTTTCACACTTCAGTATTTCAGTCATTTCCTCAGTTCCCGTATTTGCTTCAACAAACCAACCATTCCACGACGCGTCTTACTGTCATCACCCTGACTCGCACCTTCTTCCGGCGTCACTGACTCAATTTCCAGAAATCCACCTTGTAAATTAACAATGACCTTCTGATCATCGCCCAGTATTGCGAATGCACGGGGTCTCTGATAGTGCGCTTTTGCGACATAAATGAGACCGCTGTCATTCGTCAGAATATTTCTGCCCTGAAATGGCAGCGTTTCAATTGCTGTACCGAACATCTCCTCAAGAACAGTCTGCATGACATCCGTATGAGAGGTAAGTTTGTCGATATCGGAATTCCCTTTCCCGGGAATATGCATCAAAAAAGGCACTCTCATCTGATAGTCGTTAAGATTTGAATTGTGGCCAAAACTGCTTTCTTCAAAAAATTCCTCGCCGTGATCCCCGGTAATTATCACAATTGTATTATCCCATGCTCCGGCTTTCTTTATACCGGCAACCAGTCTCTCAAGTTCTGCATCCACAAAGTGGATAGCATTTTTATATCTGTTAACCAGTTTCTGTCTGTCTTTGCCCCTTAATTTCTCATCGGAATAATCCACCTTCCCCTTAATCTCCGGCTCAAATATCGTGTGCGCCTCCGGATGCTCATAGTCCGAGTGCGTTGTATAGTAGAGCAAGAAGTTAAAATATGGTTGCCCGGTTTCCTCGTGGCCCGTGGCTATTTCAATACTCCTGTCAGTGACCAGTTTGTCCCTCTCGTAATTCTTTCCATGCTCCGGCAGAAAGGTATCCGGGTTTTTACCTAACATGAATTTATCCATGTCATACCAGCGCATGGTTCTTGCCGTGGTTGAATAAACCGAATATCCATTTTGCCTGAGCAGTGATATCCCGACTGGCGGCACCTGACTGAGTCGAAAATCATGAAAATAATAGGGGTTCAGACCATACAGCAGCGAGAAAAGGCCATAATGCGTAGTATTCCCACCTGTATAATGATTATTCAGCCATATTGTTTCTCTTCCCAGTTTTGTAATAAAAGGTGCTGAATCTGAACCAACATCCTGTTGCCGAAGACTCTCGATGACTACCATAACGATATTGAAATCATGAATTATATTAATTTCATCGAGCTTCAGATCACCAGGATAATTTAAATGTGTGGTTTCTGAATTACCTGCCAGACCTTCCAGTGGCTCGGTGAAATTTCTTTTCGGATCATTTCCAAGTAAATAACCATATACCTTGCTGATATGATACGGGTGAGGCACGAGGTATGCTGGCGGGGCTTCCCTTAACTGGAATACGAATGGTTGTGCCTTGAAGTAAAAATAGGAAAACAGTGACTTGTCAATACCGACAAATACAGCCAGCATTAAAAAATATATTAAAATATTCTTCCTGCCAAACGAGATCGTCGTAACTGTAATCCTTGACAGTGGTGAAATCAGGATATGTACAGTAAAAAAAAGAACGACCGGAAAGATTGCGACAATTAATAGTTTTGGCGATATTCCAGTCATGCTCAGGGCATCTTCCTGCACAAGTGCCTCGATTACAAATCGATTAAGATGCAGATTCATTGTGTTGTAGATCTTACTGTCCAAATACAGATAGATCGTCAACAAAACACCGCTAACGGCAAACAATACCAGCCGCATTTCCCTTCTTCGCACCAGGATTCTTTCAACAAAACAAATAACCAAAAAAGTAACTGATGCAACAGCTATGAAATGCAGCCAGAATGAGAAGAAAATATAAAAAGACAGGCCAACAGACAGGCTCGAGGTATTCAGCCCGCCCAGGTACCGTGAGTAGATAAATACAAATGAAAAGAAAGCAATAATTGTATACAGTGTAATAGATTTTTTATTATTCTTGCTTTCTTGTTCTGACATACAGCTGACACTATCAGTAGCATCTTGCATCTGCAATTTTGCATGATAAGAACTGTCCACGTTATTAATTTCTTACCAGTACATCAGTCTTTTGCGATGGCCGCTCGTTTGTTTCAACCAGAGGTTTCCCGTCCTTACCGGGCTCAATGTCCAGCTGTGCGAGTTCCTCCAGACTAATCATCTTGCAAATCACCATAATAGCAATGAGCGTGTAATACAGATCGAAATAAGCAAGCCCCAGAAAGGCTCCGGATGCAGCGTACCCGACCATACTGACCTGGACCATACTCGCCAGATCTGCGGCCCACTTTGTTTCGGGTCTGCGTTTGGCGAAGCGCCGGATACGGCTTCCTGTATTCCAGGTAAACCAGGCAAGCAACAAAAACATGGTCAATCCGATAAAACCATGTTCTCCCATAATCTCGAAGTATATGCTGTGCGCATCCGCACCCCCCGTAATCGGTGCGTATTTTTTGAATGCCGGTGGAAAAAAGGTTTCGAACCCGCCTCCGGTTATCCGGTCTTCTGCAATACGGTATGCCATCCACCAGGTATTGATTCGAGTCATCGCCGACTTATCCTCCTTAAAGGTCTCAATGGTGGACATGCGGTCATACCATGACTGCGGCATGATAGCGGCCAGCGCACCAACAACGACAAGGATGGATAACACGGTGAAAATCTTGTTCCGACTTTTTAGCCAAAGGAATATCCCCATGACCGTCATTCCTATTAATGCACCCCGGGACTGGGAACCAATGGCAGCAATACCCGTAAAAAACATTGCCACAGTCACACCCTGGTGTACCCATACATATTTTGCCTGCAACTGCAGATAGCGCATCAACGGGATCGTCATAATCAGGGCCAGCCCTATCTCGTTGTTACCCCCGATAAATGACCCCGCTGGTCCCTGCACGTTAAATGCTCCACCAGTAGAAATCGTAAAGATGCCGCCTTTAACACCATACAATCCCAAAGACAGCACAATTACCCAGATGAGCCAATTGAGCTTTTGCTTTGTATCAATCAGCATTAACATGACATAAAGCATTAGCTGAATTTTCCAGACCTTGCTCCACTGATCCCACGCCCCATCGGTGTTTAAGGCAAAAATGGTGGTAAAAAACATCCACAGTATGAACATCAGTAACAGTATGGTTTCACGTGTCCAGGGAACACGTATGGGTTCCTTTAACTTCAGCATCGAAATGAAAATAACAATCGCAACTATCTGGGAAAAAGGGAAATCGTAGGCGAACCCGTATGTCAAGCGGTGCGGGTTCATAAACCCCATCCAACACCATATATAAATACCGATATAGGGTCTTGAAAATACGTACGGCAACATACCAAAATATATTGCCGTCAAGACAATATCACGCATGGCACAGGTACCTTATCAGGATGTTTCTGTCTGGAACCATGTTACTCTCAACCCCAGCTCTCGATCATGTAACAGCCCCTCAGCCAACATCCGCTCAACCTTCCGTTCGTGACGTAAACCACGCTGTTTAACCTGATAGAGACACCCCTTGCCATGTTGTGGTGCCCCCAGTCTCTCTCCACCTGCGAGTCGCCGCATCAACTCGACATATACATATGCACTTGCTTTCACACTCCGCCAGAACAGGGTCAACTCATCATCATCAGGACATACTTCCGGGCTTATGTGTGCAATCAACCTTCCCGTATCAATACCTGCATCGATGAAATGCAGCGTACAACCGATTTTTTCCGGTTCTTTGTTGAATAGTGCCCAGAAGGTGCAATCGGCACCGCGGTACTCCGGTGACAATCCACCATGCAAATTAACGATACCAAGCCGGCCCTTCTGCAACAATTCCCCCTTGATGAGCGAAGTGCCGAATACGGCAATCAGGTCCGGCTCCAGTTTGTTGGCAAGCTCTACAACATCAGGGTGATTGATATAGGGCACCTCGTTGACCAGGTCCGGATGATCCAGCTTCGGAGTCCCGTCCGTAAAAAAGTACCTGGCCTCGGGATGGCCGTGATAGCGCCGCCGGTCTCTGAGCCAGCGCCAGGTTTTACGAAAAAAATTGTCTGGCCGTAATGTTCTGGCGAGTTTGCGCATGTTCCATTCACTGCCGGTCTCCTGCACGATGGCAAGCACTTCTGCCGCTCCGCACAAGGCATTGGCAACATACAAATGCCGTGGCGAACAACCGCACAGAACCATGATCCTGAGCCTGTTCAAGTTATTGCGTACTCTCGACCAGCGGAATGGGCGGCACAGTCGTATCAGTCATGTCCATCATCAGTGCGTCGGAAAAAAACTTTGCCGCCCAGTTCGGGTACTCGAAGCGGGAATAATCACCCCAGATAGGAAAGGAGCCGGCGATGCCACCACGTACCGCATCATCCGGATCCTCCAGCTTCTGGGTTGACTTGATATAGGCCAGTCCCGCTTGCGCGTGGCTGCGAAAACTGTCTTCAGCAGAGATCTGTGCGAGTCGTATCCAGTTAAGGCACATTTGTGCCAGACCGGTAAGACAACAGTAGCTGGCATCAGTTACCCAGCCATCCTTGTATGTGCCGGCCAACCAGCCATCCTTGCGCTGTATGTCCGCCATAGCCCTGCCTGCCTTGAGGGCAGATTGCAAATAACGTTCCTCGCCGAGCAGTTGCCCGGACTCCAGAAACCCGCGAATCGCATACGCAATGGTATGGGTAAACGGCGAACGAAACTGTTCAAAGGCATTGGTCGCATACCATCCGGACGCTGTTTGCTGGCTCAGAGCCCATTCCAGATTGCGTCTCGCTGTTTCAATTAAATCCCTGTCCCCGGCCAGCAGTCCTGTTGAGAGCAATGCCCAGGTGGCGCGGGTATTGTAAACATGCGGAATATCATTGTGCTCAAATTTGCGCCAGCAGCCATCGTCGTCCTGCTGCTGCCTGAGCCAGTGGCCTGCCCGCACTGCCGACTCCAGGCACTCTTCCCGCCCCAGCCGGGTATAGCCTGCAATCAGCCCATGCATAATCTGCCCGGTATTAAAGATAACAGGCCTGCTGCCTGCCTCGCCGAAATGCCCCGGAAATGCCCCGTCTGAAAGCTGAATGGAAAGTTCCCAGTCGATCATTCGACCTGCACGTTCAAGCAGTTCCGGTCGTTGCAGGATTTCCGCAGCGGCGTAAAACGTTTCGATGATATAGCCTGTTGTCTCTGGATAAGCGGGTAACCAGCCGTCCTCGAAACTCCAGCCGGCAGACACTCCTCCCTGATCTTCCTTGCCGTCTCTGACATCCTGGGCACGACAAAGCCAGTCGATGGCACCTTGCAAATGGACCTTGTGAGCCTGCTGTTCTCCAGTCGCCGGCCTGAACATATCCGCAACAATGAGCCGGGCATGACGTGGTTGCCAGGGGCGATAGCGAAACGGCAGCGATGCAAGCTTTACGATATTCATTTTTATCGATTCATGGTCCCTGCTTAGTTAATCGGCGGTTGCATGGCCACCTTAAGGCTGTCCGGGAGCGACACCTCGCTGACCACGTAGCGATGCTTCCCGGAGGCCTCTGGCGGAATACCCTCGACCAGACGCAGATCAATCCGGACATCTTCCCCCAGGCGCCCTTGCAAGCCACGTTCAATACTGCCCCGGGAAGTCTCCTGCCAGCCGGCATTCGGCACTACCAGAACCTCGATGTCATGTACTGTGTGTTGCACTATCCTGAATTCGGCCACACCTTGCACTGCACGCAAGACATAAATAACGGCAAGGGCATGCATGATCGTACCGTCCGACCGTACAATAAAGTCTGTCATGCGCCCCAACACCTCACCGATGACATGCAATCCACGTCCTGCCTGGCAGGAATCGTCTGAAACACGGACCACATCACCTGTACGGTAGCGTATAAAGGGCTGTGCAAGGGATTCGAGTGCAGTCATTACGGCTTCACCCGTTTCACCCGGGGCAACGGGTTGGTCCTGTGCATCCAGCACCTCCAGGATGATGCTTTCACTCATCAGCAGCATCTGCCCTGCCGGCGTCTCATGGGCAGTAAAACCGATATCACGACTGCCGAACTCGTTCGCCACCGGGACCTGGAAGGCCTTGCCGATCAGTTGCCGCTGGTATTCCAGCAGTGGTTCGCCTGTGGTGCATACAACCTTCAATCGAGGCAGCCTGAAGCTGACCGAGCGCTCGATCACATGGGCAGCGAACAGGGCCAGTGAACTTGCATAACCATAGATACAGCATGGCTGATAGGACTGGATCGCCTGCGCATAGGTATCCATGCTGGCAGGTGACATCTCAAAGGCGTTGAGCACCAGTTGATTCAACAGGCGATCGCGCAGTGTCTTCACCCGATCGGTCTTGTCCAGCTCTACCGGTGCACCCCACAGATAGACTTCCGGATCGCCAGGCTCTACACCCCACCAGCGTCGTGCCCGCATACGGCCCGCCGCATCCGACGCCTGTCGCCGGCGGCCATAATGGAAGATCAGTGGCTGGCCACTGGACCCACCCGTGTTGTACTTAAAGGCACCACCGGGCACAGTGTGCCATACCATCTCGTCACCATGTGTGAATGCATCCTGTTTATCCATGACAGGCAGAGTGCGCAGATCTTCCAGCGTCACTTGACCATCGGGATCGATACCGGCTGCAAGGATTCGTTCCCGATGCCAGGGTGTGTGGGTGCAGGCCGACTGGAGCAGGTCGGTCAGTTTCATTTCCTGCAGCTTTTCGAGCTCGGCACGAGCAAGCCATTGACTATTTTCCAGTTCAGCAAGATATCCAAACGTAGGCCGTTTCATGAGGCGTTCATGGAACGGATAGATCAGGTGCCTGGCAAGCAGAGGTCTGATCATTTTCGACTAACCTCCATAGCCACCGCTTTTCCGGCTGCCCGTTGATCTGCAGTCACGATCTGACTGAATTCCTCTGTCAGACACGTCACCCGGGTATCCCAGGCATTTTCCTCGGCATAGGCGCGAATCAACGCACTGTCCCAGACCTGTTCCAGCGCGCTGCGCAGTGCCTCACGCAGCGCTTCCTGATTGCCAAACGGTACGACAGTACCCAGCCCCGGGCGACTCACCACCTCGGAATTACCACCCACATCCGTGGTGATGACAGGGAGACCGCAGGCCATCGCTTCCAGGAAGACATTGGCCCAGCCTTCATTGCTGGTGGCAAGCACAAATACATCAGCTGCCGAGAGTGGCCACTTGAGTTCTGCTGCTGGCATGGCGCCAAGAAAGTGAATCTGCTTGTCCAAACGGAGTTCCCTGACCTGCTGTTCCAGTTCTGCACGCCGGTTACCTTCCGGACTCGCTCCTCCGGCAATGAGATAATGCAGACCGGGTTCGGATTTGAGCAGTTCCGGCATGACCTCAATGACCCGGTGAAATCCCTTGCGTTCTACCAAAGCGCCAACCGATACCATTACCTTTGCATGCAGCGGGATACCAAATCTTCTTCTGGCCTCCGCCCCGTCCACAGGACAGAATTTGTCAGTATCAACACCATTACCTACTACGCGGATTCCGGAGGGATCAACACCATGCGCAATAGCATGCTGGCGCAGGGATTCCGAAACCGAGAACAGGCGAGTTGCACGCAGCAGGGCACTGACCATGAGGGGACGCAGCTTTGGATTCTTGCTGTGAGGTATTTCGGTACCACGCATCGTTATCGTCACCGGCAGCTCGAGCCATTTACCCAGTAACGTGGCAGCATAGCCATCAGGATAGGCAAAGTGTGCATCGATAACATTAAAACCTGTCTGTTTCCGGAGTCTTCGCAGTAACGGATAGGTCCTCAGTGCCATGGAGAGACCGTCAAATTGCTTGAAAAAACCAGGCACTGACAGAAAGCGCGGATACAGTATTCTTATCCCTTGCTGACTATCCTGTTTTGGGGCGGGCGGCCGGAAATGCGGCCTGAATATGCGAATCAGGCCTTGCCCAGGAAACCAGGGTTGCGGAGAAACCACAGTGATCGGCAACACTGCCCCTACCCTGAACATTCGCTCACGGATGAATACACCCGCATTCGGCGCACCTGAATGCGGGAAAAGACTCGAAAATACCAGTAATCTGGCTTGCTGCTCACACATGACAGTGACCGAAAGCTAGAATCTTGCACATGTCTTGTTCAACCATCTCAAATATTTTCTGTACATGTACGAATCAACCTGCCTTTTCACAAAAGATCTGCTGCCGCCCTGCAAAAGGGTGCACATACTTGAAAGGACAAAGCGGACCTCGGCCAGTCTGAATGCACTGGCATTCCTGTCAACCGTGTGTTCGTAACCCAGCAGAAAACTCTCCTGATATTCTGTTATTCGACTGCTGGAAACCAGGGGATCTGTCTTGAACGTTTCCAGGCGATGCCAAAAACGGCAGACGTCGTAAATGGTCGAGTCGTAATTGAAAAACCCAAAGTCCAGCACACACAAGTGATTATCCTGTGCAATCATATTATGCGGCGCGAAGTCATTATGACAACCGGCGACAGTGTTCTGCTGCTGTTTTGCCTGCCTGGACATGGCCTCTATACAATCGGACAGTTTTTGCTGCAAGCTGTCACTTACACCACTCTCAGGTCTTGCAACAAGATCACAGAGGCGAACATTGCAATAGTCCACAACATCACCCGCCGAGAAAGGACCATTCCCCTTGTATGTCAATTGCTGAAATTTGTTCAGCCATTTTCCCGCAAGGTAGCAGGACCTGCCGGCCTTGTCTGAATCATGGCTTGATGCCCAGATTCTTGTTGCACTGGACAATCGATGTTGCAACGTTGGCCCGCGCGCCTCCTCAGTCACAATAGCCCTGTAATCCGGAAACACAGCCAATGGCCGAACCACTGAAATATGTGAGGTGCCGGCAAAACCCTCGTAAAGGCTGTGGAGCACTTCGTATTCCTTAAGCACATCTTCCTTTATCTTTTCTGTTGCACCGCGCCCGGGAATCAGTATTTTTACATATATTGAATATCTTTCCTCGCCGACAAACAGTTCTACCCGGTAGGTTGTTGATCCAGGGTTGGAGCATTCATCAATTTCTCCAACCGTGACTTTGCCACCGGTGTCAAAAATCCGGTTTCCATCGCGCACAATCTGGTCAAGTATTTCGCGGTTCATGTTTTTATAACTGCCAGGCTACGGGAAGGTAATACATCAACTACAGAAACGTCCTTGTGCAGATGCATCACAGGGACTAGATCAAGCGTTCATAAACGGCTTTATATCTGGCCACGCTGGCTGGCCAGTTGCGCTCCCGTTCCACGAACTCTCTCCCTGCGGATTGCATGCGTGGCCACTCGCCCGGATGCTGCAACAGCATCAGAATAGCTTTCACCAGTGATTCCGGATCGCCTGCGCGGAACAGGTTCCCGTTAACGCCATCACTGATCAGTTCCTTGTGACCACCCACGTCCGATGCGAGGACCATCCGGCCCTGTGCCATCGCCTCCAGCGGCTTCAACGGGGTAACCAGCTCGGTGAGACGCATGGGCAGACGCGGGTAAACAAGGATATCCACCAGGTCATAATACTGTTGTACCTGGTCATGGGGCACCCGGCCAGTAAACACGATCTTGCCTTCGACACCGAACTCCCTTGCCTGTTGATGTAAAGTACTTTCCCGGGGTCCACCACCAACCAGCAACAATCGCACATCAGGTGCCTGAGCCAGAACCTGCGGCATTGCCTCGAGTAACAGGGACAAACCCTCGTAGGCATAAAATGACCCGATGAATCCGAGTACCTGTTTGTTTTCCAGTCCCAGGCGCCGGACCAGTTCAGGATCCCTTTGACGGTGCCGCTTGAAAAGATCGACATCGACAGCATTGGGTATGACTGTAACCTGCTCAAGGGGAATTCCCCGCGCAAGAATGTCGCTACGTAACCCCTCGCAGATAGTAGTGACCGCATCAGCCTGCCTGAACACCCGTGTTTCCAGTGCGCGCGTCAACCGGTAGCGCAGACCGCCCTCCCTGCAAGTGCCATGATCCACGGCCGCGTCCTCCCAGAATGCACGGCATTCATAGACGACCGGAAGATTGTGCCTGCGCCCGACCCTGAGCGTTGCCAGGCCATTCAGACTGGGTGAGTGCGCATGCAGGATATCGGGTCTTTCTTTTGCCACCACTTCATCCAGCCTGGCGGACAGCGCATTAACCACCGCCAACTGGTCCAGTACCGGCAAGCTGTCAAGAAGTCCGCCGGAAGCTTGAGTACGGTAGAAATGGAATCCATCGACATCTTCTTCCTGCCCGGCGGGGTTCAGGTGCTTGCCGCCGGTAATATGTACCGTTTCCCAGCCCATGGCACGCTGCTGCTGCAGGATATTGCGGGTACGGAATGTGTAACCACTGTGCAGGGGAATCGAATGATCGAGGATGTGCAGAATGCGCATGTGGTTATCCCGTTGCCGCCATGGCGTCCCGGCCATGCAGGCTGCCACGCACGAACGCCTCGAACATCAACAGCGACCACAATGCTGCACTGTGGTCACGACGACCTGACTGATGCTGGTCGAGCAGGGTTTCGAGAAAACGGACATTGAAAATTCCGGTTCCTGCCAATGTTTCACCGAGCAGTGCTGTGCGAATTCGCTGTCGCAATGGCCCCCTGAACCAGCTGGCCAGCGGCACGGCAAAACCCATTTTTCTGCGGTAGAGAATCTCCCGGCTGAGTAGCGGTTCCAGCGCCTGCTTGAAAATACGCTTCCCTTCACCAGCCGAGTATTTCATCTCCGGTGGCAGCCCCGACACCCATTCCACAAACTCGTGGTCCAGGATCGGCACGCGCACCTCCAGGGAATGTGCCATGCTGGCCCGATCCACCTTGGTGAGGATGTCGCCCGCCAGATAGGTCTTCATGTCCAGATACTGGACCATCGACAGAGGGTGCTCCGGTGCCTTTTCCAGATAACGGTTGAACACCTCGATACCGTGATAGCCGGCCAACTGCTTGTGAAATTCCGGGCTGTAAAGTTGCTGGCGCAACGCATCGGGCAAAATGGAAAAATTATGGAAATAGCCTTCCACCGCATCACGCGCCAGCGCCTGAAAAGTTGACTTGGCACGAAACACACGCGGCGCCCAGTCAATCTTGGGATACATGCTACCCAAGGCACCAAATAGCGGCTTGCGCAGGCCACGCGGCATCAGGCTGCGCAAGCGTTCCTCATACATGTGCCAGCGATAACGCCGGTAGCCTGCAAAGTTCTCGTCACCACCATCTCCGGACAGGGCCACAGTAACGCGTTTCCTGGCCAACTCGCACACACGGTAGGTGGGCATGGCGGAACTGTCCGCATAAGGCTCGTCGTACAAACGGGCCAACTGATCGATCAGGGCATAGTCATCCGGGTCGACCTCTTCCACCAGGTGATCGGTACCAAACTGTTCTGCCACCTCGGCCGCATAGTGGGCCTCATTGAAATCAGGATCTCCGAAGGCGATGGAACAGGTACTGACGGGCTTGTCCGACAGGCCGGCCATCATCGCTACAATGGCACTGGAATCCACACCACCGGACAAAAATGCACCCAGCGGCACCTCGGCAATGAGACGTATTTCCACCGCCTCGCGCAGTCTTTCTACCAGGCCTTCCCGCGCATCGGCCTCGGCGTGTACGCCATTAGACACAAAAGGGACGTCCCAGTACTGCCTGGGTCGTAACTCCTTCTGGCCCGTCTGTACCGTCAGGGTGTACCCCGGCTCAAGTTTGTACACATCGCGGAATATGCTGCGCGGGTCCGGTACATAACCATAGGAAAAATAATCTTCCACCGCACGGGGATCAATCACCCGTGGCAAGGCTTGGCACTCCAGCAATGCCTTGAGTTCAGAGCCGAACAACAGCCTGCCATCTGCAAGACGTGCATAATACAGCGGCTTGATTCCCAGGCGGTCGCGGGCAAGAAACAGTGTGCGACGATTGCGATCCCATATGGCAAACGCGAACATGCCACGAAACCGCTTCACACACGCCTCTCCCCACTCCTCCCAGGCATGAACAATCACCTCGGTATCGCAATGCGTTCTGAACCGGTGTCCCGCTGCGATTAGTTCTTTTGTAAGATCTGAAAAATTGTAGATCTCGCCATTGAACACCACCACAACCGAGTGATCCTCATTGAATAATGGCTGGCGACCATTGGAAAGGTCAATAATGGACAAACGGCGGTGCGCTAGCCCCAGCCCGGGTTCAATGTGAACTCCGCCCTCATCAGGGCCACGATGAAACTGGACCTGATTCATACGTGACAACAGCCCTTCATCGATGGGCCGCTGTTCCCTGATATCGAATATCCCGGCAATACCACACATACCTTAGCGCATTCCTTCCCTATATGGATTGGTTACTGTTATCTGTTTACCCTTGCTGAGCAGGGTACCGTTTATTGTCTTGCTGGTGGCACAGTTCATCATAGACTTCCAGGTAACGGCCTATCATACGGTCAATGCTGAATGTGCCTTCGACACGCGTTCTTGCTGCCGTCCCGTGGGCAGCGCGCAGGGCAGCATTTTCAACATAGTTGAGCAGGGCCGCCGCCAGGGCCTGCGAATCTGCACGCGGAACCAGAAATCCGGTTTCACCTTCCAGTACCAGTTCCCCGTTGCCACCTACCCGCGTTGCCACCACCGGCAAGCCACATGCCATTGCCTCCAGAATGGTATTGGAGATACCTTCTGCCAGTGAGGGCAAAACGAACACATCCAGTGCCGACAGCAGTTGCGGTACGTCCTCCCGAGCGCCAGCCAGCCACACCCGGTCCGACACTCCCTCCTGTGCCACCAGCTCCTCGAGCTTGTGCCTGAAGGAGCCGTCCCCGATTAACACCAGTCGTAGCCTATTGTCGTCCGGGCGGCGCAGGCAGAGTTCATTGAAGGCCCGCACCAGGGTCAGTTGATCCTTGACTGCCTCAAGGCGCCCCACACTACCTATTAGCAGACTGTCCTGATCGGCAAACCCTGATGGAAGGACAGTTTCACGAATTTTCGTCTCCGCAGGCCTGAATCGCTCGACATCAACACCATTACAGATCAGTCGCAGTTTGGACTTCGCAACACCAACCCGGTTACTCAGGTAATTGCCTAAGTCCTGCGACAGTGGCACATAGCGATGCACCAGAGGCTGATATAGCCGTCTTATCCACCGGTATTTTCTGCTGGTGCCATCCAGATCGAACACATCACGGCCATGTTCGCCGTGTATACGGCAAGGTACCCCGGCCAGCCAGGCCGGAAGCTGCGCTTCCAGTGCTGCAAGATTGCGACTATGCACCATGGCGGGGCGCAATTCCCGAAATATGCGCCAGAGTTTCCATAACATTCCAATATCGTTACCCGGGCGCTTATGGAGCGCAATACAGTCGACGTCCTTGCGGATTATCCTTCGTTTGAAATCAGACAATTCAGTCAGACTGATAATGACGTGACGGTAACGGTCTTCAGGAATACGATTTATGATATTAACCAGCCCGTTCTCCAATCCACCGACGTCCAGGCGGTAAATGACATGCGCGATAAGCGGCGGAAGCGTGGAAGTATCGACAGGCATCCGTGCTCATCCGTTGTTATTTATCATGTCCCGCCGCCAAATCGAGGCTGCGTTCTATTTCAGGGAGCATGTCATTAATAAACGACTGTAGTGCCCTGGTGGCGTCATCACTGTCCTCGAGATAGTCCGTGTAGACGATGACCGCAGCCGCCGGTAATTGCCTGCCAAGCAGCTGGTTTTTTGCCTCCAGCAGTTTTGCCATATGCGGACTAGATAGATAGGTACCGTCAAACCAGTTCCAGTGATAGACAAGCAGCCTTCCCCGATTTGAAAGCAGTTTGCTCTGCAAGACGTTGATCCTTTGTCCCGCGACAGTGATGGACAGGTTCTCCTGACCGGCCCTCCCCCAGACGTCGCGGCTCGTTTCCAGTATCCTGTTGCGATCATTGATCAGTTCGGCACCCTGTCGCTGAGCCTGGTAATAAGGCAGGTATATTCCGACCTTTCGCCCCTCTTTCTGGTATGTTTGATGTACCGTCGCATCGTAGCCCTTATAGTAGGGTTTCCAGTCATCCACCAGTTGCGGAGACAGGGACCAGCCAGACGCGGCAACAGGCACCGGAAGGCTGACCTCAACATACGAATCAGTGCGTGAATTTATCCAGCTGCCCGCTGCTGGCCACACGGAAAGAACAAGCAGAGAAACCATGCCTGTAATAACAAACCTCGACCGTGCCACGCCTGCCGCCTGCCTATCCATGCCGGACCCCGGATTATCAGCAGCGACTTGACTCTCGTCTTCATGCCAGAGAGAACCAATCCAGAACAATAGCAACATGACCATGCCAAAAAAGACCCACCCGATAAACAAATGGTCGAAGCCCTTCGCATAGCGCATATCGATAAAATGCCCGATCATTACGATCATATAGACCCGCACACCACTGGAGATAAACGTGATAACGATGGTTACCAAGACGAAAAATAACCGCCGAAGCTGACTGCGATAGCTCAGATAGGCATATAAAGTACCGACAACAAGCGCCGCAATCAGATAACGCATGCCGCTGCATACTTCCAGAACAACCCAATTGGCACCGGGTGTGCTGAACGAGTGGCCATCTGCGAATATCGGAATTCCTGTCAAACGCAGGGCACCGATGGCAAATACGGCGGAAAAATCGATCATGTAAGGCACCAGAAACTTGCCAAACGGTACGGCGAACAGAAGGTAGCCCAAGGGAAAGGCAATCAGCTTCACCACCTCCCAGCCAAGCAGGGTCCAGACCAGAAGGATGATGGTCGCCACAAAACAGAACTGCTGGACTACTTGTACATCACTTATATAGCCCAGTAACCAGATGAGACCGGGCACTACCAACACGGCGGGTCCATAGCTAACCGGTTTCGGTTGCAGCATGGCCAGTTCGTGCCGCTTTCGCCACACCAGAAAAGCACTGATTGGCAGGATGACGAAGCCATGGGCAAAGGTGTCCGAGTCCCGCCAGATGGTGACCATGGACCAGGCCGTCTCCCGGTAGATAGCGATGGTTGTGATAATAGCCAGCAGCATTAACATGGCCGGAAAGACCCAGTCTATGGCATGGTTCGCGGTATATGTTCCACCTGTGGCAGGTGTTTCGGTTCTCTGGTTCATGCCGTCTCCCCCGCCGTTTTCCCCTTGTTGTGTAACGGGGCATCAGCTTGTCTCTTTAGCGGCTCATCCAGCAATTGATTCAATTGCATCAGGTTGCTGTCCCAGTCGTATCGGCGGCAGACCCATTGCCGTGCACCCTCTGCAACCGCAGGCGTATCCAGCTGCAGCATCCGTATTGCCTGTTCGGCCATCTGCTGCTCATCATCGGCAACCAGCAATATCCGGGAGTCATTGAAATCGATACCCTCAACAGCAGCGCTGGTAACAAGCACCGGTTTCGCCATGGCCATGGCCTCCAGCACCTTGTTTTGCACACCCCGGGCGATGCGGTGTGGCGCGACAGCAGCATGCGCATGTGCAAGATAGGGCCGCACGTCCGGGACCGCACCGGTCACCTCAACACCGGGCGCAGACGCCAGGCGTTGTACTTCGCTGGCAGGCCTGGCACCGACAATGACAAATCTTGCAGACGGAACGGCCTCTCGTATCCGCGGCATCACGTGCAGCGCAAACCACTGGACGGCATGTACATTTGCCCAGTAATCCATGGCACCGGTAAAAACAATGACCTTTGCCTGTTCACCATAGGGATTGTGGTAGTCTCTTTGCGGAGAGAAGTAATCCCGGTCAACACCGTTATCGAGAAAAACGATCCGTCCGGACGCCTCCGGCACCAGCCGTCTGAACAGGGCTGCCTCTGCAGAAGACACAAAAATACTCGCATCAAATGTGGTAGCGACGTTCTTCTCGAACGCCAACAGGCACTCCGCCTCCCTTCGATACAACCAGCTGACCGGCCAGCGCTTGTGCCGCGCATATTGTCTCCACTTGTCCGAATCGACATCCACAATATCGATCACCCGGCGGCATGATGACATCTGGCTGTCCATAACATATTGCGCCATGGCAGACGAGAAGACGAAAACACGCTGCAGACTGTCCTGCTCCAGCTTTGCATCCACCCATTTTTTCATGCGACGGTCGTAATAATAGGGAATACTGAGTGGAATTTTACGTCCCAGCCCGCTCAGGCTACGCAGCCGACCCGTTATTGGCTGTAACGGCAACAGATAAACCGATGCACACATCGACTCCAGCTTGTCCTGATAACGCAGGTCACGTGGATCATCCACAAACGCACCGAGGTGTATACGGTACGATCGGGCAAGATACCTGAGGATATTCCAGGAACGGATCTTGTCACCCTTGTTGGGCGGATACGGGATGCGATGAGCAAGAAACAGCAGGTCTTCCATCAGTTCAACCCAGGTTACGTGCCAGCAAAGGGCCAACCAGTCGGGTAACTGACAGGGGCAAACGTTTCCAAATATTGATGAAGAAATGATATTTCGGATTCGTCGGGCTGACGTTCGGCATCTGCCGTGCTCTTACCAGGTAATACTCGTAGTACAACGGAGTTGGCTCAAAACCCCAGTTTTTCTTGAAACTGTAAGAACCGGTTCCCTGCTTGCTGCGGCCGTAGTCAAATACCTTCAAACCCCGTTCACAGCTGCGGCGCATCAGCTCCCAGTACATAAAGTCATTTCCTTTCAGCTGGCGCGCAATCGGCGTACCGCCTCCGTAATAGGGCAGCACCTCATCACGGAAATAGAAATTCATGACACCGCCAACCAGCTCACCATCATCCTTTATAATGAGAATATCGCATTTGTCCCCGAACACCTCCTGCAGGCATTCATAATATTTTCTGGAACATACCGGCGTACCGAGGCTGTGAAGGCTTTGCGAATAGGCGCTGTAGAATGCCTCTGTGGAACCATCAAAATCACCACTGAGTCCCGCCTTTATCCCCTTGCGAACCATGGCACGCTGCTTGCGCGGAATCGACATCATGTTCGCTTCAGCATCTGCCTGCATGGTCTTTCTGAAAGTTACATACAACTCCTTGGTCGGCCAGTCAGGATGGCGCACTTCGCGATTGCGAAATTCCAGGTAGTCCACATTCAGCTCATCCGCCAGTTTGCAGGCAGCCGCTTCAAGCTGTGAAGTCACATCCTCATTTGCGGAAGCCACACCCCCATAAGCGCAAAACGGTGTTGACATCAGCGCATTGCCAAACAAGCGACTGTTAATATGTACCAGCGGCAACACCCCGAGTATTTCTCCACCTGATTCGGCATACAGGTAATAGGCCCGGTGCCCGAAAGAACGCTCAATGACCTGCTTCCAGCCGGCGAGATGAAAAAAAGTGGCATTCGGGCAGGTTTCAACAAAAGCATCCCACTGCGACGATGTTTCAGCTGTCAGCTCTTTAACACTGACATCCAGGTCAGCACTCTTTGTATCACCCGGGTTCACGGTTGTAGCCTGAAGCGACATCAGCAAGATTTCCCGCCCGGCAGAAATACCCGGTCCATTCGATTCCAGTTAAAATCTGTCAACAATCGGGAAATCCTGTCTTTCATACGCTCAAGGTTCAGGTAATGACGGAAACGGGTCTTGCGGCTGATCCCCTGCTGCCTTGGTTGCTCCGGATCTATTTCCCATGGGTGGAAATAGAATACGCAGGGCTGTTTGTCAGTTTTATTGACGTGTTGCATGGCCCAGCGCGATACCCGGTACGGCAACAACCTGAAGTATCCACCACCACCACAGGGAAAATTATGATTGAGCACTGACACGGTTGTAATTGGAATTTCCAGCAGTCCTTTTTCCTTTGGATGATAAGAGAAACGCGGTGCGTCCGGTATGCCATAGAGATCATGGTGAATCGGGTAAATACTGGAACTGTAGCGATAGCCTGCTTCCTGCAGCAAGTCATGAGCCCACAGTGTTTTGTTGACGATGGAATAGCTGGCAGCACGATAGCCCAGCACCTCACAACCCGCAAGATCCTCAAGCAATGCCTTGGTTTTCGCAATGTCTTCACTGAAGGCTTCAGGTGTTTGCTGAGTTACGCGGGTATGCGTATAGCCATGACTTGCCAGCTCATGGCCGGAATCAACAATACGTCGAACCAGCCCGGGGTAGCGCTCGGCTACCCAGCCGAGCATAAAAAATGTTGCCTTCGCATCATGTTCTGCGAACAGGTCAAGAATACGATTGGTATTGGCTTCTACGCGGCAAGGCAATGAATCCCAGTCCTTGCTGCTGATGGTATCCTCAAACGCAGACACCTGGAAATAATCTTCCACGTCAACGGACATGGCATTAACGATGCCCGGAGCCAAACTATCTTGTGAATTATTCATGCTCCAGGCAATCCTTGATGGTCAAGCGGTCACTGCCAACTGTTCTTGTGATTTCTGCAACCAGTCATTTAAAACCTGCTTGATACGCTCTGCTGCCTTGCCATCCCATAGTTCCGGGGTTCGGCCATGCTTGCCGCCATCTCTCAGCACATCTTCTACAACTGACATAACAAGCCCGCGATCACGCCCGGCAATGGTATTGGTGCCCTGATCGACCGTAACCGGTCGTTCCGTATTTTCCCGTAACGTTATACAAGGCACCCCGACAACTGTCGTTTCTTCCTGAAGACCGCCCGAGTCGGTCAGTACCAGGCGCGCAGACGAAACAAGTCCCAGCATTTCCAGGTAACCCAGTGGTGGCAAGCAAATGATGCGTTCAGAATCCAGACAGGCCTGTAGCCCATGCTCTTCCAGTGCCTTGCGTGTCCGCGGATGCACCGGAAAGACCACCGGGATACGCTCACTGACAAGGCGCACCGTTTCAAGCAAGTGCCGGAACACTTCCTTGTCATCTACATTGGCAGGCCGGTGCATTGTCAGCACCGAGTAACCCTGCTTGCCTTCAAGAAACAGGCCTGCGTTATCGACACCTGCAAGCGTGGTTTCAGCAGCGACCGATTGCGACAGGCTGTGACGCAAGGTATCAATCATGACGTTCCCAACAAAATGCACCCTGTCATCATCAACGCCTTCATTGCGCAGATTCTCACGTGCAGATGACTCGGTAATAAACAGCATATCCGAAATCCTGTCCGTCAGTACGCGGTTGATTTCTTCCGGCATGGTGCGATCAAAACTGCGCAGTCCCGCCTCCACATGAATAACAGGAATATTCTTTTTCGCCGCCACCAGCGCGCAGGCAATAGTGGAGTTGACATCACCAACAACCAGCACCGCAGCCGGCTGCTCTTTATCAACCACGACCTCGAAGCGCTTCATGATTTCTGCCGTTTGCACTGCGTGGCTGCCGGAGCCAACCTCCAGTTCAATATCCGGATGCGGTATCTGCAGCTGACTGAAGAACGCGTCATTCATTTCCGCATCATAATGCTGGCCGGTATGAACCAGGCACACGGGGACAGCGTCAGGCTGCGAACGCAGCGCCCTGATAATCGGCGCTATCTTCATAAAATTCGGGCGCGCACCCACAACGCACATGATCGGTGCGGATTGATAGCTGCCTGACGTGCTGTTTTGTTTGACCATAGTAATCATGTTATCGGTTGCAGCAATAAATCATTCACATAACTCTATATCTGGCATACCTGTAAACAGCGTAGCCACGAAGCTGACCCGTCAGATCTTGTCCATCTTGTCCTTGTCTTTGAGTGCATCGAGCATTTCCTCATCGCCATCATCAGACATGGCCAGCATCATCAACATACGCTGAAAGCGTTTATTGTCCCTGCGCATGGTTTTTTCAAGCTCAGCAACCTTGTTTTCCAGTGCCTGTAGCCGGCTATCACCGTCACCAACCGTGATTTCCGGACGCAATGGCTGAACATTATTGGTTTCACCAGTACGCCCTGCCGACACATCAGCTTTCAACGGGGCTTCCTGTTCTGTAGTTGCAGTCTGGATTTCCTTCAGCTCCTCCTCAATCACCGCCTTGACATCATCAACACTAATGTTGTGCGACTCTTCTACACAACCGTATAGCAACACCCGGTCACAGAGCTTGTTGATCCGGCGTGGCACCCCACCTGTATGCTCATACATTAGTTCAAATATGTCATTTTCGAACTGTGGATTCCCTTTCCATCCACACAGTCGCAGACGGTGAAAAACATATTCCTGAATCTCGTCTGCTTTCAGTGGCTCGAGATGAAATGAAGCGATAATCCTTTGACGAAACTGTTCCATACCGGACGACTGCAGGATCGGGCGGAACTCGTCCTGACCGAGAAGAAAACTTTGCAACAATGCCTTCTCACCCACCTGGAAGTTGGACAACATCCGCAACTCTTCCAGAGCACCCAGTGACAGGTTTTGAACCTCGTCAACCAGCAACAGCACACGTTTTCCTTCCCGGGCACGCGCCATCAGGAAAGTTTCAATATTCCGCAACAAGGTCGACTTGGGAAGGTCCTGGTGTGCAAGACCCAGGGTCCCGGCAACCAGCCTCAGCAAGTCATCCGATTCCAGTTGCGACGTTACCAGTTCTACCGCGATAACCTTGGACTTGTTGACGCGCGACAGAATGAGTCGCGACAGGGTGGTCTTGCCGGTGCCAACACCACCGGTAATGACAATAAAACCTTCGCCTGTCTGCAAGCCATAACTCAGATAGGCAAGTGCCTTGGTGTGCACCTTGCTGCGAAACAGAAAACGGGGATCCGGGCTTAACCGGAACGGCCGTGCCTTCAAATTATAAAATTTTTCATACATCATCAGAAATACGCTGTTAACCTCGCCTCAATCCTGTTTTCTTGATAGCCGTCCCGGTCTTTATCGGGCTCCTCCTTGCTGAAACGATATCGAACACTGCCATTCAACCTTGGTCTTATCTGCCGACTCAGGCGCGCCTCGATATACCAGAAATCACGCTCTGTATCTCGATCATTATCTGTTAACCGCTGCCAGGAACCTAACAGGTTGGAATTGGTACGCGGGGCCAGCCGTCTGTTCCATGAAGCGTCAAAACCCTTGGTCTCCTCCTCTGTCAGCGAACTCAGATACCTGCGCTTTTCGTTAAACACAGTGAAAAGCAGTCCGCTCTTGCCGGTACGCATGCCAACCCGTCCTGAAGCACGTTTTCGCTCAATCGTTTCATTTGTAAGAGAGACAATTGGACCAGTGGGCTGAATCACAGTCAGGTCCCCGGGTTGAGGGTCGGGATTAACCTCGCCGGTAATCGGGTCAATCGAGAGAAACACAAAGCCCTCCTGTAGCTGTTGTTCCTGCTGTGTGGTGGTTTCCTCTTCATAACTCGCATTCCAGCTGGTGCGGCGGGTACGATGCTGAAAACTGCCTGACCATACTTCACCCGTGTTGGGGCCGACCCCCCGATCTTCGTAATTGACAAGCAGTGCTGTACGCTGGGTTGGGTACAGACCCACAGAAACTCTTGTGAAATTATTACCGGTGAGCGCCTCCAGTGAGTAAAAGCGACTGGGTTGCCAGAGAAAACCAGCCGCCCAGTAGGAACCGTTCTCGATAGTTTCACTGCTCTCGTAATCATCATCAAAATAACCGCCCTGTGCGACCAGACTGAAATGATTATTAATCATATAACGGCCATTTGCCCTGGCGCCTTCACGCGTGTCATTTCTACCCGAATCCCGCCGTACTTCGTTATGGCGGAATTCTCCAGACCAGGAAAGCGGGCCCCAGAACCGGCCACTGACCAGACCTGCAGTGAGCTCGTGAACATCTGCATCAGAGGCGTCACCCGAGTCGTAAAGCACAGTGCTATACCTATAACGGAGGTTGCCATCAGCAACGCTCCCGAAATGGGGCAGAATATAGGGACTCAGACTATAGGTGATGAAATCCGTCCGGTTCCCGGCATTATTCAGATTTCCTGTGGAGGCAGTGTCATTGGCACTAATCACCGCCTGCCCCATGGTGCTTGTGGCATCCATAAAAAAGAAATCCTTTCTCAGCTCGGCAGTGCCAAATGCATTTAACTGGTGAAAGGTACCGTTACCATCACTATTTTTCAGAAAAATCGTATTCTGCATCTGGTAGTCCAGGTCAGCCACTAGCCGGGCACCCTCACCATGCAGACTAATCCCGGGGGTTATTTCTGTCACCAGATCATATTCTTTGTCCTTGTCGTCAAGATTTATATTGTCACTGTAGACTTCTGCCACTGAAATACGCGGCGTGATATCCCAGTCCCCTGCTTCTGCAATCGTTGCACACAACAACAGACCAAACAGGGTTATCCAGAGTCTGCAGGAATATACGGAACAGGTCATGATGTCAGTCAAATCACCGATTGTTCGGTCATCACGCTCCATAGGGGTAATACCCATAACCCCTGTAACCCTCTCCATCAGCCATTTTTCTTCCCTTATTCATGACAATCCCTACTATTTCGTTTTTATCCAGCAAATCAACAGCCTCCTTAACTGCATGCTGTGGCGTCCTCGACTCTTCTGTTACCAAAACGATCTGCCCCATTAAACTGGCAAGCACCCGTGCCTCATTTGTCAATAGCAACGGTGGCGAATCAAAAATCACGATCCTGTCTGCATAACGAGTGGATAGCTCCAGGATAAGTTGACGCATGCGCTCACTGGCAAGTAATTCTGTCGAATGAACATGCCTGCGACCAGATGGCAGCAATGTCAGCTTGGGGATATCTGTTCTCAACAATACATCCGGCAAGGTAAGCCCATCATCCAGCAATACATCGATAAGCCCTTTCTCGGCCTCGACTCCAAGTCTCGCTGTTACATCAGGTTTAGCAACATCAGCATCGACGAGCAACACTGTCCTGTCCATCTCCATGGCGATACTCAAGGCCAGGTTGATTGCTGTAAATGTCTTTCCTTCTCCGGGCAGAGCACTGGTTACCATGATCATATTTGCATTGTCGATCATGGTTGCACCCTCGCCCCTTACATGCGCAAGTAACGGACGTTTAATACGCCTGAACTCTTCAGTCGTACGATTGGTTTTGTTTGATCTTGGATCGACCAGCCCGGCTTCTTTCAGTCGGTCCAGATCCAGCGTTATCACATTTCCAGAGCCAATAGCTTGCGGGTTACCTTTTCCCCGCATTCCGGGTTCCAGTTCATCAGCGAGGTTTAGGTTTGATCCGGCGCCATCCTCATCAAGGGACTCGGGTATATTCAGGAGATCATCTGCAGAATTGAACAGCTGGTCAGTTTGTTCCTCACCAGCGTCTTTCCCTGATTTCTCAAAAGCCTTCTCAAAGATACTCATTAGCCACGCCCCGTTACAACTTCCTTTATTTCAGCCAGATTCATGTCCATGCCGCTGACAGTTAACACACCACCATACAATGCCAGTAATCCTATGCCTGCCAGGCTAAAGGCAATCTGAGCATGCCTGTGCCTGGTTCTCCATTCCTGATTAAAAATCATCGACACCCCACCCAACACCGGTCTACCCAGTACTTCCATGACTTTAGCTGGACTATCAAAGGTGGGTCTGAGCATAAACAGTAACAGAGCCAGTATGGCACCGATAATAATACTGCCGGCCAGAACCGCCGTCATCAACAACGGCCTGTCTGGATATGAGGGATTAATTGGTACCCGTGGAGGATCAACAACCCTGAACTTTAACTGGTCACCACTAATCTCTGCCTGTTCGGACATGTTTGCAGTTTCACGGCGCGAGAGCAATTGCTGGTAATTCTGTTTATGGATACTGTAGTCACGATCCAGTTGCTTGAGTTCTGCCTCGATTTGTGGAACCCTGTCGACCTTTTCCTGTAACGTAACAACACGTCGTTCATACTCGTCCACCCGCGCCCGCAATGAGGCAACCGTTGCAACCGCCTGTGTCAGCCTCAGCTTCAACTGTTGATATGCAGGATTGCTTTCAGGACCAAGATCCATTTCATCCATCATCACATGCTCTTCATCGCGTTTTAGTTCCAGTTCTTCTTTCAACCGTACTATCTCGATAACATCCGGATGTTTTTCGGTGTACTTGAGCAACAATTCGTCCTTTCGCACATCGAGATCCTGGATACGCACATCAATGGCTGATCCTGTTTCAGGCTGTAGCTCGCTGTAAAGAAGATACGTGTCCTCGTCGTCCTCCAGCTGCATTTCAAACTGCTCAACCTGAGTCTCTGCCTCCTGTAAAGATAACCTCGCCTGCTGTAACTCAGATTTCGTCTGCTGCAACTGATCGTAGAAACCCTCTGCTGATCCCGGCATCATGCCGATATTTGTCCGGTTGAACTCGGCAAGTCTTCTTTCAGCCGCTTCCAGCTTGGCTTCATATGCCTTAATCTGCTGCTCAACGAATGCCTGGGCAGCGTCTGTTTCTTCCCGGCTTTCACCGAGCGTACTTTCAACGAATATTGTCAACAAGGATTGCACTACCCGCTTGGACAGCTGCCGGTCACTGCTGGAATACTTGATGGTATACAGGTCCTGTGAACGGCCACTTGCTGCTACCTTGATATCGCTGGCCAGGTCATCCAGCAAGTGTTCCATATCGACCGGTGTCATGGCTATCAGATCAAGGTCTGTCATACGTGCCAGCTTCTCCAGATTTGGCCTGCTGAGCAGGGTACGTGTCACCATTTGCACCCTTTGTCCGGGATTCGTGGTAACAGTCAACCCCTTCAGCAATGGCGCAAGCATTGACTGAGTATCCACTTGGACACGCGCTGATGACTCATACTTGTCAGGGAGCTGATAAACAACACCCCAGCCCACAATACTCACAAGCCATGCAACCAGCATCATTATCCAGCGATAACGCCAGATGCCATTCACATAACTCAGAAACAGCTCATATATTTCACGCATACCTAAATATCCCTATACCACCAAAAGTTTTTCAAACCAGACCACACGGAAAACCATTACCTCCTGCTGCATCTCTTTATGTAATTCAGTCGATCATTAGTCGGTGTAAGCGACTAAACAGCACCCGCTAGAACCATGATTCCGGTATAATCAGGATGTCGCCAGGCAATATATAGGTATTGGCAGTGATATCGGCCCCGTTGATAAGATCATCAATACGTACACCGAATTGCTGCCATTCACCGTCGATAACACGCACGACAATAGCCTTGTTCCCGGCAGCAAACTCTGTCAATCCACCCACGGCTATCATCAGATCAAGCAGCGTCATCTGATCACGATATGGAAGAGCCTGCGGGCTGCTCGCCTGCCCGACCACGCGGATCTGTTCGGTATATGGGCCAATGAAACCACCCACCATCACGGTGACCACCGGATTTTTCACATAGACCGAGAGTTCCTTTTCCATATCTCTCGCCAGTTGGGTTGGCGTCTTGCCGCTGGCTGGTACATCCTCTACCAGCGGGGTGGTGATCTTGCCATCCGGTCGCACGGTGACACCGCTGGACAGTTCAGGGTTTCGCCAGACAAATATCTCTATACTGTCGCCAGCACCGATGATGTAATCCGGTGTAACCTGGGCAGGGGCTGGTCCACCCTCAAGCGGTGGATAGTCGGTAGTCGCACAACCGGATGACAGCAACAGAAAAATGCCAAGCCAGATAATGCAAACGGAAGATTTGATAGCCTTCATGATTAAACCCCTACATGGATAATAATTTCTGGATAATTCCGTATCTTACTGATAACTATCTAAAAGCGCATCGTCAAATATCGGACGCAAGATTATAGAACCTGCCATCCCTGATGTCACACAAAATCAGTCGAGATTACAAATACTAAGCCATTCTTGTTGAAAATGTACGATACTAAAAATTCTTCGGCCAAACAGGGTAAATGTTTAGCTACGCAAACACACTCAGGCAGGTCTCCGCAGTACTGCAAGCGCCCTGCCTCAGCGTCAACCCCCCTTAACTGATGAAATTTTACCGACCCAAGTCCATCCTCCACCTGATTTTGCTCGGCTTCTTCCTGGTTGCCTTACCACTGATCATCGGGCTGGTGTTCGCCACCATCTCAGTTGACCGACTGGTTAACCAGAGCCAGCGCAACCTGCTACAGGGTGTCTTCATCACCCAGTCCAGCCAGGTCCTGATTGAGGCCGTCACCGACATGGAACGCAATGCCCGCCAGTACCAGGTGCTGGGTGACCAGGTGCTGTTTAATGTTTACTCGGAAAATCATATACGCTTTGTAGAGGCAGCGGATTCCTTGTCCGAACTCGGCCTGTCAGCCAGCCAGGGCAGACGCTTGACGGAGCTGCGGCTCGATGAAAACGAAATTTATATTGCCCTCAGCGAAAATCCACATGATGCAAAGGAAATAACAGACGCCCTGCCACTGTTTGGCACCCTGGCGCAGGCAGGAGAGCGGATACTGAGAGACAATCAGGATCTCATTAACCGCGGCGTTGAAGAGATACAGGGCAAGGCTGGCAAAGTGCAACAGAACCTCGTGTTTCAGGCACTTGCACTGGTGCCTGCTGCACTGCTGTTAACCGGCCTGTTTGCCGTTTTAATCACCCGTCCAATCAGGCAGGTAGATCAGGCAATTCGTCGCCTCGGCGATGGCAAGTTCGACGAAGCCGCCACGGTGACCGGACCCCAAGATCTGGAACAGCTCGGTGAGCGTCTTAACTGGCTGCGCCAGCGACTGCTGGAACTTGAGCAGGAAAAAACCCGTTTCCTGCAACACATTTCGCATGAATTAAAAACACCCTTGTCGAACATCAGGGAAGGAGCAGAACTGATGAACGAACAGGTAATCGGCGAATTGAACGTTTCGCAGCAGGAAATTGTTGATATTTTGCGTGATAACAGCCTGCAATTGCAGAAATTAATTGAAGACCTGCTGAACTTCAGTATCCTGCACGCCCGCGCATCCCAATTGTCTTATGGCCAGGTAGATTTGCACACAATTATTAAAAACGTACTGGCTGATCACAAGGTAACAATACTGTCACGCCAGCTTGAACTGCGTACAAGCCTGCAATCCGTCAGCGTCAGCGGTGATGCGGAAAAGCTGCGCATTTTAGTGGATAACCTCATTTCAAACGCCATCAAGTATTCGCCGGATGGCAGCCCGCTATGGGTGTTACTGTCCAGCCGTGGCGCAGAGGCAATCATCGAGGTTGCAGATAATGGCCCCGGCATACCTCCGACAGAACGCGAACGTGTTTTTGAAGCTTTCTTTCAAGGCAAACCCGCCAGCAGGGGCCATGTGCGCGGAACCGGCCTGGGTCTGTCTATCGCCAGAGAGTATGCACGTGCGCATGGCGGCAATATCACCGTGATAAACTCATCCAAGGTCGGCGCACGCCTGCAGGTTACATTGCCACTGGAGCAAAATTCTTGATTACATCAAAAACAATCTTCCCGGCTATTGCATTGCTTTTAATGCTGACAGCCTGCAGTGAGCTTCAATACTACAGCACCACCGGTTTCGCCCCGATCACATCAAAGGGCTATGGTGCCGACTACTGGCTGGAACAGAGGCATAAAATCCGCATCATGACCGCTGAGCAACGCCTGGTGACATATGAACTATGGGAACAGGACTACCTGAAAGAGCCAGACACCAACAACCGTGTCAAACTGGCCCTGCTACTTGCCACCGGGCATGAATCCATACGTAACCTGGAACGCGCCAGAGAAATACTGGGTGGCATTGATCCCGAGCCGAAAAATCACAGCGACCAGGAATTTATTATTGTGTTGAAGCAGTTTATCGACGAGCAGTTGCAGGCGGACGCCACCATCAGCGACCTGAGGGCGCTAAGCAAAAAGAAAACCCGTCAGATCAGGGAACTGGAAGAACAGCAACAGGCCCTGACCAACATCGAGCAAAACATACAGCAGCGCGAAACCCCGCCGGAGACTGGCAATGTCGACGAATAAGTACCGCGTACTGCTGGTCGATGATGACCACAGCCTGTTACGCCTGTTGTCCCTGCGCCTGTCGACAGCCGGCTATGAAATCCTGGCCGTAGAGAGTGGTGAACACGCCCTGGCCCAGCTGCCCTTGTTTAATCCACACCTGATCATTACCGATTTACAGATGGACGGCATGGATGGACTGACCTTGTTCAACCAGGTACATAGCAGCAACCCCTCCTTGCCTGTCATTATTCTGACTGCACACGGCACCATACCAGATGCGGTAGACGCCACCAGTCGTGGCGTCTACAGTTATTTAACCAAGCCATTCGACAGCAAAACCCTGCTGGAGCATGTGGCAAGAGCTCTTAAGATTACCGGTGATGCGCCTTCCACTCAGCCCGACAAAGCGGCCGCCCACTGGCGCAATGGAATTGTCACCCGCAGTCCACTTATGGAAAGCCTGCTGACCCAGGCGCGACTGGTAGCAGACAGTGACGCCAGCGTTCTTATCCGCGGACAGAGCGGCACCGGCAAGGAATTACTGGCTCACGCTATCCACCGTGCCAGCCCGCGGGCAAGCAAGCCCTTTCTCGGCCTTAATTGCAGCGCCATTCCAGAGTCATTGTTTGAGTCAGAATTGTTTGGCCATACCAGAGGATCGTTCACTGGCGCCACCCGCGACCATGAAGGTATGTTTAGGGCCGCGGAAGGCGGCACCCTGTTTCTGGACGAGATTGGCGATATGCCAGCGGGCTTCCAGGTAAAATTACTGCGTGCCTTGCAGGAGCGCACGATCCGGCCGGTAGGCGCAACCGGGGCTGTTCCCATCGACGTGCGTATAATCTCGGCCACGCACCAGGATCTGGAGCAGGCGCAGAAAAATAATGAATTCCGCGAGGACCTTTACTACCGCCTGAACGTAGTCACCCTGGAACTCCCTTCCCTTGCAGACCGTCGTGAAGATATCCCGCTACTGGCCAATCACTTTCTGCGCCACTTCCCGGATGCCACAAAGAAAAACGTCACCGGATTTTCCAATGAAGCAATGGATGCCATGCTGTCAGCTTCCTGGCCGGGAAATATAAGGCAGCTCTATAATGTGGTAGAGCAATCAGTCGCCCTATCAACCACCTCGTTGATTCCGGCCAGCCTTGTGCAACGTGCATTGCGCAGTGAGCCCGGGGAAATACCCGCGTTTGCCGAGGCCCGCAGCCAGTTTGAGCGCGAATACCTGACCCAGTTACTGCAGATCACACA